>LDZT01005607.1_pt1 | contig 11692 bp, 12 predicted proteins | sample 615521 | NCBI WGS metagenome assembly LDZT01 (sample SAMN03408292, study PRJNA278302) | terrestrial metagenome | isolation source: oil reservoir sample SB1 | place: USA: Alaska, North Slope, Schrader Bluff formation | collected 2011-09
ATATCTTTCTGCTGCTCAACCTCCGGCTGAGAACATATTCTTATACAATTTTTTACAGAACCTACTGCACGGGGAGTGGGGTGTACCGCCGGTTGAAGTCCCGGGTCTACCTGCTCATGGCAGGCGATCCGGAGAGAGGCGGGCTGGCAAGCAGGTGTTTTGATGCCTGCTTGATGGCGCTGATCGTCGCGAACGTCATCGCGGTGATACTTGAATCGGTTGAAGGCATATTCCTGCATTACCGGGAACTCTTCTACACATTTGAACTCTTTTCTGTGACGGTCTTTTCTATCGAGTACATACTCCGGTTGTGGACGTGCACGGAGACCCCGGATTACCACGGGGCGGTTCTCGGGAGGGTTCGTTATGCGTTCACTCCTATGGCCCTGGTAGACCTCGTGGCGATACTGCCGTTCTTCCTGCCGATTCTGATCCCGATGGACCTGCGGTTCGTGAGGGCTGCCCGCCTCCTGAGGCTGTTCAGACTGCTTAAACTCGGGAGGTATTCTTACGCTCTCAAGATGTTGAGCGGCGCTTTCCAAAAATCAAAGGAAATTCTTGCGGTTGCGGCCAGCGTCCTGGTGGTACTCCTGATCTTCGCATCGAGTCTTATGTATTATCTGGAGCACGAAGCGCAGCCGGAGGCGTTTTCGAGTATTCCTCAGGCGATGTGGTGGACGATTGTGACTTTGACAACGGTAGGCTATGGCGACGTCTACCCGGTCACCCCGGCCGGGAAGTTGCTCGGCTCGTTCATTGCGGTGATGGGGATCGGGATGTTTGCCATACCCGCCGGAGTTCTGGCGACGGCCTTCATAGAGGAGATCCAGAAGAAGGGTTCGAAGACGACCCGGGAAGAAGAGACGACGGTGAGTCCTCCGGAAGAGACGATCGCCCTCCTGGAGAGGCTAGATGCGCTGCACGATAAAGGGGTGCTCTCTGACGATGAGTTCCTGGCCCAGAAGGAGAGGTTACTGAAGCGATGATTGGCTCTGGAGCGGCGGGAAGTCGTGTTCGCCACCGACTGCGGGACTACGGGCATCACGAGGCACTCTGCGAGAGTCCTGTCGCCGGCGTTGCTCTTGTCGAAGGTATCAAGGATGAGCGTGAGCGGGTCGCCGTCACGGAGGATGGCACGGGCACGCTCGCTTCGCTGTATTCGTCCTGGGCGGGTTCTCCAGCCTTCTGCTTTCTCTTCGGCCTATCCCGGGGCTCATACATCGCCCTGAGTTCCGGCCAGCGCTGGGCGGGCCGTCCACATTGTCCCGATCACTGAATGGCTGGAAAAACTGTGAAGCCTTTCTGGAACCGGTGTGCACCGCCACGAAGTCTTCGGGGGTCACATGGATGCGTCTTCATCCACCGACCTCGTATGCCGCCGTTTCCGCGAGGGCCTGATGCATATCGAGGTATCGGGCACGGGAGAGGGCGTAACTTCAGGCGTTCGCAAGGAACGCATCGTTCATCCCGGGCTGCTCGCGGCTCCAGACCTCTTGCGGGACGCATCTGAGAGAGAATGTCTCCGGACAGAGGGGGAAGCCTCTTCTCCTGCCGGCCCTTCTACGGGGTGAAACCCACATTTCGTGAGGCTGCTCCCGGCCTTATCATCTGTTTGATAATGCGGCTCGATCAGGTCCCGGATTCCGCCGGGCGGCAGGGGGTCGCGGCTGCCCGGCAGGAGAGAGACAGTGATGGGGTCACACAGGCTGAGGAGATCGACCGTCTTGAAAGAGAAAATGTTGCTATCGATTGGCAGCCAGGCAGAAACCCGGTCTTCTACACGTGATGATGCAAGGGATTGCAGGTATACAGATCTTGCGGTGTCTGGGTTTGAGACGCCCGCAGGAGCACAGGGGGTCTCCTCTCTCCCCTCGAACCATCTGGCCGCGGGATTTTTCATCCACACTTAAGAATCTCTTCCCGGATCCGGGATCCGGCGTAGACCTCCCCTGACTGGAACTTACCACAGCATATATATAAGCATCCCCGCCACCCCGCCAAAGAACGTGGCGGTCAGGTTTGTGCCGGAGTTGCCGATCCTGCCGCTGTTCTCGAGCGTTGCCCCAACCACGCTGTCGACATTGGTGCCGATGAAACCCGCAATGACCGTCACAATGGCAAGTTTCGGGTCAGCAACGCCCATCACAAGGGCAACGGCAGCAACAATGATCGATGCCAGGATGGCCGCAACTTCGCCGCGCAGTGTCACCCCCCCGTTTGTACCCCGTGGCACGGGTTTGAAGGTGGTGATCAGGTATGGCGTCTTTCCCGTGACGCCTATCTCGCTTGCCGCGGTATCGGCAGCGGCCGAGGCAACACTACTCATGAATAGTGCCGCAAACGCCGGATTCCCGGTTATACCGTAGAGGATGGCGCCGCCTGTTGCCACAAGACCGTTTGCAAAGACGTTGAAGTAACCGCGCACCCCGCCGTGCTCCTGCGCGACGCCGAACCGTTCCTTGTCAGCATAGCAGTAACGGGTTGCCGCTGCACCGATGATGAAGAATGTGAGCATGATGAGGAACCACCTGACGTCCGCAAAGACAATCAGTATGATCCCGATCATCGCCCCGGAGAACAGACCGCTGATGTCGGCAACCCTCAGACGGTAGGAGGTGTATCCGAACCCGAAGCCTATCACGGCCGCAGCGATGAGGATGCTCAGGTCGACCTCATACTTGAGCTCCTCAAAGAGGAACATGGTCATCGCGACGCCGAGCGCCTCCACCATCAGCGCATCGTCCCGCCCGCCGAGAACCGCCCTGAGGAGGACCGCAGCAACCACCCCCATCAGGGCGACAAGGGCCACGGTGTAGTGGAGGTAAAACATCACCGCAATCGACACAACGATTGCAGCAAGCATGTGGTAGAGATACGAGGCATGCTCCCCTCCGGTGAGGCGAAACGCCACCTCTCCGAAGACAACGATGCCAAGCGTGCAGGTGAAGACAAACGTCGAGAGCCAGCCAAGCCCGTAGAGCACGGCAAGTGCAATTATAGATAGAGATACGTAACGGGTATCCCTGATGAGAGAGAGAAGAAGCGAGAATAAAACGAGGAATAACGTGAGCAGCCAAGGCGGCTGGAGCAGAGGGGCAAGGCCTATGAAGACCAGGGTGAGCACCGATGAAAGAACCAGCCCCTGCAGCTTTGTCATTCTTATATGGTTGAAACTACATGAACAAAGCCTTTAGGGTCGACACCCGGTGTATCCCCTCCATTTTGCCTCTAACCCATCTGAATGCAGGATCCGTGAGCGGCCGGAGGAAAGTCACGTCGAACATTATATTTCCGAGAGAAGAGAGAGATTATACGCTGAAAATGTCGCCGTCACATCAACTACCCAAAAACTACGATATCGAAGAGGTGGAGAGGCGCTGGCAGTCAACCTGGCGGGATGAAGAGAACTATTTCGACCCCTCCTCGCCAGAACCCCGGTTTATCATCGACACTCCACCGCCATACCCAACCGGTAACTTCCATATCGGCAACGCATTAAACTGGTGTTATATTGACTTCATCGCGCGCTACAAACGCATGCGCGGCTACAACGTAATGTTCCCGCAGGGGTGGGACTGCCACGGCCTGCCCACCGAGGTGAAGGTCGAAGAGACGCACGGGATCACCAAAAACGACGTATCCCGTGAGAAGTTCCGGGAGTTGTGCCGCGACCTCACACTCGGGAACATAGAGAAGATGCGGGCAACCATGCGGCGTCTCGGGTTCTCCATCGACTGGAGCCACGAGTACATCACCATGCTCCCGGATTATTACAGAAAGACCCAGGTGTCATTCCTGCGGATGCTCAAAGCCGGCGACATCTACCAGAGCGAGCATCCAGTTAACTTCTGCACCCGCTGCGAGACGGCCATCGCGTTCGCCGAGGTAAACTATGCATCCCGCACCACCAAACTCAACTACTTTGACTTCGATGGCATCGAGATAGCCACCACCCGGCCGGAACTGCTCGCGGCCTGCGTTGCGGTGGCCGTCCACCCAGAAGACGAACGCTACACCGGGCTGCGGGGAAAGAAACTCAGCGTCCCGATCTTCGGCCACGAAGTCCCGGTGATCGAGGATCCCGCCGTCGATCCCTCATTTGGCAGCGGAGCGGTGATGGTGTGCACATTCGGCGATAAGACCGACGTCTACTGGTGGAAAGAGCATAACCTCGACCTGCGTAAAGCAATCGACCGGAAGGGGGTCATGACCGGGATCGCAGGGCCGTATGCAGGCATGACATCGGAGGCCTGCAGGAAAGCGATCCTTGCCGATATGGAGAGAGCCGGGATCCTGAAACGGCAGGAAGAGATCGAGCAGCGCGTCGGAACGTGCTGGCGCTGCAAGACCCCGATCGAGATCCTCTCGGAACGGCAGTGGTTTGTCCGCGTCCACCATGACGATGTTCTTGAAGCGGCGCGGAAGATAACCTGGATCCCGGAGCACATGTTCACGCGTATGGAGAACTGGGTAAACTCCATGGAGTGGGACTGGTGCATCTCCCGTCAGCGGATATTCGCGACCCCCATCCCGGTCTGGTTCTGCACCACCTGCGGCGAGATGGTTCTTCCAGCCGAGGAGGAACTCCCGATCGACCCGACGGTCGACAAACCACGGCACCCCTGCCCGAACTGCGGTGGGAACGAGTTCGCCGGCGAGAAGGACGTGCTCGATACCTGGATGGATTCATCTATATCGGTGCTCCACGTCACCGGGTGGGACGGGTCAGCCAGAAAACCCCCTCTCTTCCCGGCACAGATCCGCCCCCAGGGCCACGATATCATACGAACGTGGGCGTTCTACACCATCCTCAGGGCGAAGGCTCTTGTCGGGAGCCACCCCTGGGAGCAGATCCTCATAAACGGAATGGTGCTCGGTGAAGACGGTTTCAAGATGAGCAAGAGCCGCAATAACATAATCTCCCCAGAGACGATCATCGAGCAATACGGCGCGGACGCCTTCAGGCAGTGGGGAGCAGCCGGCGCAGCGACCGGTTCAGACATCATGTTCAACTGGAACGATGTCGTCGCCGCATCCAGGTTCCAGACCAAACTCTGGAACATCTTCCGGTTTGTCATGGGGCATCTGGAACGTGGCGCCGACCCTGCTGCACCGGTGACCGAACTCTCCGACCGCTGGCTGCTCGTCCGTCTCTCCGGGACGGTCGCAGAGGTCACCGCCGCGATGGAGGGCTACCAGTTCGACCGGGCGCTCAGGGCTATACGGGAGTTTACCTGGAACAGCCTTGCCGACGACTACATCGAGATCGTGAAAGGCCGCCTTTATGGTGATGGTGAAGAGGGAAGAGCAAGCGCCTGCAGCGCCCTCAGGACTACTATGGACGTTCTCTTCCGCCTACTCGCCCCGATCATACCGCACTTCTCCGAAGAGTGCTACCATGCCCTCACCGGGAGGAGCGTGCATAAAGAGACCTGGCCTGAGTTTGAATACACCGATGAGGATGCGCAGCGTAAGGGCGACCTCCTGATGAAGACTGTTGCGGAACTCCGGCGCTACAAACATGACCGGGGCATGGCCCTGAACGCCCCGCTGGGGCACGTGACCGTTTACGCGCCGGAACATCTCGATGATGTCGGTGATGCCGGACGGGCGCTCGTCGCTGATCTGGAGTGGGTAACCGGTACGCCGCAACTCGAGGAGGCGGTGAGCGGCGTCGAGTTCAACATGGCGGTCATCGGGCCGACCCTCCGCGGTCGCGCCCGGGGGTTCATGGAGGCCATTAAGGCTCTTCCGCCGGGGGCTCTCAAAAACCCGCCTGCAACCGTCATGGTCGATGGGGAAGAGGTTGCCGTCCCCCCTGAGGCGTTCACGCCGAAGATCGCCTACCGGGTGGCGGGAGAGGATGTGGATGTGCTCACGCTCGGGGATCTCGTCGTGACGATCGGACAAAAGCCCTGATCTCGTCTGCGACGAACCTGGCAACCACCTCTTCCTCGAGCAAAGCATCGACGATGACAAAACGCACGGGATCGGATGCAGCGATCTCCAGATAGTTCTCCTGCACACGTTCAAGGATCCCGGCGTTCTCAAAGTATTCTCTCTTCGTTTCAGGATCGAGCCTTGATATGGCATCATCCACGGGGAGTACCAGCAGGAACGTCCGGTCAGGCCGGATCGACCACCCCTCGTGGATCCGGCGCAACCACTCCAGTGGCTCGGGCAGCACACCCTCAAGAACGACCGGCTGGTAGGCAAACCTTGAGTCGGCGTAACGGTCTGAGATGACGATCCTCCCCTCATCGAGCGCAGGCCGGATCAGCGTATCGATATGCGCGGCATGGTCGGCGCAGAAGAGCAGCGCCTCAGTGATAGGGTCCATCCGCTCGGCGATCGCCCGCCGCACAGCATCACCGACCCAGGTTGCACCGGGCTCACGGGTGACGATGGGATCCAGGTCAGCCAGGAGTTCATGGAGGCGGGCAAGGAGTGTGGTCTTCCCGCTGCCATCGATCCCCTCGATGGTGATCAGCAGGGCTGCCCCCTCCGGATCCACTCAAGCGGCATCGTGCCGCGATGGACGGCGGTCGCGACTATAGCCCCGTCAAACCCGGTATCGGCAAGGAGATGTATGTCATCGGCCCCGGAGACTCCGCCGCCGTAGAGGAGGCGGCCGGGGTAGCATCCCCGCATCTCCTCAAGGCCCCCCCGGAGGAGGCCGCGTTCCGTCCCCACGGCACCGATATTCAGGATGATGCAGCCCTCAAACGCTAACTCCGATGCGAAACGCAGCATCTCCACCGGAGTTATCCCCCAGGGGAGCACCCGGCCATTCCTGATGTCGATGCTGAGATAGCCCCCAGGGTAGGCCGCAAGGTCCTCGATGCTCGCTGCCGCTGTCTCGGTGCCGACGACAGGTATCACACCATCGACCGCCGCTGAGTCTGCGGGCGACCTGCAACCGCGGTCCAGATAACACCGCTCGACCATTGCAGCACAGCGCCTGACCAGGTCGTCCTGTGGTCTCCCGCCCTGGATACTGTCCAGGTCGGCGATGTAGATGTACCGCGGCGAGAGAGAGGAGAGGTAGGCCCAGGGTTCTGCCGACGGCGCCAGCCCCCAGGTCAGCGGCCGGTAGGCAGAACGGTTGCCTGCCTTACCATGCACCACAACGCCCCCGGCAAGATCCACTGCAAGAATCAGTTCCATGTCCTCAACGTAATCACTATTAGGGTGAAGGATCATTAATTTCTATGCAATTACTCGTCAGCCCAAGCAGCATTGAAGAGGCAAACGCCTCGCTTTCCGCTGACATCATTGACGTGAAAAGGCCTGCTGAAGGCTCTCTGGGTGCTAATTTTCCATGGATCATCCGTGAGATCAAGGAGATCGCCGGCAGTAAACCAGTCAGTGCTGCAATCGGGGACAATGAGTATAAACCTGGAACCGCAGCACTTTCGGCATACGGTGCCGCACACGCCGGCGCCGATTACATCAAGGTCGGCCTGATGTTTGATGGTGCTGATCGTGCCCGTGAGGTCATCGAGGCGGTAACCACGGCGGTGAAACGGGAGTTTCCCGATAGATATGTTGTGATCGCGGCGTATGCAGATTTTAACAGGCTTGGCACGATCTCGCCGCTTTCGATCAGCCCGCTGGTTGCGGATGCAGGGGCTGACGTGGCCATGATCGACACAGGAGTTAAAGACGGAAGGGGTCTCTTCGCGTTCATGGATGAGGAGACACTTACCCTGTTTGTCAGGTGGAACCGTGAACTCGGGTTGAGGACCGCCCTTGCCGGTTCACTTAGGTTTGAAGACCTTGATGCCCTGAAACGGATCAACCCGGACATCATAGGTGTCCGGGGGATGGTCTGCGGTGGGGATCGGTCGAGCACGATCAGGGCGGAACTGGTTGAGAGAGCAAAGATGATGATTGGGTGATGTATGTACATCGAGAAACTGAAGATGGAAACAACATTTACATTCGATGACGTGCTGCTCGAACCCGCAGAGTCGTGGGTCGAGCCCGACGAAGCCGATGTCAGGTCGCGGTTCTCGCGGAATATTCCTCTCAATATACCTCTCGTGAGCGCTGCCATGGATACGGTTACCGAGTCGGCGATGGCGATCGCCATCGCCCGTGAAGGGGGTATCGGCGTCATCCACCGGAACATGACCCCGGAGAGCGAGGTTGCTGAGGTCAGGGTAGTTAAACAGGCAGAGGACCTGATCGAGCGCGAGGTGGTGGCGGTCAGCCCGGAGGCCACGGTCACTGAGGTGGAGCGGATCATGCGGCAGTACGGCATCGGCGGCGTCCCTGTAATCGAGAACGATAGAGTGATAGGTATCGTCAGCCGCAGAGACATAAGGGCGATCCTTCCCAGACACGGCGATGCGAAGATCAGCGACTACATGACGAAGAAGTTGATCACCGCAACAGAGGGTATCACGGCGGAGAACGCCCTCGAGACGATGTATGCAAACAAGGTCGAGCGTCTCCCTGTCGTTGATGATGATGGGTGCCTGGTCGGGATCATAACTATGCGGGACATCCTGGAGAAGAGGCAGTACCCCCGCGCAACCCGTGATTCAAACGGTAAACTCCGGGTTGCAGCCGCCGTTGGGCCATTTGATTTCAATCGCGCTGTGATGCTGGCCGATGCGGGTGCCGACACCCTGGTGGTGGACTGTGCCCATGGCCACAACATGAACGTCGTCAGGGCGGTCGGCGAGATCAAGGCGAGCGTCACAGTGGATGTGGTTGCCGGAAACATCGCAACAAAACAGGCGGCCCTGGCCCTCCTGGATACCGTCGACGGGCTGAAGGTGGGCATAGGGCCCGGATCAATCTGCACAACCAGGATCGTCGCGGGTGTGGGCGTCCCGCAGATCTCGGCGATAGCAAACGTTGCGGAGGTGGCGAGCGAGGCCGATGTGCCGGTCATCGCCGATGGCGGCATCCGGTACTCCGGGGATATCGCAAAGGCGATCGCCGCGGGTGCGGACTGTATCATGGCAGGCAGCCTCTTTGCCGGAACAGACGAGGCGCCGGGGAGGATTACAACGATAAAGGGCCGGCGCTACAAGCAGTACCGTGGCATGGGATCGCTTGGCGTCATGAGCAGCGGCGAGTCCAGTGACCGTTACTTCCAGAAAAAAGAGTTTGGAAGGACCAAGTTCGTTCCGGAGGGTGTCGAAGGCGTCACCCCTTACGTCGGCCGGGTCTCTGATGTCATCTACCAGCTTGTTGGCGGCCTGAAGTCGGCAATGGGCTACACAGGCTCAAAGACAGTAGCGGACCTGAAGAAAAACGGTAGATTCATCAGGATAACCCCTGCAGGTTATGGGGAGAGCCATCCCCATAACATCATGATCACCGATGAGGCGCCAAACTATCGTCTCTTTGAGTGATAAATTTTTATACCGTGATCACTAACACTAAGTTAGTATGCTTGAGAGGGGCGACGTTTCCCGGCTCCTGGATATCCTGGGAAACCGGAATAGAAGACGAATAATTGAACTGCTGGGGCAGAAACCGTGTTTCGTGACAGAGATCTCCGAACGCCTGCTGCTCAGTCCGAAAGCGGTAATTGAGCATCTGCAACTGATGGAGCGGGAGCAGATCCTTGGATCATACCAGGATGAGCGGAGGCGAAAGTATTACTACCTCTCGCATGACATCAATCTCATCATAAACCTGCAGAAGCAGGATGATATTGTCCTGTCCCCCCGTGAGGAGGACCGGCAGGCACGGATCACAAGAGACCTCGTGTTGCTCAGGAGGATGATCAGGGCTCATGACGAACTCCTGGAAAACCTTGAACACCTGGAAGGCGAGATTGAGTCACGGTTCGCCGGGCTCATGGGCGAGGGAATCTTCACAGATGAAGAAGAGTTGAAGATCATCCTCGCCCTCGTGCATTCCGACATGGATCTCGGGGATCTTGAGGAAATGTGCGGCCTGTCCGCTGATGAGCTGAAAAAGAGACTGGGCAACCTCATGAAGATGGGAATTGTCGAGAAGACGAACAACCGATACCGGATAAGTGTTACACATGGCGGATAACCCTTACGACGAGATGTTTCGAAAGATCGAGCGACTGATGGAGCGGATCCTTAGCGATCTGCCCGATTACGACCCGAAGATCATCGGGTTTACCATCATCAGTGGGCCGATGGGAGAGGGTTTTTATCCCTACTTTTCCGAAGACAACTACGATGACCCCGAGGTTGAGGTGATCGAGGGGGATGACTGCATCTATATAACAACGGTGGCAAACGCCCTGGCGGACGGTGCACCCTACGTCACGTTCCATAAAAGATCTGTGACCCTCTGCACCGGTGGTGAGAGGGAGATGATAGTGGACCTCAATTGCGAGATAGACCTGGTGCACAGTTCCTACAACGTGCAGCACGGTGTGATCGATGTTGTCTGCCGGAAAAAGGAGATGTCGGGAGAGACCCACAGGCCTTGAACCGCGTTAATGTGGGGGCAAACCCCCCAAAGAACCTGTTTTCGTGATGGCACGCGAAGGGTGGTCACTCCTGATACTCTTCAAGGGCGAGTAGGTATATCCAGTCTAGAAGAATGGTGCACCCTTCCGGGTCGCATTCCCGGTCACAGCCGATGCAGGGGAGAACCTCCTCGCCGGCAAGGATGAGACCCGGGTCAACGGCGCGTTTCTTCGCCCTCAGGAGATATGTCTTGATCCCGTCACTGCGAAACTCGATCCGTTCGATCAAACCAGCATCCAGCAACCGCTTCACGATCCGGGAGCATTTCCTGCTGTCAATATCAAGGAGTTTCCAGAGATCGCTCTGGAGAACCCCTTCGCGGTGCGACTGGATGACGCCGAGTGCTTCTTCCTCCAGTTCAGACATGGTAATCAGAGCAGGGGCGCAATGGTCAGTATATTGTTGCCGCGTATGACAACCGTTCCAAGAGTGCGGCCCCGCTGATCTCCGGTGTACTCTGTCGTCTCATCCATGTGCAGGTTCAGGTGCTCGTCGACCGCCACGAGCCTTCCCTTGAGTTTCCTGCCGTCATCCTTGATCTCGACGACGATTTTAGAGTCCACAAGCGAAAAAACCTTCTTTACGGGGAGTACAATGCCATTAACCATCTGTTCTTATATGGTTATATTCGCTCATTAAGGTTTCCTTCAGTCTCGCTGAAAGGGACTACAACCGAACCAGCACGGCCTTTCCCTCGGTGTAGTCCTCAAGCGCCCTGCTGCCGTTCTCCCTGCCGATGCCGCTTGCCTTCGTCCCGCCAAATGGCACCTCCGGTGGAATCCTGAGATGCTGATTGACCCAGACTATTCCGGCCTCGAGGTCCTCCGCCGCCCTGGCGATCACCTCCGGGTTCCGCGTCCACACCGACGCACCGAGGCCGTAACGACTGCTGTTTGCGCGCTCAATCGCCTCGTCCAGGTCATGGACAGCAGCGATCGGCAGCACCGGGCCGAAGACCTCCTCGGTGAAGAGGGGTGAGTCGTGTGGAAGACCGCTGACAAGTGTCGGCAGGTAGAAGTTGCCATCTCTCAACGCCTCTCCCCACGGCGGCCGACCGCCCGTGATAATCTCTCCCTCGCCGCGTTCCCGCACGGCATCCACCAGACCGGCGATCCTCCCAAGACCCTCGCGGTTGTTCATCGGGCCCATATCGACACCGCGGTCGATCCCGTTCCCGACAACGATCTTCTCGACCCTCGTCTTCAATCGGCGGATGA
>LDZT01003560.1_pt1 | contig 11679 bp, 9 predicted proteins | sample 615521 | NCBI WGS metagenome assembly LDZT01 (sample SAMN03408292, study PRJNA278302) | terrestrial metagenome | isolation source: oil reservoir sample SB1 | place: USA: Alaska, North Slope, Schrader Bluff formation | collected 2011-09
TGGTATTTTAGCCAAGTCTAACGACAAAAAGCATGAAGAAGATATGATTAATTACAATATAAAAAGGATTGATATGGTTGTAGGTAATTTTCCAACTTTTGAAGAAATCGCAAAAAAAACAAAGAATGAAGAATCACTTTTGGAATATATTGATATTGGAGGGTATTCCCTTCTTAGAAGCGCTGCAAAAAATTATAAAGATGTTGTAGCTTTAGTAGATCCCAAAGATTATCAGATAGTTATTGACAACTTAGAGGATTGTGGAGATGTTCCTTTGCAATTAAGAAGAAAGTTAGCATTGAAAGTTTTCTTTTCAACTTCTAAGTATGATGCCAGTATTCATAAAACTTTTTCCGAACTATTCGCAGCTGAGAAGTTTGACCATGAATTTTTTGAAATTTTAGGAAACTTAAGGTATGGTTCTAATCCAATGCAAGAAGCGATTTTGATGAAATTTTTAGGAAAAGAGAGTTTTCTTGATTATTTAGAAAATTTAACTTTTCATAAAAAGCCTACATTAAGGATAGTAAAAGATATAAAATTACTTTTTCATTTGGCTAGTTTCACAAACAATGAATTTTTGGGTTTCGCAAAGAAAGGAATTTTCGTATTTGGATATTCCTCTCCTACCGAAGGAGAGAAAGAACAGTTCGTTAGAATTATTAGAGAACTAAAAGGAGGAGTTGTTTACAGTGATGATCTAAATGTAATAACTGAACTGAAAAATTCAAAACATGATGGATTAATGACTTCATATAACTTTGAAAAAAAAGAAGAGTTAATTTCCTTTAAACCCATGGTTTTTAGGGTTAATAAAAGGGTTTTGAAACGTGACGAAGAATATATTGTGGATGGTGATTTGGTTGCAAAGCAAAATGTTCAAGAGATTGTATTGAATTTGTCTCCTTCAGAAGAATTGGGATTCGAAGTTGCTAAGATTCATAAATCAGATACGGCTGTGTATGTAAGAAATAATCTTATTTGTTCAGGAAATCAATCTTGTTTAAATAGAGAAATTGCATTAAACGCCCTTGAAAATACCTTGGAAAAATTTGAAGTTAGTCTAAACGAAGGAACAATAATCTTTGATTCTCCTATAAATTCAGAGAAGATAATTGATGCAATATTAAATTCTAAGATTGAAAAGGTAATTGTTCCTCCAACTTTACCTGGCTACGAAAAATATTTAAAGATTTTAGAGGAAAAAGGCGTAACGTTGTTGGTAACACAGAGAAGGTATCATAGATATTAATGTTCGTTAAGGGGCTTCGCCCCTTAAAAACCCCAAAACCAAAATTTATTTTAAAAAAACTATTTTGCACAAATCAGCAAAAGGGCTTCGCCCCTTAAAAACCCCGTGCGTCATTTGCTTCGCAAATGAGAATTAGGATGTTACTTCTAAAGCATTATGAAAAAGCTTTTTGCATAAACCGGCAAAAGCTTCTCAAATGAGAATTTTGAAATTATTTCAAAGGCATTATGAACAAGGCTTTTTGCATAAGGACTCAAAATGCAAGGCAAATGAGTTTAGGAAAGTCATTCAAAAACATTACAAACAAGACCATTTTGCACAGATCAGCAAAAAACGTTTTGCATAAAGTAGCAAACAACAAGGAGTGATAGCAAATTTATTTACCCTCAGTCTCTGTAATATTAGTTTGCAGAAATGAAGAAAAAACTATTGAAAACGTGTTAAATTCTTTAATCCACCAAACAAGAAAGCCGGATGAAATAATTGTTGTGGATGGTCAGTCGACAGATAATACTGTTAGTATAATAGAGAAACTTGCTGAAAAAGTTGATAATATAAAAATCATTACGAATAAAAAAAAATATACCCCTTACGGTTTAAATCTAGGGATCAAAAATAGTAAGGGGAATTTTGTTTTTATAGCAGGATCCCATACAGAATTTGATAAAAAATATGTCGAATATTGTGTAGAATTTTTGATGGAACACCCAGAAGCGAGTGCTGTTGGAGGAGTATCTTTGGCTATGCCTGTCAATGAAAAAAGTTTTATACAAAAGTCGATGGCTTTATCATATTCTTCCCCCTTTGGCACAGCATCCCGGCATAGGTATCAAGTGAAAGAACCACAAGAAGTTGATACTGTTGCATATGCATGTTATAGAAGAGAAGTTTTTGATAAGGTTGGATATTTTAATGAAAAACTTTTAAGAAATCAAGATATCGAGTTTAATTATAGAATGAGAAAAAAAGGTTTAAAAATTTATTTATTGCCAATAACAAATCATTATTATGTTCCGAATGGATTAGAGAATTTTATAAAAAAGAATTTTTCGAACGGTTTTTGGAATTATATAACTCTTAAAATATCTCCCTATGGGATTTCACTTAGACATTTCATCCCTCTTATTTTTGTAGTGTATCTTCTATTCTTATTTTTAGTTCTGTTTCTCTCAAAATATTTTGTTTTTAATATTATTTTAGCGTTTCCGTTTTTCTTATATTTATTATTAGACACATTATTTTCATTGAAGTATGCTATAAAAGAGAAAAATATTTTATTGTTATTTTGTAGTTTTTTTACCTTTTTGCTTTTGCATATTTCATATGGTATAGGAACATTTTGGAGTATAATAAATTCACTCCGTTTTACCAGGAGTGAAAAAGCATAAATTTAAATAAATTTAATATGTAGTAGGTGAATGCAATTTGCTAGCTATAAAATATATAAGCTCTTTTCTCTTATCGATTATTTTAGTTCCAATTATGATAAAAATTGCAAAAAAATACAATATTGTTGATAGACCCGATAATAGGTTGAAAGTTCATAAGGTTCCCATTCCTTATTTGGGAGGTGTAGCAATATTTCTTTCAATCTTACCTTTTTTTTACAATGATATAGGTTTTATAATTCCTGCCAGTATTTTAACTTTTATTGGGCTGTACGATGATATTAAGAGTGTTTCCCCTTATGTTAGATTATTTGCGGAGTTTATTGTTGTCTCAATGGCAATATATTTTGTTGGAGGAATTATTCAACCTTTTCAGTTTTTTATTTTGGTATTAACTGGAATAGCTCTAGTCAACGGAGTAAATATGGTTGATGGAATGGACGGAGTCTGCGCTGGAACGGCAATAGTGAGTTTGTTATTCTTTTCTTTGATATCCAAAAATTACGAACTGTTGATCTTTGTTTTGGCTATTTTGGGTTTTTTATTATACAATTTGCCACCAGCCAAAATCTTTCTTGGTGATGCGGGCTCTTATCTTTTAGGCTTTGTTTTGTTTTATTCCTTTTCCTTTCTATCCGGAAGGTCTGGTAGAGGTGGTTATTTCATCTCACTAATTATCACTGGATTTTATTTTACCGATTTGGCTTACGCTGTCATAAGACGTTTACTTAGCAAAAGATCTCCTTTTTTAGGAGATAAAGAGCATATTTATGATAAAATTCGAAAAAAATATAAAATAAAACCATTGGTTGTGGCATTAGTTACATATATTATTTCCGCTGTTTTTGGTATGATAGGATTAATTACTTGGGATTTTCAATTAATAGGTGTTATAATTGTATTGGTAGTATTTATATTTATAGGTTATCATTTTAATTTATACAAATATGAGTGATTGAAGGATATATTATATCAAATATATTTGGCGGAGAGATCTTTCAATAAGTTTTTTAAAAGTTTTTGTTAGAAGAGGTGTTGTTATGATAATTTTAAAAGGTAATTATGGTGATTATATGAAACTTCGGCCTGTATCAGTTAAAAAGATTTTCTTAGACGAGTCGAAGTTGAGAAACAACAAAGATCCTGATATTTACGAGAAATATATCTATGAATTGGAAGGAAGGTTTGGAAATTACAAGTGGTTTAATAACGAGTTCAATTTGGAAGAAAAAGGTAATGGGAAATTGGCTACGCTTACTATTGATATAGAATATATCCCTCTGATATTGACAATCTTGAGGATTAACGCTTTTTATAAGTCAAAAAAGAAGAGTATGATTTCAGTTCTTTCTTCTGATCATGAAAACCAAACTTCTGAGATAATTGCAGAGGATTCTTTTATATATTCTTTGAATGAAAGTAATAATTTATCATTTTTGTTTTTAAGAAAAATAGATAAAAGTTTAATTGAGCATCACTTAATTTTTACCAACAACTATGGAGATAATTTTGATATGTACATAGAAAGTGATCGCAAGAGTATAAAGAGTTTTTATAAAAATCTGTTGAACGAAACTAACAATTTTCGGGTAGCGATACTTCCAAATATAGCTCAAAAAATCACTCCATTTTATGAAAAAATAATAGAAAAAATAGCTATTGTTAATTATGAAAATGTTAACAATATTACAGACGATTTTTTCACTTTGTACAATCTCAACCCAAAAGAATTTCTTAACAATTCTGAAGCTCGAAAAGAATTAGAGAGGTATACAAATTATCTTTTTAATGGGAAAAATGATGAAGAGGATTATTCTTTCGATAATGATATAGACGATGTCGACATAGATTTTACTATAAAGAATATGGAAGATATAGAAGACGAGCTACAGGATATTGTAGATTTGCAAAACAATGATCAATTCTTGGGTAGTTCTTATTATTATAATGAAACATACGATTTGTTCATTGAAATGGAAGAAGAGTTTATGAATTTAATGGATCATATAATTTTCGACGGAAATTTGAAAAAGCAGGATAAAGAATATTATTTAGAAAAAATTAAAAGAATGATCAATGAAGTTTCCTTAATATTTCAAGATTTAAAAGAAAAAAAAGAGTTTGAAAGAGAACTTTTGTTAGATATGGTAAACGCTTATGGAATTGAACATATTACCAATAAAAAAGATTTAATTTCTGAAATTTTTGAAGAGGTAGATATGAGTAAGGACCTAAACGAAATATATGAAATTTCGGAGGATAAGATTTTGAACGATTATAAAAATTGGTATAAAGATCTAATATTTAAAAAAGGTAAAAGTATGAAGGAAGTCACTAACAACTAATCTCAAAGATAATTCCCCTTTGGTTAATTCAACAAAGGGGAATTATCTTAAGAACTTCAAAATCCAATAAGGCGTTAAAGTATCCATTTCTATAAAGATATTTAATAGATTTCTCCTTTTCCGAGCTTGTAGTCTACCAATTTCAATTTTCTTATTATGGGTATATCGTAAGGACATCTTTCTTCACATATTCCGCATTCTGTACAATCTTTAAAGGTTTTATTGAGTTTGGAATAAGACATTTTAGCTTCGTTTTGGTTTCCAAACCAGAATGCCAATCTTTCTCTCAGTGCATAATCTGGAGCCTCGTGAGGTTGATAATCCCTCATTTGTCTATCATACCATCCTTCGTATTCAAACACTTTCATTATTTCTATATCTTCTGGGCAAGGCAAACATTTACCACATTGTCTACAAACATAATTTCCAAGTTCGGGAGCACGATAATACAAATTTTCTATGGATTTTTTAAGTAAAGGTTTAAAGTTTTCAGCAATCTGAATATCTTTTCTTAACATTTCTTCGGAGTTTGCTCCTACAACCATCACATCTAAATTTTGATTTAAAGCATAGTTTAAGGCATCATAAGTAGATCTATAAAGATAACCATCTGCAAAAGCCTTCATGCCAACAATTCCCATGTTTTTTGATCTTGCAAATGGAATGACTTCTTTATAAGTACTGGGGAAATTAAATATATCTAAGTAGTTAAAACCTGTCATCAAAACATCTAAGTCTACTGCTTTTATGAGTTTTAGTGCATAATTTCCCAAACCGTGGAAAGACACACCTAAAGCTCTTATAATTCCTTCTTTTTTTGCTTGAAATAGATAATCTAAGGCCGAATCATTTCCCAATAAGGCTTCAACATCTTCCTCAGTGGTAACATGGTGAAGAAACAAAATATCTAAATGATCGGTATTCAGGTTCTTTAAGGTTCTTTCTACAAAGTATTGAGCATTTTTCTTATCTCGAGCATGGCACTTGCTAGCAAGAATTACTTGGTTTCTTCTGTGTTTCAGGGCGTATGCAATTTTATTTTCAGATTCACCATCTCCGTATTCAGCTGCAGTTTCAACGTAATTACCCCCTGACATTATATAAATATCCATTAATTTGGAAACATCATCCTTTGAAATTTCCAACATATGAAATCCACCTAATCCTAAAAGAGAAACCTCAAACCCAGTTTTGCCTAAGATTTTTTTCTTCGTAAAAATCACCTCCATAATTTTAGATCACGTTAATTCATTTTTGACCTGTTTTAATAACAATCTTATAGGTAAATGTTGTGGACATTCTTCTTCACAATCCCCACATTCTTCACAAATAGATGCATCAATACCTAGCTTTATCAAAGATTGATATCTTTTTTTTGCCTCTGCTTGGTTATCAAATATATAACCTTCATTGTAAATGCTAAAAATTGTAGGAATAGGTATGCCATTTTTGCAAGGTACACAATAATTACATCCTGTACAATCGATCTTGGATTTACTCTTGTAAATATTTCTTACCTGTTCAATTATCTTTGATTCTCTTTCACTTAGGGAATTTGAATCTGAAGCATCTGCTGCTTTGAGATTTTCTATTACCTGTTCCATTGTGGACATTCCACTTAGAACAGTAGTAACCTCGGCATGGTTCCATACCCATCTTAACGCCCAATACGCCGGTGACTTGGTTTTATCTAAATCACTCAAGATATCGACAGCTTCTTGAGGTAGTTTGTTGGCCAATTTTCCCCCTCTAATTGGTTCCATAATAACTACTGCCAGTCCTTTTCTTTTTGCATACTTTAATCCTGCAATTCCGGCTTGAAAATGTGTATCAAGATAATTGTATTGTATTTGACAAAAATCCCAGTTATAAGAATCAACGATCTTTTTAAAAGTTTTGAAATCATCGTGAAAGGAAAATCCTGCGAACTTTATCTTTCCTTTTTCTTTGGCTTCATCCAGAAAATTCAGAACCTTTAGATTTAAAATCTTATCCCATCTTTCTTTGTTCAAAGAGTGTAAGAGATACATATCTATATATTCAGTATCAAGCTTTTTTAATTGTTCATCTAAATATTTTTCAAAATCTTCGTACTTATTTGCTAACCAGACTGGGTTTTTAGTGGCTAAGTAAACTTTTTCCCTGTAACCATCTTTTAAAGCTCTACCAACAAAGTATTCACTATTTCCTTGGTGGTAAGGATACGCAGTATCAACATAATTTAGGCCATTATCAATAGCGTATCTTAGCATTTTTGTGGCATTTTCTTCATCAATTTTAGAAGGATCGTCATTCAAAATAGGCAGTCTCATACATCCAAAACCCAATGCAGAAAGTTTTATATCGTACTTACCAAATTTTCTATATTTCAAAGAAACACCTCCAGTATATTATTATTATTATTATTTATCAACTTTGAAATTAATTTGATAGATAAACTTATTCTAACTTAATTATATCAAAAAAAAATTAATAAATTCTTTTTTCATAAAAGGTAGAAACAATAAATTTGATTATGTTATAATAAAATACAGTAGGAATAATTGAAAAAAATTTCATACTTGTATCCGAGGAGGTTTTTTAAATGTTGTCGCAAGATATACTCGACTTTTTTTCAAATACCGGTTTTATGAATATTTCATGGCCTCAGGTTTTTATGATAATTCTTGGATTGGTTATTATATATTTTGCAATATCAAAACACGCAGAACCTCTTCTTTTAATTCCTTTGGGTTTTGGTATGGTTATAGCTAACATTCCTCCGGAATTAACAGGTATTCTTATGCCTCCTCAGAATGGGCACGCAGGTGGATTGTTATGGTATATAAAATTGGGGTTGGATACAGAAATCTATCCTCCATTGATTTTTCTAGGTATTGGAGCATTAACTGATTTTTCTTATTTGATTGCAAACCCAAAATTGATACTTCTAGGTGGAGCTGCTCAGGTAGGGATATTTATTAGTTTTTTACTGGCAAGTTTTTTAGGTTTTGATCTTCATTCTGCTGCCGCAATAGGTATTATTGGAGGTGCAGATGGTCCAACTTCCATATACATAGCTTCTAAATTTTCTCCTGATTTAGTCCCTGTTATTGCGGTTGCGGCATATTCTTATATTTCTCTTATCCCCGTACTACAACCTTTGGTTTCAAAGTTATTAACCTCAAAACGGGAAAGAAAAATAAGGATGAGAAGGTTAAGAGAAGTTTCCAAAACAGAAAAAATAATTTTCCCTATTTTGACAACTGTCGTGGTTGCTTTAATTGTTCCTCAGACACTACCTTTAATAGGTATGCTCATGTTGGGTAACTTATTAAAAGAATCCGGGCTTACTGGTAGATTGGCTGAAGCAGCCTCTCGTTATATCCTAGACACAGTAACAATACTTTTAATGCTATCTGTAGGTGTTTCTGCCACGGCTGACATATTTTTATCTTTTGTAACCTTAAAAATCATGTTGTTAGGGGCAGTTGCTTTTATAATTGCAATGGCTAGTGGGATAGTATTCTCAAAATTGATGAATTTATTCTTGAAAGAAAAAATTAATCCATTAATTGGAGCTGCCGGTGTTTCAGCAGTTCCAAATTCTTCTCGCGTTGCTCAACATATTGCTCAGGAAGTTGATCCAGGCAATTTTATTTTAATGCATGCAATGGGGCCTAACGTAGCAGGAGTAATAGGCTCGGCAATTGCTGCTGGCTTATTTTTAAGTATACTATAATAAAATACTATAATAAATGAGGAGGCATAATCAAATGCAAACAATAAAAAAACAGTTTAAAGTGAATATAAATTATAATTATTGTAAAAAATGTGGTATCTGTTCTTGGATTTGCCCAGTAAATGCTATAATAGAAGAAGAATTCGGTAAACCCGTTGTTCCATTCCAAGAAAAATGTACGGGATGTTTGCAATGTGAACGAATGTGTCCTGATTTCGCTATTAGCATAAAACAATTAGATCAATAAAATGGACACTCTTTTTAAAAGAGGTGAATTTAATGGGAGAAATGCTTTTTTTACAGGGGAATGAGGCGGTTGGAATGGCAGCTATAAAAGCAGGATGCCGTTTTTTCGCTGGTTATCCTATAACCCCATCAACCGAAATCGCTGAATACATGTCTAGAGAATTGCCAAAGGTTGGAGGCACTTTTATACAGATGGAGGACGAGCTTGGAAGTGCAGCTGCAATAATAGGTGCTTCTCTTGCCGGTGTAAAATCTATGACCGCTACAAGTGGCCCCGGGTTTTCGCTCATGCAAGAGGCCTTAGGATATGCTATTATGACAGAAGTACCCTGTGTATTTGTTGATGTTATGAGAGGAGGTCCGAGCACAGGGCTTCCTACAAAACCCTCTCAAGGAGATATTATGCAAATAAGGTGGGGAACTCATGGAGATCACCAAATTATTGCAATATATCCTTCTACAGTGGAAGAAGTTTACACATATACTGTCACAGCGTTCAATTATGCAGAAAAATACAGAACGCCGGTTATTTTAGTTTTGGATGAAACTTTAGCTCACATGAGAGAAAACGTATATTTTGATTACGAGAAGGAGAATCCTCAAGTTGTAGAAAGACTAAAGGAGGTCGATTTAGGAGAGGAAGAATTATTTTTACCTTTTGACATAGATGAACAATTTGCTGTAAATCCATTAGTTGAAATGGGAAAAACAAGATTTCACGTTTCTGGCCTAGTTCATGATGAAAGTGGTTTTCCTATAAGGGATCCAAGCATGATATCAAAAGTAATTGAACACCTTGATTCAAAAATTAGATTATCTGCGGAAGAAATTTCTATCTATAACGAATATATGCTACAAGATGCCGATATAGTAGTAGTTGCATATGGTAGTGTAGCCCGAAGTGCTTTGAAGGCCGTTAAACAAGCTAGATCAGATAAAATTCCTGTAGGCTTCTTTAAACCTATCACTATTTGGCCTATGCCTACCTCGAGACTTAAATTAATATTTAAAAATGCTCAAAGTATAATTGTTCCAGAGATGAATGCAGGCCAGTACGCTAAAGAGATGTCACGGTTGAATAAATTGAACAAACATGTAGAATCTTTGACTAAAACTAATGGTGAGTTGATAACACCTGATGAAATATTAGAAGTGATTATGAAAATGTGGGTTCAAATTACGGAGATGTGAATAGAATGGAAGTAAAGTTCCCAAAAAAGTATCAAAAAAAAATTAATTCTGCTTATGTAAATCCAGGTATTGTTCTTTTACTCAAAAACTTTACAAAAGAAGTTCTTTTTGAGTTTGAGGTTACGATTAAAATTCATTTTGATCCACTTAAAGTTCCAGACAACTTGTATAAATTAATAAAGATTTTTAATTCATTTTCAATTTTCACAATTAAAAACATAGAAGAGACTAATTACATAGAAGAACAAAAAGTAAAAATAAGTAGTTCTCAAGGGGAGAACGGTGTTGAAATTACTTACGAAACACTTCAAAAAGAAGAAAGCATAGTGTTGTATGAGTTAATTAAAAATGCATCGCCATTACTGGGATCAATACTCACTGATATTCTTCTAAATTCCTCAAAAATAGCAAATGTGTTCATGGTTTCAAAAATCATATTAGAAAAAGGGTATGAGCCCGAAACGTCTATAGATGAAATGATATATATTACTATGACAGGAATAACAGGTGACTTTGCAGGAGGTTTTAATAGGGCCATCTTATTTGTGGAGGACAGTAATGATTTCAAGGTTCAAAGAGCTATAGGACCTGTAAATGAAATAGAAACCCAAAAAACTTATGAAAGGTTTGAGACAATTGAAAAAAACATAGAAGACTATTTGTCTCAATATAAAGTTGGGATGAGTTATTTTTCAAATTTAGAAGAAAAAATAAAAAATATTTCTATTAAAAAGGAATCGTTATTAAGTCAAGATCTTTTTAAGTACGCAATTGAGTTGAATAGAAGTATCAAAATACCAGTAAGTCAAGTTGATGAAAAGATCATAAATTTACTCGATTTAAAGGGAGAAGTAGCAATTTCACCAATAGAAATAGAAAACCATAAACTTGCTTTTTATCTTTGCGATAATAGATACAACGGGAAACCAATAACAGATGATCAACTTGAGATTTTGGATTACTATGCCAAAGAAAGTGGAATGATGTGGCAAAATAAAATATTTCAAAATATCTTAAAAAAAGATGCTCAAGTTGATACCCTCACAGAAATTGGAAACAGAAGAAGTTACGAAAATTATATTTCTAATATAAAATATCTAAAAAATCAGGAAATAGCTTTAGTAATGCTAGATTTAGACAATTTCAAAGATGTAAACGATACCTATGGCCATGAAGAAGGAGACAAACTTCTAAAAGGATTTGCCCAAATATGTGTTAATAATTTAAGAAAAGAAGATAGTATATTCAGATATGGGGGCGATGAATTCGTAATAATTTTTGAAGGTGCTAAGAAAGATGAGGTTTATTCTATTTTGGAAAGAATAAACCGTAAACTAAAACAAGAGATGAACGTTACTTTTTCTGCTGGTGTATCCTACGGTAACAGCCATGAAATAAATTCACTTTTCAAAATAGCCGACCAAAATTTGTACAAGGTAAAAGCAGAAGGGAAAAATAAGATTTTTGTCAGTTAAGATATCAGACCGACGCCCCGTATTTTAAAATCAAAATCTTATGTTTGAAAACTTTTTTCTA
>LDZT01011589.1_pt1 | contig 11675 bp, 11 predicted proteins | sample 615521 | NCBI WGS metagenome assembly LDZT01 (sample SAMN03408292, study PRJNA278302) | terrestrial metagenome | isolation source: oil reservoir sample SB1 | place: USA: Alaska, North Slope, Schrader Bluff formation | collected 2011-09
TAAAGAAATGGATCACTATGATCTTTTCTTCAAAACAAAGCGGATAGGAGTACCACTGAAAGGATAGACAGCCCTTAGCTGATTCTCCAGGAACCGTTGGTAGGTAAAATGCATCAGTTGCGGATCATTGACATACAGCATAAAAGTAGGAGGATCAGAGCGAACCTGGGTTCCGTAATAAATACGCAGCTGCCTTCCAGTTTTTGAGGATGGTGAATGCAGGTCCTGTGATTTCATCAGAATACGGTTCAATGCACCAGTACCAACGCGCGCCATCCGTTCTTCCTGCACCTGCAATGCCAGCGGAAGGACTTTATTGACACGCTGCCCGGTCAGAGCAGAAATGAACAGAACCGGAACATAATCCACAAAATTCAACGCCTGGCGGATCTGCCGGGTATATTCTTCCATGGTAAAAGTATCTTTTTCTACTAGATCCCATTTATTCACGATAACGACCGTGCTTTTCCACTGCTCCAGAATGTAACCAGCAATATGTGTATCCTGCGCAGATATATCCTGGGTGGCATCAACCAGCAGCAGCGCTACATCACAGCGCTCGATGGCACGCATAGAACGAATAACGGAATACTTCTCAACCCCACGATCGATCTTTCCTTTGCGGCGGATGCCGGCTGTGTCGATCAACGTGATGGGAGCACCTTCATAGGTGATAGGAGAATCAATCGCATCTCGCGTCGTGCCGGCGATCGGGCTTACAATAGCCCGCTCTTCTCCTGCTAATTTATTGAGCAGGCTGGACTTTCCAACATTGGGTTTTCCAACAATAGCGATCTTAACAGATTGATCTTCCTCTTGCTCCTCATTCACGATAAAAGAAGATACCAGGCTATCAAGCAGGTCACCAGTGCCGGTGCCGTGCACCGCAGAGATCGGGAAAGGAGTTCCCAATCCCAACGCATAAAATTCCATCGCTGCTGCTCGCAATGTTTCATTATCCGCTTTATTCACCGCCAGATGAATCGGAGGATAATGTACCCCCTCCAGATTTTTTTGATACCGTCGCAACAGGTCAGCCACTTCCTGATCTGCCGGTGTGATACCAGAAGCAGCATCGGTGACAAAAACGACTGCATCTGCTTCTTCCACCGCCAGTAGCGCCTGCGCCCGGATTTGCGAGATATAATCCGCTGAACCCACGCTGAGCGGATCTTTACCGCCTTCACTGGGATCAATGCCGCCTGTATCGATGATCTGAAAACGCACACCATTCCAAATGGTTTCAGAGAACAAACGGTCGCGGGTGGTTCCCGGGGTATCATCCACAATGGCAAGCGGCTTACCTGCCAGGCGATTAAATAGGGTACTCTTCCCTACATTGGGTCTCCCTACAATAGCAACAATGGGTGTGGTCATGTTAATTTCCGGGGGTCGCGGTGGGTGGAATGCTGATGACAACCTCTACCGTTTCAGGCAAGATGGATTCGACCAGTAAGTCAGGAATATCCAACTCCACGCGAGGATTGAGTTGATAGGTACCGGGAGCCAATTCCGATAGGTCGAGAATGACACGCACGTCCCCCACGTTCAGATCATCCAGAGTAGGTAAAGGTCCAGATAGGATCACATCCACCGTCTCAGGTGAGATTGTTACCATATACTCAGGATTCAATCCGACCAATTCGATGGTGCTGTTATTAATAGTGATACTTCCTTGAATGGCAGAAACTGTCAGGGCAATCTTGATGGTAGATTCACCCACCACACTGACTCCTGCCGGAAGGTTGAGAGGAAGTGACTCAGTAATATCTTTGTCAGCTCCGGTGATATTGAGAGGTTGTGTCTCCACATAACCGGGCAAGTCATTCACAATTTGCTGATCGGCAGAGTACACGGTGACGGTGAGCGGGGAAACGGAATAATTCGTAAGGCGATATCCGCTTGCCACCTGACCCGTTAGAACTGCTTTTACAATTACCGTGCGATATCCACCACGCTGTGTGATAGGCATGCTAACATGCACCTGAGCAGGTTCAATGGTTACCCCTTCCACAACCACACCATTGGTATCATAAGCAGCCAGTGTGATATCCCGATCAATGTCCTGATTCGCCTGGCTTACATCCAAAATAGCACGTACTTCAACTACATCTGCCATGCGCGAAGCGGGACCACTGACAGTAGCGTGTGTCTGGTTCATTTCCGGATTCCCTAACTCATATCCAACCGCTGGTTGAGAAGGTTGAATCAACTGAATTTCAAAATATTTTGAATACAACGGTTCTAACGTCACCTGAATTTCTGAGGGTGCAATCGTCTCAACCTTCACCGGGCGGGCATCCACCTCCACTTGAACTTTCAATTCATGTGAGCCCTCTTGTAACCCGCCAAGATCAATATATGCACGAATTAATTCGGGGCTGTCTGTCAAGGTCTCCCACATTGACACCGGGGAGCTGAGACTAACCGTAACCTGAGAAGGCATCTCATTGGTAATCACCAAATCCTCATTCTGCCCGATCACTTCTACCGGAATCCCCTGCGGGAAAGTCCTTTTATCCCCCGGATCATTTGAATTCACCGCCATGATCCAGATTGTGATCGCCAGCAGAAGGGCAGTCAGAAATGTAGGTAGATTTTTGACCAATCGCTTGAAAATAGATGTCATTCACTCCTCTCTTCCTCTTCCTCAATACCCAGCCATAAACGCAGCACACTCCAGAAATCGGTTCGCTGGTTTAAACGTTCATCATCCAGGAAGAAAGGTTTTAAAGCGCTTTCTAGGTTTTCGGATTTTATCTCTCGTATCATCTTCCCCAAATGTGCAATGGAAATATCTCCCGTTTCTTCTGAGACGACCACCGCCACCGCATCTGAGCTTTCGGTTATTCCTAAAGCAGCCCGGTGGCGTAATCCCATTTGATGATCGGGTGTCTCATTGAGTATGCCAACCGAAGAGAGCGGTAGCACGCAGGAGGCAGCACAGATCTCATCGCTGATGATAATGATCGCGCCATCATGTAATGGTGTATTGGGGAAGAAAATCTGTAGAATGAGTTCCGCGCTAATATGAGAATTCATCGCCACACCAGTATCAATGTATTCTTGAAGGGTATCAGAAACCTGAAAGATGATCAGGGCTCCATGTTTCAATGAGGAAAGATGTTTTGCTGCTAAGGCAACTGCACTGATCCCTTCCTGCACACGATCCTGTGGAAGATTGAGCCGGTGAAAAAACAACCTGCTCTGCCCCGCTCTACCAACTTTTTCCAAAGCGCGTCGGAGTTCAGGCGCAAAGATGATCGGAATCGAAACAAGCATAGCAGGCAAAATGGATTGGAGCAAATATGAAAATGCGGGCAGATCAACCAGGGTGGTCATGAGCATGATGATAACGAATACAAAGATCATGCCCCTGAACAGAGTACGCGCCTGGGAATTGCGCAGCAGTCTCAAAACGAAATAGAAAATCAAACTCACGATCGCCAGATCAAGGATCGTCAGCCAGTTGAAACGTTGAAAGAGAAATACGATTTCCGAAATGATATCTTGCATTGGTTTAAGTTTACATCAATCCCTTTGTTTAGGGGATGAGTCTCCACACACCACCCGGTAAAATTTTCACCAGATGGTTCCCTATTTTACCTTTGTTTCCTATACTGAATGAGAGAAAAGGATGTTCGGTGATATCCGCATCCGACAAAATACGATAACCCATTGAACGCAGTTCGTCCTGAAATTGAAGAGAACGCGCATCAAGCTCTACCATGATGCAGTTCCCTCCCCACGTGCTCGTTTGCCGCTCCAGTATTTCCAGTCCATTCTGCAAATTATCGTCCTTCTTATCATTTATTAAAATACGAATACGGGTGTTGAAATGGTCAAATTGCCACACCAGCATATCATCCGAATTTTCCAGGGGAGATAGGAAAGTACGGGATAAAATAACCCGCTGTGCAAAATCACCATCAGGAATACGCTGATGGGAGGGCAAAAATTCCGCCAGATAGCCTTGCATTTTAGCATCTATAGTCGCCAACGAATCAATAGATAGAACTGGCATGTTGATGGTCTCGGCAAGACACTCAATCACCTGTTCAAATCCATGTGTCTCTTGCAGCATATCTTTCCAGATAATCTCAATCTGCTGTGCAACGTCACCCACCAGGCAGCTATTCTCAATATAATGGTCAATTGACATTTCTTTTGGGAAATGCTGCTGATGAAGCCGTTCGGTGATGGCTTTATCATCCATACCACGCGTTCTTTTCAAGCGCTCCCTCTGGGCAGCCGGCGTGGCAGTGACAAACCAGCGTGAATCACATAATTGTGTGAGATCAGAAGTATACAGCTTGATTGCTTCCAGGGCAATGAGCGGAGAGGAGCTCTTCTGCAGAATGGAATGTACCGTTTTCGAAACAAGCGGGTGAAGCAAGCTTTCCAATTTTTGCAGCGAACGGGGATTGCCAAATACATCCGTTCCCAACCGCGCTCTATCCAGATTGCCGGAATTATCAAGATAGGTTTCTCCGAAATTCCGTACAACCTCTTGATAACCTGCTTTTCCTTTCATCAACAAAAAATGAGTAAGCTCGTCAGCATCCAACGGCATGACACCACGCATTGCCAGTAGATGACGGATCAGACTTTTACCACTGCCAATGCTACCTGAAATTCCAATAACAAAAGGATCTCTCATCATGCTTTTCCTATTTCCGTGTACCTTCATTTTAATAGACACACGCCATCTGTCAAACATTCTTCCATTTGCTTGACAACACCCTCACAACCATGTAGAATTTCATCACCTTCCCGCCGAGATAGCTCAGTTGGTAGAGCACGCGGCTGAAAACCGCGGTGTCGCCAGTTCGATTCTGGCTCTCGGCATCAAAACCCCGTTCAGCGGGGTTTTATTTTTAAGTTACAATGTCTCCAATGATATACCCCTATAAACGAACTTCCTCCAGTCTAAAGCCCGCGCTTGCTCTCCTCTTCCTGCTCTTCCTCCTCATTTCAGTGAGCGCGTGCAGCAGCGCCCAAACAGTCTGGTTGGTATTGGATGATGAGCCTGCGCGTATTCAGATACCCATCGAGGGAGAGACCCTGGCAGAATTACTGAAGGTAGCTGGTTACCCGCTGGGTGAAAATGACCGTGTCATGGTCAATGGTGTCAGAGCTGATCCCACTCAACCGCTGACTGCAGTTGATGGGGATACCATCCAGGTACGGCGTGCTTATCCACTCGTCATCAACGACGATGGGCAGCAGCGTACCCTGCTCAGCAGCGCACGCACTATTGCCCAGGCACTGTGGGAGAACAATATCTCGCTATCCACCAACGACTACCTCTCCCTTCCATCTGATACCGTGATTGATGGGGCATTAAATATTGAAATCCGTCGCAGCAACCTCATCACCATTCTTGTGGATGGAAAACAGATCACCAGTAACGCTTCCGTTGAAACAGTAGGAGATGCACTGGCTCAAGCTGGCGTTACCCTGCAGAACCTCGATTACAGTATTCCCGCCGAGCAGGATGCGCTCCCTGAGAATGGTGAGATCCAGGTGGTACGGGTCGCCGAAGAGATCATTCTCCTCGAAGAGGTGCTCCCTTACGGTACTGAATATGTGGCAGATGATGAGATGGATCTGGACCAGGTTAAGGTCGCTGAAGCTGGGCAAGTGGGCTTGAGCATCGCGCGCATTCGCGTACGCACCGAAAACGGAGAGGAAGTCTCGCGAGAAACTGAGGAATCCTGGATCGCGCGAGCGCCAGTTCCGCAAACAACCGCTTATGGCACCAAAATTACCATTCAAACCACCAGCACTGCCGATGGGACCATTGAATACTGGCGTGCCGTGACGGTAATTGCCAATTCATATCATGATACGGGTTACAAAACCGCCAGCGGTAAATGGCCAACGTATGGAATGGTTGCCGTTTCAAGCTCCTGGTTCTCCGATATGCAAGGCACTTCTATGTACGTGCCCGGTTATGGGGTAGCAGTGGTAGAAGATACATGCGGCGCCTGTTCAGGCAATATGATGATCGACCTTTTCATCCCCACCGATCAATATGTAGGTTGGCATAAAACGGTAACCATTTATTTCCTCACACCGGTACCTTCTTCCATTAAATATGTCTTACCGTGATAAATATGGAATATATCAATCCCATCCCCTTGCTGAAAGAACATCATCTGCGCCCCCAAAAAGACCTGGGGCAAAATTTTTTAGTAGAAGCTGGTATCCTATCGCGCATCGTGGATTGCGCAGAAATCTCACCGGATGCACAGGTGCTGGAGATCGGCGCTGGGCTAGGCAGTCTGACCTTTTTCCTGGCGCAGGCTGCACAGCAGGTTACTGCGGTTGAGATTGACCCGAACCTGCTGGCAATCGCCCGCCACACCACCGCCGCGTGTAAAAATATAACCCTAGTGGAGGGGGATATCCTACAGGTTGATCTGGGCAGTCTGCATCTCATAGATAACTATATTGTGGTTGCCAACATCCCTTATTACATCACCTCCGCTATCATTCGTAAATTATTGAACAGCCCCGAAAAACCAGCCCGCATGGTGCTGACCATTCAGGAGGAAGTCGCTCAGCGCATATGCGCCAGTCCGGGTGATATGAGTCTTTTAGCGCTCAGTGTCCAGGTATTCGGCGCCCCAGAGATCGTACTCAAAATTCCAGCAGGAGCCTTCTACCCGAGCCCCAAAGTGGATTCTGTCACCCTGCGCATTGACCTGTACCACCAACCCTTGATTGAAGAAGAAAAGCTAGATACATTCTTTCGCTTGATCAAAGCCGGATTCAGCCAGAAACGCAAAATGCTGCACAATACATTATCCGCCGGGCTGCGCCTGCCGCGCGAGCAGGTGAATGTGCTGCTAACACGGGCAAATATTGATCCCCAGCGGCGCGCGCAAACTCTCTCGTTACAGGAATGGGGCACACTGACTGATTGTTATCTTGCTCAAAATTGACAATTTAGAAAAATTTTTTAGTTGGAATGAAGATCACGATACATCCCCTTCAACAACCATACCCGGTACGCAGCCTCAAGCTGGATGCGTAGCGACATCTTGGATGTACCCCAGCGCCGATCTGCAAAATAAATGGGAACCTCACGGAAAGTCAAACCCAGCCGTTGTGCCAGAAATGCCATCTCCACTTGAAAAACATACCCGTTTGACCGTACCCGCTCCAGCGGCAGGTTGCTCAAAGCTACGCTGCGCCATAAGCGAAAACCACCGGTTACATCTTTTATGGATAGACCCAGGATGGTACGAGCATAGAAATTCCCAAATTTTGAAAGTCCTTTGCGCCAGAATGACCAATTTTCATCCAGACTGCCCCCCGGAATATAGCGCGAACCGATCGCCACATCCACTTCTTGCAGCACCTCCAGCAAAACAGGGATCTTCTCGATTGGGTGGGAAAAATCTGCATCCATCTGCCCAACAATCTGTGCTCCTTCAGCTATCGCCTTTTTAAAGCCCTGGATATAAGCGGTTCCCAAGCCCTGCTTTCCCTCACGATGCAGCACACTCACCCGGTCGGAATAGGTCTTTTTTAATTCTTCCACCAGCTGCCCGGTGCCATCAGGACTATTATCATCCACGACCAGAACATGCAATTCGGGGAGATCCAGTTTGAAGATTGCTTCGAACAGAGGTGGGATATTTTCCCTTTCATTATAGGTTGGAATGACCAGGGTTGTTTTTATCAATGAAAACCTCGTACACTGAAGAATGACATAATCTTACCTTAATTAATACTCCATGGCAGTTAAAAAGGGTTATCTATAAGGAGAGAGAAACGGAAACCCATAAAAATGTGTTTCTCGCTGCCTTCATTACAATTGCATTGACCTCAGCCTGTACAATCCGCGTACAGAACTCCTAAGATAGCACGATCCAAACCGTCATATTGGATGATTATTTTAGGACTACCATGCAAGAAAGTCTCGAGGCACCCTCCTCCAACTACATTTGCATTTCAATGATAACGTCAGCGATGATGATAATACCGGAAACATGGTGCGTTCTGGAACGTTAAAACTGAATGTGACCTATGAACTACCCAATCTATTCTTTTCCTTATTCTGTTATTTCACCTGCTATCGACTATAATTACAGAAGAATACTCTTAAATAAACTGAGAGTTTAAGGAGGTAAAAATGAAAAGAAGCGTGAAAGCACTGGCTGCATTCGCCATTCTGGCAATAATAGCCGTTTCATGCAACTATCCCCTGTCTAACGGTCAATCTGAAGAGGATGCGGTTGCTACATCCGTCGCGATGACAGTAGAAGCAGTAAATGCAGCAGCGCAGCAACCCACGGTGATCGTGCAACCTACCAATACGCTTCCTGCACTACCCACTGCCACAGTACCAGCTGCCACCATAGCACCAGCGGTTCCCACCAATACCACCCAACCCTGTAATCAAGTCCAATTTGTATCCGAGAGTCCAGTGGATGACACAACCTATGCTCCCGGTGCAACATTCACCAAACGTTGGACTTTCAAGAATATTGGCACCTGCACCTGGAACACCAATTATAAACTGGTATTTGTTAGCGGTGATGCCATGAGTGGCACAGCCAGCACCAAACTGACTGAAAGCGTAGAGCCCGGGGAAAGCGTGGATCTGACCGTCAACCTGAAAGCCCCCTCCACTTCCGGAACCTACAAGGGCGTGTGGAATCTGCAGGGTGATAATGGAGTTAACTTCGCCCATTTCTGGGTGCAGATCAAGGTCGCATCCGAACCATTTGCGGTGACCGGGGTGAACCTGTCTGCTGTTGATGGTGACAACTCAGACACATGCCCACACACCTTCAACTACCAGGCAGTGATAACCACCAATGGTGCCGGCACGGTGACCTATTATTTCACCAACGGTGGTACATCAACCGGAACCAAATCTGTCACCTTTGATTCAGCTGGATCCAAAACCGTCACTGGAAGCTGGGATTTGACCACGTCGGGAAATTACGAGGTTAAGCTGTATGTTGACAACCCTAACCACCAGTGGTTTGGTTCCCTGACCCTGACCTGTACATCTTAATTTCCAAAAGAGCATCAGTCATGACCACCCGCTATGCGGGTGGCATGACATAGTCCTCGTTCGAGCCGGGCGCATCGATCACTTAGCTCCCCCTAAAGGGGTCTTCTTGCTCTTTCATACTGATCTTGTCTATCATTCGATCATATTTCTCTTGCTCTCGTACCTACTTCGCTATAGTCGCTTCATTCAACCCTACCGTACTCACATAGTATCCTCGCGACCAGAAGCGCCTGTTCCCAAATTTGTATTTCAAATTTGCATGCCGGTCGAATATCATACACATCCTTTTCGTATGTGCTAAGCTCTTTTCCATGGATGTCACTCCTTTTTGTTTTGATGGCTTGAACTTCCATCATTCTACCAGGAGTGATTTCCTCTTCTATAAGCCCCCTCTTCCACCCGCATTGCGGGTGTTTTTTTGTTTCGGACGTCCCATCCTCAACTTGCTAAAGCAGCAACCAAAAGAATAGTCGATTCACTGGAACAAAATTAGCGGGAACATCGTTTAATACGCAAGGAAAATTGATCATGATTTTTCCTATAAGGAGTTAGAAAATGAAGAAATCTTTCTCGATTATTTTTATCACAGTGTTTGCAACATTACTACTATCCGCTTGCGGATTCAACATGGGCGCTAAAAACAACGAAACGGTCATCGCGACCAATATTGCCATGACAGTTTCCGCAATGAACGCCTTGCAACCTACTCAAACAGCAATTCCCGTTCAACCCACCAATACACTGCCACCTGTCGCCACCATCACCGCCCAACCCACTGCCACGCCACAATCGTGCAATGAGGTGATGTTCATCAGTGAAAACCCGCTGGATGGGGCAGAATTTGACCCAGGTGAGACCTTTACCAAACGCTGGCGCTTCAAGAATACCGGTACCTGCACCTGGAACACCAACTATAAGGTAGTCTATTACAGCGGAGATGATATTGAAGGTGCAGCAACCACCAAATTAGCCAACAGCACCGCGCCCGGAGAAGTGCTCGATATCGTGTATGACTTCAAGGCTCCTGCCGAAGGCGGCACCTATTACACTCTCTTCAAACTGCAAGATGATAAGGGTGTCAATTTCGCCCAATTCTGGGTGCAGTTCAAGGTCAAGTCAGAGGATTTTGCTGTCACAAATGTTACCCTCTCTACTGAGCACGCCATCATCACCGGCAGCTGCCCACAGACCTTCGATTATCAAGCTGTGATCAAAACCAACAATGCCGGAACGGTCACCTATTATTTATCCTTCAGCGACGGCAATACCAGTTCGACCAAGTCGCTCACCTTCAGCGAAGCAGGCTCCAAGACCATCAGTGGCAGCTGGGAATTGAACGCCAGTGGAGATTACTGGATCAAGTTGTATATTGATGAACCCAACCATCAGATGTTTGGACCACTGAATCTGAGTTTAACCTGTTATTAACCGTAAAGGGTGGGGGTATTCCTTTTACTGGTGTTTTTTAGGGTGACACTTTTACTGGTGATTCACAGTGATTCACAACTTTATTGACAGGGTTTTTAAATACGATATAATTTTGGCACATGGCGCACTAGCTCAACTGGCAGAGCAACTGACTCTTAATCAGTAGGTTCAGGGTTCGACCCCCTGGTGCGTCACTCAAAATACCGTAATTGTGCGGTATTTTTTGTTTTAAACCCCCATATCTGGGGGTGCAGAGGGGATTGCTATCCGGGCTGGGAAAATCTTGGTGCAATTGGGTGCAATTGGTGCAAATCCCAATTACCTATGGCTGTCTTCTTTTTGGATTTCTTTCAGTGAAATGGGTATGGGTGTGACCAGATTTTCCATCAATTGCGCTGCTTCGCTTTGCATTTCGACGGAAGCATGGGCATAGATGTTCATGGTCACACTGGGTTTGGAGTGGCCTAGGATTTTGGAGACGATCACAACCGGGATCCCGTTGGCGATCATTAGTGTTGCCGCGGTATGTCTCAGATCATGAAACCGGATGTTGGGTAATCCGGCGTTTTTCAGAACTCTTTTGAAATCCTTGTGGAATCTCTTGAAGTAGATTTGCGTTCCAATCCCGTTGACAAAAATCAGGTTTTCCCCGGTTTGGTCTTCGTAGGCATTTTCGTTATAGTGTTGTCTTAATTTAGACAATGTTGTCTTGCCCAGCATGATGGTTCTGATGCCGCTGCGTGTTTTCGGCCGGTTAAATTGGTATCCCTTGTGTGGAATGTATTGGAGCTGCCTCTGGACTTTGATTGTTCCCCTATCCCAATCAATATCACTCCACTTTAAACCGATCAGTTCACTGTAGCGCATACCCGTTGTGATTGCCAGGTGATAGAGTGTTTTATATCGGGAATCCTCGGCAGCAACCAAGAATTTTGTGACTTGGCTTTCGGTCAGTACTAGCATTTCGTGTGGAGTGTTTCTTGGGATCAGAGCACCTACACAAGGGTTCCGACCGATAATGCCGTTGCGAACCGCATCTTGCTTTGAGTCGCCTTCCCAAGTTGATTAATTTGTTTTTCGTGTGCAACCCCTGTGGAAACTATGGACACAGTGTGTCAACATCCCAATTTTAGTACCATATAGAAGTGGAAAACTTCAAGATTTCATCGCCTCAAATTGATAAGGCGGCAACCCTCCCAGCGCATCATGA
>LDZT01011492.1_pt1 | contig 11671 bp, 9 predicted proteins | sample 615521 | NCBI WGS metagenome assembly LDZT01 (sample SAMN03408292, study PRJNA278302) | terrestrial metagenome | isolation source: oil reservoir sample SB1 | place: USA: Alaska, North Slope, Schrader Bluff formation | collected 2011-09
TCTCCAGTAATTCCAACTACTCCAATAATCTCTTTATTATCTTCGATAGGTAAATTAATTCCAGGCTTAACACCAATTAAGTGATTTTTATTTTCAGAATATATAAATAATTTTTCTTTGTTTTTTATTACCAGGGCTGCCCCTTCGTGGTATTGATTCAGACGACTTCTATCACCGGTTCCAATAATATAACCGTTTTCATCCATAATATTTATATTTTTTCCAATAATGTTAATAGTTCTGTCAACAATTTGCTGGGCTAATTGATGATTTATTTTCAATTAACAGAATCCCCTTCGTTTATTTTTAAAATAATAAAGCATAATATTTTATTCCTTAATATATACTTTTTTATTCTTCACCTGAATTTTGTTTTGAGCAAATAACTGAATAGCCATAGGCAAAAGCTTATGCTCGTATACTAATATTCTATCAGATAGAGCTTCTTCAGTATCATCCTGTTTTACTTCCACTGCTTTTTGCAAGATGATAGGGCCGGTATCCATTCCTTCATCAACAAAATGAACAGTACATCCGCTTATCTTAACACCATATTCTATAGCCTGTCTGTGGGTATGCAGTCCTGGGAAAGAAGGTAATAAGGCAGGATGAATATTTATTATACGATGCCTATATTCCTTAATAATCTCTCTACCCAATATACGCATATACCCTGCTAGAACAATTAAATCTATATTATAACTGATAAGACAATCAAGTATTTCCTGTTCATATACCTTTTTTGTTTTGTAATTCTTATAAGGAAATGTTATGTTGTCTATTCCGCAGGCTTGAGCCCTTTTCAAGGCATAGGCCTTTGGATTATCACTTATCACTATTTTTATTTTTCCTTCAATTTTACCTGCTTTTATCGCATCAATAATTGCCTGTAAATTTGTTCCTCTGCCAGATGCTAACACTGCAATGTTAATCATATTTATCTGTAATTTTCCTTTTTATTTTAAGTAATAATATTTTTAGTAAATATCGCACCCTTTTAGTAGGTAGTTTAAGAAGCCTCTTAATAAGGCTTGAGTTTTTAATGGTTAAATTCCAATATCCTAAAATATTGTATTCCTAACTATACACCTGGTAATCTTTAATTTATATTGACTATTTCTTCGGAGGCAGACCTATGAACAACCTCACCAATATGAAATGCTAATTCCCCGGTTTTCTCTAAAATCTGCAATACATATTCTTCTTCTTCTGGTGCTATAATTATTAACAGGCCAATTCCCTTATTAAAGGTATGGTACATTTGTTTATCGGTTAATTGTCCTTTCTCCTGAATGAGCTTATAAATAGGCAATTGAGGCCAATTGTCAGTACAGATATTAATAGCTACTCCTTGCGGCAAAATACGAGGGATATTATCATAAAAACCCCCTCCGGTAATGTGTACAATCCCTTTGATCTGACACTTATCTATCAATTCCAGAATACTATTTACATATATTCTGGTAGGTCTTAGCAATTCTTCTCCCAGACTAACATCAAAATCTACGGGCACTTCTGCTAAATTCATTTTTTCCTGCTCCAGAAGTATCTTTCGTACCAGAGAAAACCCGTTACTGTGCAAACCCGAGGAAGCCAGGCCTATTAAAATATCTCCTGGCATAATATTTTCACCAGTAATAATCTTATTTCTTTCAACAACTCCAACTGAAAATCCAGATAGATCATATTTCCCTTCCGGGTAAAAACCAGGCATTTCTGCGGTCTCTCCACCTAACAAGGCACAACCGGCCTCCTTACATCCATCAGTTATTCCCTTAATAATTGCAACCATTTTTTCTTGTTCTAATTTTCCTGTAGCCAGATAATCGAGGAAAAATAATGGTTTGGCACCACATGTCAAAATATCATTTACGCACATTGCTACCAGGTCAATACCTATTGTATCATGTTTTTGCATCAAATTGGCAATCATCAATTTTGTACCAACGCCATCAGTTCCTGAAACCAAAACCGGATCTTTAATTTCTTCTTGAGCAAGAGAAAAGAGACCAGCAAAATTACCAATATCATTTAATACCCCTGGTATGTGAGTTGAATGAATCATAGGCTTAACTTTATTTATAATATTATTCGCTAATTCAATATCTACTCCGGATTTTTTATAGACATTATTCATTTTATGCACCCGTTCCTTCCTTCAATCGTAAGAATACATGCTTGAACAAGTATCGAGTCGCGCGTATCGCGTATCTAGTCCAAAGATTAAGATAAATCCTTAAACTAAAACTATTTATCTATTTTTATATTTTAGCATTATTTTGGCATATTACTTATTACTATATTTAACTCGATACCATATACTCGATACCCGATACTAATTTATATTGGATATCTCCCACTAAAACATGCTGTACAAAAATCTGATGGTTTATTTTTCTCAAAGACACCAGTTAACCCTTTCAAACTAATGTACCCTAGAGAGTCTGCACCTATCCAATCTCTTATTTGGTCAACAGAAAGATGATTTGCCCATAACTCTTCTTTATCTGGAGTATCGATACCATAATGGCAGGGATAATTAACCGGGGGTGAGCTTATTCTGACATGCACTTCTTTGGCTCCTGCATCTTTTAATAATTTTACCAATTTTTTGCTGGTTGTCCCCCTCACAATTGAATCGTCAATCATCACAATTCTCTTCCCTTTTACAATCCCAGAAATAGGAGAAAGCTTCAATCTTACCGAATATTCTCTTAATATTTGGTCCGGTTGGATAAAAGTACGTCCAATATAAGGGTTTTTCAAAAGGCCTTCCTGATAAGGTATACCAGACTCTTGAGAATACCCCAATGCAGCAAAGCGTCCTGAATCAGGAACCGGAATAACTATATCAGCTTCTACCGGGTGTTCCTGGGCTAATTTCTGGCCAATCCTTTCTCTGATAACTGCAACATTTTCTCCGAAAACATTGCTATCTGCTCTTGCAAAATAAATATGCTCAAAAACACATAAACTTTTCTGTTTGAAGGGTATCAGTTGTTTTGATCTGCAAGAATTTTTATCAATTACAACCATTTCGCCAGGCTTAATTTCCCGAACATATTTCGCATTAACCATTGGGAAAGCAGTGTCTTCTGAAGCAATAACGTAACCATTTTCCAATTTTCCTAAGACAAGTGGATGGAATCCATGACTATCACGTAAACCTATTAATTTATCTTTGGTAAGAATTACCAGACAAAATGCCCCTTTTATTTTTAGTACTACTTCTGCCAAGGATTTTTCAATTTCTTTTTCCTTAGTTGCGCTGATTAATTGACAGAGCAAGTGGCTATCTGCATTACGCTCTTTGGGTACTACAATTTTTGAAGAGAGATCTTCTTTTAATTCCTTTTGATTAATCAGGTGGCCATTATGGGCAAGTGCAAAAGATCCACCCGGATATTGATTTAGAATTGGCTGGCTATTCTCCCAGTTATTGGCACCAGCGGTAGAGTACCTTACATGACCTATAGCAATATTCCCCTGTAATGTATTGAGAATTCCTTCATTGAATACCTCAGAGACTAGTCCTAAATCCCGATATATCAATATATTCTTCCCATTGGAAACAGCAATACCTGCACTTTCCTGTCCTCGATGCTGAAGGGCAAATATTCCCAAATGAGCCAATTTTGCTGCATCTGTATTTTCTTCATTTTGGTTAAAAATACCAAAAATACCACATTCTTCATTCATTTTCTATATTGCTCTCCCACGCTGTCTTAAGCTGTTCTACCTCTATATCAAGCAAGCTGCTAATTTTTAAGCTATTTCCTTCAATTTTGCCTAATACCTGTATCGGTATTTCATATTTATTGGCAATAGCTTGTAAGTTGTCTAAATGATTTTCGGAAAGGGACACTATTATTCGGGATTGTGTTTCACCAAATAAAGATGCATCATTTCTAATCTTATCAGTTTCGATATCTACCTCTAATCCCTTGTTGCCGGTTATGCAACATTCAGCCAGGGCCACTGCTAATCCTCCATCAGAACAGTCATGTGCTGATGAGATTATTCCAGCTTGAATACTTTCCCTGCATACATCCTGAACTGCCTTCTCCAGACTTAAATCTAGTTGAGGAGGCAAGCCCTTTTCAATATTGTGAATTACTTTTAAGTACTCACTTCCTCCTAATTCCTCTCTACTCTCACCTAAAAGGACCACTAAATCACCATCATTCTTAAATGGCATAGTACAGACTTGATTATAATCTTCAATTATCCCTGCCATGCCTATAATAGGAGAAGGATAAATGGCTTCTCCATTACTTTCATTATTCAAGCTGACATTCCCACTGATAACCGGGATATCAAACGCCTCACACGCCTCACTAATTCCTTTAACTGATTCTTCCAGCTGCCAGAATATCTCCTCTTTCCCCGGATTACCAAAGTTTAGATTATCAGTAATCGCCATGGGAATAGCCCCTTTGCAAGAAAGATTCCGTGCCGCCTCTGCCACAGCAATTTTACCACCCAAGAATGGACTTAGATAACAATACCTTCCATTCCCATCCGCAGTTAGGGCAATAGCTTTTTCACTACCTTCAATACTTAATATACCGGCATCATCTCCTGGGAATAACATTGATTTTGTACCTTTTGAACTTATTTTTTTACTGTCTTTATAAATCCATTTTTTGCTACAAATATTAGGAGAAGACAATAACTGCAACAATGCTTTGTTAAAATCTGCTGGCTGAGGAACATCTTTTAAATCCAACTCTTGAATTTCCTTAAGATTAGCGGGTTCTTTGCTGGTGTAATATCGTAATGGAACATCTTCAGCCAGAGACTTTGCTGGTACCTCTGCTACTATTTTATCGTTTTCCTTTAAGCTTAAAATTCCACCTGAAGTTACTTTTCCTATAATAGTGTATTCTACCCCCCATTTACTAAAGATTTCTGCTATTTCTTTTTCTTTAGCAGGGTTGGCTACCAATAACATCCTTTCCTGGGTTTCTGAAAGCATGATTTCCCTGGGGGTCATGCCTTTTTCTTTTCGTGGAACCAGGGAAAGATCTAATTCAATTCCACAATTTCCCTTACTGGCCATCTCACAGCTAGAACTTATTAATCCGGCTGCCCCTAAATCCTGCATACCTAAAACGAGATTTTTTTCTACTAATTCCAGACATGCTTCGATAATCTTTTTTTCTAAATGAGGATTGCCCTGAGGAATGGGAGGGTGTTCTATTTTTTCTTCTTCCCCTTCCAGTTCTCTTGATGCAAAACTGGCACTGCCTACTCCATCCCTTCCTGTTTTTTCTCCTGCCAAAATCACAATACTGTCTTTTTCACCAGCCACGGCAACTACAATATCATCTTTTTTTACCAACCCAACACACATAGCATTTACCAATGGGTTACCCTGATAACTTTCCAAGAAATATGTTTCGCCTCCCATAGTAGGAACTTGAATATTATTACCATAGAAGGCTAGACCCTTTGCTACTTCTTTCGCTAAATATTTTACATGAACATCTTTATAACTTCCAAATCGAAGAGAGCCCAACAGGGCAACAGGACGCGCACCCATGGCTAATATATCTCTTACCACGCCACCTGAACCAGTAGCAGCTCCATGAAAAGGCTCTACTGCTGAAGGATGGTTATGGCTTTCTATTTTCATTACCAGTGCTAAATTATCACCAATATCAATTACTCCGGCATTCTCTCCAGGACCAAATATAACCCAGTCAGCCTGTGTAGGAAAAGTACTTAATACAGGCTTGGAGCTTTTGTAGCTGCAGTGTTCAGACCACATTGCAGAATATAAACCGAGTTCAGTAACATTTGGCTCTCTTTTTAAAGTTTCCACTATTTTTTGATATTCAGTTTCCGTAAGATCGTTCTCTTTTAAAATGTTATCCAAGGTACTTTCTTTTTTGTTAATATTTTCCATCATTAGCTCCCTTTAAAATAAATACTATTTTAAATACATATAACCGATATATTTAATATTCTATACTATGTTATTATATAGTATACAATTTTCTGTTAAAAGAAAATTATATTCTTCGCCATGCTTTTGTTAATTTTTCAACAGGAAGATTAATCCATTGATTAATCTTAAGATAATTCCCTTTGACCAAACCAATCTGCTGAAATGGTATTTCTTCTTTCTGAAGATGCTTTATAAATTCTTGAGCTTTCTCAGGATTTACGGTAACAACAATTCTCGATTGACTTTCTCCAAATAAAGTACAGTCAGAGCGAATATTCGTCTTAAGATCAATCTCTGCACCCAAACCGCTGTTAATACAGGATTCTGCTAATGTAATAGCAATCCCACCTATGGAGCAATCATGGGCAGAAGTAAGCAGGTTTTTTTCAATCGCTTTTCTACAAAAATCTTGAATCATTTTTTCTAATGATAAATTAAGAAATGGGGGTAAACCGCATTTTTGATGATGTATATATTCTAAGTATTCACTTCCTCCCAACTCATTGAGGCTTTCTCCCAATAGGAAAATAACATCATTAATATTTTTAAAATCCAGAGTACAGATATGGCTGTAATCATTTATTACTCCAACCATGCCAATAACCGGAGTTGGGTCGATTGGTTTTCCATCATTTTCATTATACAAACTAACATTTCCGCTAATAACTGGGGTCTCAAAATATTGACATGCCTCTGACAAGCCTTTAACTGCCTGAACTAGCTGCCAATAACTGTCACTATTCTCAGGTGCTCCAAAGTTAAGGCAATCTGTTACTGCTCTGGGCAAGGCACCTTTGCAGGATAAATTTCTTGCTGCCTCGGCAACTATAATTTTAGCCCCTTGATAAGGATCAAGCAAACAATATCTGCCATTACCTTCAGTAGTTAAGGCTAAGGCTTTTTTTGTTCCTTTTATTCTGAGAATTGCTGCATCGTCTCCAGGTGCAAGAACAGTATTGACCTGGACCATATGGTCATATTGTTGATAGATATCTTCTTTACAGGATATATTAGGAGAGGAAAGTAATTGAAGAAGTACAGTGTTATAGTCATCTAATTCCTTAATTTTATCTAAATTTAACTGATTTATCCTTTTTTGCAATTTTGGCTTTCTCAAGTCCCTCTTAATTACCGGGGCACCATCTGCCAGAGATGCCACAGGAATATCAGCAACAAGTTGCCCATTATTTTTGACAACAAATCTTGGGTTATCAGTTACATAACCAATTATTGAAGAATTTAAATCCCATTTCTTTAATGTTGATAAGACTCTTTCTTCTTTTCCTTTTTCTACAACTACCACCATTCTCTCCTGTGATTCAGATAACATAATTTCGAAGGGATTCATTCCTGTTTCTCTTTGGGGAACCCTGGCTAATTCAATTTCCAGGCCGCTCTTCCCTCGTGCAGCCATTTCACTCAGTGAACTGGTAAGTCCTGCTGCACCACAATCCTGCAATCCAACAACTTCCTCAAAATTTACCAACTCCAGGCATGCTTCAATTAATAACTTTTCAGCGAAAGGATCCCCAATCTGAACAGCTGGTCGATCTTCTTGTGATTGTTCGTTTAATTCAACAGAGGCAAAAGCAGCTCCACCTATTCCGTCACGTCCGGTTTTGGCACCAATTAATATTACAGAATTGCCGGTCCCTTTTGCTATGGCACGGGTGATCTGTTCTTTTTTAACTAAACCTACACACATAACATTTACCAGAATGTTTCCCTGATAGCTCTTTGAAAAAATTGTCTCTCCACCAACAGTTGGAACACCAACACAATTGCCATAAAAGGATATTCCTCCAACCACTCCATTAAATAAAAAATTAGTTCTATTCTCATTATAATCACCAAAAAATAAAGAATCCAAAATAGCTATAGGGCGTGCACCCATGGTGAATATATCTCTTAGTATACCTCCCACTCCAGTTGCTGCTCCTTGAAAAGGCTCTACTGCAGAAGGATGATTATGGCTTTCCATCTTCATTACCACAAAATCTTCTTCTCCTATATCGATAACACCTGCATTTTCCCCAGGTCCCTGAAAAACCCAATCAGCTTTAGTTGGCATAATTTTTAGCAATGGGCGGGTATTTTTATAACTACAATGCTCACTCCACATTACTGAAAAAATACCTAACTCTAATTCATTAGGCTCCCGTTCCAGCATTTGACAGATACATTTATATTCATCAGGGGTTAAATTCCATTTTTGCCAAAACTTTTTCTGTTCAAATTTTTTCATATATTACACCTGTTCGGTCATGTCACTAAAATTATTTTTCTTTCTTATATGTTCTACAATTGATTCAAATAATACTCTTCCATCAGCAGATCCAAGACAATCTTCAATAGCCCTCTCAGGATGAGGCATCAAACCAAGTACGTTTCTTTCTATATTACAGATTCCTGCAATATTAGATAAAGAGCCATTGGGATTCGATTGTCCCGAAATACTTCCATTGGCATCGCAATATCTAAATATAACTTGATCGTTTTGTTCTAACTTTTTTAGTGTCTCATTATCTGCATAATAGCAGCCTTCTCCATGAGCGATGGGGATTTGTAGCACTTGGTTTTTTTGAAATGGTTTGGTGAAAGGTGTATTGGTATTCTCAACTCTTATAGCCTGTTGTTTGCAGATAAAATTAAGGCATTCATTTCTAATTAATGTTCCTGGTAAAAGCCTTGCTTCGGTTAAAACCTGAAACCCATTACATATTCCTACCACCAATCCACCTTTTTTAGCAAAATTGATAACTGCCTGCATTATGGGAGAATGGCGGGCAATAGCCCCAACTCTTAGATAATCACCGTAAGTAAAGCCTCCCGGTAAAAAAACACAATCAAAACCGTCAATATTTTGCTGTTTATGCCATATCCACTCTACTGGAATTTTTATAATGTTGCTTATAGCATAATAACAGTCGAAATCACAATTTGAGCCTGGAAATTGTACTACACCAAATTTCATTTGGCTTCCTCTATCTTATAACTATAATCTTCAATTACAGGGTTAGCTAAAAGTTTTTCACACATATCCTTAACCTGTTTATTGATTTCTTCCCTTGACTCTCCTTCTACTTTAATTTCTATCAATTTACCTACTCGCACTTCTTTTACATCGGTAAAGCCCAAAGAAAGCAATGCCTGATGTGTCGCTTTTCCTTGTGCGTCTAAAACTCCCTTTTTTAAGCCTATGTCTATGCTTACTGACCACATGTTAATTTCTCCTTATTGCGTCAATAAAAAAAATGTTTTTCATTATTAATTAGTAAACTGTTGTATTTCTTCTAAAATATCCCTGAGAGGTGGTATCCCATTAAACCACTCTTTCCCGGTTATTTCATTTGTAAAGGCACAATAGATATTGGATATCAATATTCTTAGTCTTGCTGGTAATGCCTCAGGATTTATTTTTATATTTTTCTTCCAGTCTGTAAGATTTTCACCTTTTGCCCTGAGAATCTCCTGATACCAGTCCGTCTTCCGATAGTAAAGACGGGCTATTTCTTTACTGACAGGCATGCCTTGATAGGTAAATCGGCACTCATCAAGGGTTCCCAATACATCTACCAAAACAATATTCTGATTTTCATCTAAGGCAAATTCAAACTTTCCATCTTCATTTTTCAGTCCTATCTCTTGAACTTTTGAGCTAATTATTTGATTTATTCTGAGAGTAATTGCATTAATCTCTCCTAACTTATTATTAGATAATTGTGATATCTGCTGAGCTTCCTGCCAGGATAAATATCTATCAGTTTCTTCGAGCTTGGTTGAGACATCCAGATAAGGCCGTTTTAATTCAACTCCCTCTTCGGGTAATTCATCCAACCCTAAATCCTGCAAGTGTATCTTTCCCTCTTTTAATCGCTTGAAAACACTAGAGCCACGGGGAAGTGAATTGCGGTAGATTATTTCCAGAGGTATTAAATAATTTTTGTCTTCTTCTTTATACACGCCATAATCATAGGTTTTTTTATTTGTTAATTTTGGTTGTAAAACTCTATACAGTTTTGTTTCAAGAATATTAACAGGTTTATTTAATTTAGAAAGAGGTTTTAATTCTCCATTTTCAATCAGTCCTAAATAATGTGTGGGTATTCCATTTTCTTCCAATATCTCAAAAAAATAAGAAGCAACTATACATAAAGCAGCTCCTTTTTGCGGAATATGGTCAGGCATCTCGCCCCAATCAAAGACTGAATATCTATCAGAAAATACGAACCTTCCTTGTCCTGCTTGCTCCCTGCTAGGTTTAGTTAAAACGGTTAAATCTTTTACACTACCCATTATAAACTCCATTTTTTTTATATTAATATAACATCCGCAAAGCGGATGGCTTTAATTTAAGAAATTTTTTTGATGATAAAAACAATTATTTAACCATTGCTGTCTTCAAAGAAGGTACTTTTCTATGGTTAAATAAGTTTACTCGATTCCTTTATTTATACCTAATTCTTTGATTTTTTGTTCCATTTTATACATATAAGATAGTAAGTTTTCCTTAATCTGTTTATTATTTAATGCCAGAATTCTACCAGCCAGCAAAGCTGCATTAGCTGCATTGTTAATTCCTACCGTAGCAACCGGTATTCCTTTGGGCATCTGCACAATCGAGAGCAATGAATCCAGGCCTTGTAATGTTTGAGTTTTTATGGGAACACCAATAACCGGTAATATTGTTTTTCCAGCAATTATACCCGGCAAATGTGCTGCTCCGCCTGCACCGGAAATAATAACTTTGAATCCACGTTCAGGGAATTGTTTAATATATTGGAAGAGAAAGTCTGGAGTTCGGTGTGCGGAAATCGCCCTCAATTCATAGCTTATTTCTAACTCTTGTAAAACTACAGTTGCTTTTTCCATAATCGACTGGTCAGATGTGCTTCCCATAATTATACTTACATCCATCTTAAACATCTCCTCTAAAATATAATTTTCTATAAAAATAAAAAAACCCAGCCCAAGAGGTATTCCAATTCCAAAATAAGAGTGGAACCTCTCCGCCTGGGATTTTAACCCTACGGTGTAGTATAAGCTATACACTTTGCACCACTTGGTTCGAACCCTGTTTTATGTCTTATACAGGTGAATCCCTAAGGTGCACTTCCACTCGTAGCCATTTGTGATTTACGGTCACTTGGTAGAAACGTTTTCGCCATATTCGAAAACTTATACGAGCTTTTATAAATTATAAAATATCTGCTGAAAATATAGCATTATTCTAAATAATTGTCAAATAAAAAAACTCAAAACCTCTTTTAGAGGTTTAACTTTCTCCTGGTTATTTCTGCTTTTGCTTTTTAATGATATTTTAACTGAATATTTTTATGTATTATCACTCTTTGGAATTCAGGTAAAAAATGATCATATTGCTTATCAAATTTTGTTCTGTTCCTGAATTTCCCAATCTCCTGAACCAGGCTCAAAATATCTGGAGAATTTCAAACCTTCCTGGGAATTTTTTTCTTCAATAAAATGGTTTAACCACTGGCCAACAGTTTTAACCGCAACTGTACCTGCTGCATCTAATGCCATTGCACTCATATAATTATTGCTTTGAAATTTTTCTTGCACAGCTTTTTCAATTTTAGGACCAACAGTTACTACCGCTAACAGTAAATATTCTGCATTTTTTAATAAAGATGCAATTTTCTCGTTGACCCTAAATCCATGTTTTTGTTCAGTAATAATAATGCCATTTTCAGAGAT
>LDZT01011801.1_pt1 | contig 11666 bp, 9 predicted proteins | sample 615521 | NCBI WGS metagenome assembly LDZT01 (sample SAMN03408292, study PRJNA278302) | terrestrial metagenome | isolation source: oil reservoir sample SB1 | place: USA: Alaska, North Slope, Schrader Bluff formation | collected 2011-09
ACGATGTGAGCGAATATATTCCAAAAATTGGTCTGTCACCTGAGCAATCGCGAGCTTGGTGATATCCAGCTCAGCTTTTTGGATAAGGTCTAGCAATAAATCTAAGGGACCAGAATAAACATCGGTGTCAATTTCATATGCGTTGGTTTGGGGCTGCCAAAGTTTGCTCATAGCGCAATTATACCCTTCCTTCATGCTTATCTTGCGCCTATGTGATAATTGTAAGAGCAAAGTGATAATGTCCTAAAGTAACAAAATAGAAATGCCTAGATTCAAGTATCAGTCTTTGAATCGCTTAGTTTATAACGATCTCAAGACATAATCGCAATATCCACCCCTTTGATTCCCCTCCCCAGCGGCTGGTTTCAGGTTTAGCCTGACTGACCGACGCTGGTGAGGGGAAAATTGCTTGCAGGTGGGGGCGGTCGGCCGCCCCACCTGCAAGAGAACTACCCTCTCCCAGCAGATTGATGCCGAAACAGGCGTGACTCGGAGCTGGGAGAGGGCAGGGTGAGGGTAAATTGAGATTATTTACATTGCAAAGCTTGGAGGTAATCCATGGACGAGCGTTTTTCAGCGTCCTCATGCAACATGATTGACAATAGGGAATGAAGGTTAAATTTCCAAGAAAAACCCAGACGGGGGACTTTATCAACCGAATAGGACATTTCTAAATTGCCAGCATTAGGACATTTCTAATTAGCCATGACACGCCTATGTGATAATATTTATTAAAGACATAAAATAAGGCTTACAGATGAGCGTATACCGTTGTTCACAATGTGGGTTACCCTATCCTGCTGAGGGGTTGCCGCATCAATGTCCGCGCTGCGGAGGGACTTTTGTGTTAGCAGAGTTTAGTTTTCCCAGCGATGCGGAGACTTTACGGAACTTGCCTGGAATTTGGCGCTATCAGCGTGCCTTTGGCTTACCCAAAGACGCCCCAGTGACTTATCTTGGCGAAGGGGATACCCCATTAGTGGTCAAAGATATTCAGGGCAAGCTGCTGGCTTTCAAACTGGAATATTTAAACCCCAGCGGTTCTTTTAAGGATAGGGGAACAGCAGTGCTCGCGAGCATGCTGTTAGCGCGGGGGATTAAGGAAGTAGCTGAGGATTCATCCGGAAATGCGGGCGCTTCTTTGGCTTTGTATTCTGCCGCCTATGGCATTAGAAGCAACATCTTTGTGCCGGCTTATGCTTCTGGCCCAAAAATAAACCAAATGAAAGCAAGCGGTGCGAATGTCGTTTCTGTCTCGGGTCCGCGAGAAAATGCACATCAGTCAGCATTGAAATACGTGGCAGAAGCTAAGGTTCCTTACGCGAGCCATGCCCTGCTGCCTTTTGGGTTAGCCGGCATTGCGACAATGAGTTTTGAAATCTATGAACAACTCGGAGGTTTACCGGGAACAATTGTTGCGCCTGTGGGGCATGGCAGTTTGTTCTGGGGGATTCACCTCGGACTGCAGGCATTGCAAACGCATTTCAACTCGCAGCAGGAAGTCAAAATAGTCGGTGTTCAGCCAGCAAGATGCGCACCGCTTGTGGCTCGCTGGAAGGGACTGCCATTTGAAGGCAGTGCACAACCAACTTTAGCTGAAGGCACTCAGATTTTAGCTCCCGTTCATGGGGAGAAAATCTTAGCCACCTTGCAACAGGGTAAAGATGACTTGGTCGCCATTGAGGAAGAAGAGATTTTGCCTGCTTTTTATGATTTAGCCAAAATGGGGTTGTATGTGGAGCCTACCTCCGCACTTGTTTGGGCAGCTTTCCAACAGTTGGCATCCGAATTACCTGAACCTATAGTTTTGATATTAACAGGTTCTGGATTAAAATTTGAGTTAACACCGAGATGAACTGCTGGATCGTTTGCTATCAAGGCGTTGATGTCAGACGATCAAGCAGCTCTGGATAGGAGATATATGCTTGATAAACATGCCTCAGACAGATTCTATGAGAGCCTGCCAGCAAACTTTACGGATGAATTATTGCTTACAAGAGCTCTGACGCATCGCTCTTATCTCAACGAGAACCGCGATGTATTAGAGGATAATCAGCGCCTAGAATTTTTAGGTGACGCAATCCTTGCTTACATAGTGGCAGAATGGCTCTACAATCGTTTCCCCGAAAAAAATGAAGGCTTTCTGACCAAAATGCGCTCTGCCTTGGTGCATACTGAGCAATTGGCTTTTTTTGCGAGGAAAATCGACCTTGGCTCAGCGCTGCTGCTCGGAAAAGGGGAGGAACTAGCTGGCGGGCGTGATCGCACAGCGATTTTGTGTGATGCCTTTGAAGCATTAATTGCTGCTATTTATTTAGGAACGGATATTCAGACGGTAAAGGATTTCTTTTACCCCATGATGGAGAGTCAAATTGACCTAATTTTGCAAAGTCACGCTGAAGAAGACCCCAAAAGCATCCTGCAAGAATGGGCACAAGCACAAGGGTATGCCTCGCCGGTATATGTATTAGAGCGGGAAAGTGGTCCAGACCATGATAAGGTTTTTGAGGTCTCGGTGAGCGTAAACGGAGAGCAACTTGCCCAAGGTTCAGGTGGTAGCAAGCAATTAGCTGAAAAAGCGGCAGCTTCAGCAGCGATGCTAAAATTGGGTCTGAGGATTAGCTGATGCCGATCAAACTTGCATCGCTGGAATTAAATGGCTATAAAACCTTTGCTCAAAAGACGATTTTTGATTTCCCTGCACGTGTAACTGCCATTGTAGGACCTAATGGATCGGGCAAGTCAAACGTGGCGGATGCCATCCGCTGGGTATTAGGGGAGCAATCTTACTCGCTGCTGCGTGCAAAGAAAACGGAAGACATGATTTACAATGGCTCAGAGCAGCGCGCTCGTGCTGGCATGGCTTCCGTCTCCATCACATTTAATAATGAGGATAACTGGCTGCCCATCGATTATAGTGAAGTAGTACTTACCCGTCGGGCTTATCGGGATGGAACCAATGAATACCTGCTAAATAATCAGCGCGTCCGTCTGAAAGATTTTTACGAGTTGCTGGCAAAAACTGGTCTCAGTGAACGCACTTATACAATTATTGGTCAAGGCTTAGTGGACTTAGCCCTCTCAATCCGTCCAGACGAGCGCAGTAAGCTGTTTGAAGAGGCTGCCGGCATCGGGCTCTACCGTACGCGCAAAGAGGAGGCACTAAAACGTTTAGAAGCAACGCAACGCAACCTCGAACGTGCGCAGGATATCCTAGATGAGATCAAGCCGCGCCTAAGGAACTTGGAAAAACAGGCAGCGCGTGCGCGGGAATACCTTACCATCCAAGAAAACTTGCAGAGCAAACTGCGCCAATGGTATGGATACTACTGGTATAAAGCTCAAGAAGAGCTGGCTGGAGCCAAAGCACAACTGAACACAGTTCAGGAAGCTAGTAATAAAAGCCAAGCCCAAGTTGATTTTGTCCATGCCGAAGCCGAAGCGCTTAAGGTAAAACTTGCCACCCAAAGAGATGCAGTAAACGCTTTGCATGAGCAACTTAGCGCTTACCATAATCAAGTTCAGGCTAAAAATTACCAAATTGCTATTTTGGAAGAGCGAGAAAGGTTGCTAAGCCGCGAAAAGGACCAACTTGAAACAGATCTTTCGAAACTGGGCGAGACTATTAAATCTGAACAGAACAGCCTAAAGGCAACACAGTCGGAGATTGACCTAAAAACACAGGAACTAGCACAGCTACAAACCCAGTTCACACAAGTGGAGGCGCAACTCAACGAAGCAAGAAGCCAAAAGAAGGCTTTAGATGCGCAACATTCTCAACTACAGAACCGGTTGATTGATACTGAAAAAGAATCTATTGTGATTAAAACCCGCAAAAGTGAAATTGTTGAACGCATGAATGCGCTGCAAAAAAGCATCAGCACGAATCAAGCTGCGGCGCAAAGACTGCAACAGGAAGAAAAAGAGGCAATGCAAGCGTATCGAGCTTTGCAGGAGAAGCAACAGGCAGTCGATGAGGAAGTCGGCCGTCTGGAGCAAAAACTCAAGGAATTACAGGATCACCAGGCGGACATCAAGCACCAGCAGGAGCAGGTTAGCAGCCAAATTAATCGGTTGAACTTGGAGAGAAATAAGCTCACTAATCAAATCGAATTGCTGCGGCAATCGCAGGAGAGCCTTTCAGGGTTTTCTGAAGGGGCAAAAGCTGTACTGAAAAACGTAAAATACCACCAGCACGGAAAGGGTTTTATCGACCTCGCCACTAAGTTAGAAGTCCCTGAGAAGTACGAGCAAGCTATTACTGCTGCCTTTGGTGAAGCGATTGATTTGCTGGTTTTAGAAGAAGGAGAACTGGATGAAACGCTCCTTAAGGATATTGCAGCTAGTGTCAATGAGAAGGTTGCAATTGCAAGCGGTAAGGGGAACAAAATCAAGCAACAAGGTGAGCCGCCATCCAACGATGCCATCATTGGGGTAGCTGCGGAGTTGGTGAATTACCCGCAGCGGTTAGCACCGATTATTCAACGGATGCTTGGTGACTTTCTGGTGGTGGATTCAATCGACAGCCTTTTCAGCCTGCCCGAGAGCGTTCGTGAGAACTACCATTTGGTAACCCTGGACGGTCAGGTCTTGTTGAAGAACGGCATTGCTATTGTAGGGAAATTACGCCCTTCAGGAAAGGTAAGCTATATTCGCAAGGCAAAAGAGTTAGAAACGACGCTTTCTGAAGTGGATTCCTCTTGGGAAGAAGCTAAAGAGCTGGAAGAAAAAATCCAGCAAGAAATTTATCAATATGAGCAGCTCATCACCGAAAATCAAGCAAGCTTGAGATTTCTAACCATGCAGATGCAACAAATCCACAAGGAAGTGGCTGCTGCTGCAGTCGCTTTAGATAAGCTTAGCAGCCGTAAGAAGTGGATTGAGGGTCAGGTCCAGGAAAATCAGCAGCAGACTTCTAAGTTAGAAGCAGAACGCCTCGCTCTCGATGAGCAGGAAGTTAAAAATCAGGCAGATATTGAAGCTGCACAATCCAAATTAGAAAAAGTTAAGCAGATGCAGACTGAGCACTCGATTGAAGATAGCGAGCATCAATATCAATATTTACACATGGAGATCCGGGTAGCGCAGCAGGCTCTTGAGCACGAAGCGGCCACTCAAAAAGCATTACAACAACGACTTGCCGGCGATGAACAGCGCCTTCAACAGCTGACCAAGCGCAAAGAAGAAGCGGATCTAGCTCTCCGTGAGCTCACGGAACAAAAAGCCAGGCTAAATCAAGCGGTTGAAAAGCTCAATCAGCAGATTGATGCGCTGAAAGCTGAACAATTGGAAACACAGCAACAAGAACTTTCGCAACTAGAATCCCACTATCATGAAATCCTCAGTCAAGAAGAAGAATTACGCCAAGAACTCAGCGTGAATGAACGTCAACTCACGCATTTTCAACTTGAGGTTAGCCGCAAACAGGAGAGACTGGATTCGCTGCGAAACCGCATTGAGAATGATTTTGGTCTTATTCAGCTGGAATACCAAGGTGAGAGCATCAATCCTACGCCACTACCATTTCAAGATTTTTCGGTAGATTCATTGCGGACAAGACTCACGCCACCTGATACGACGGAGGAGGAAATTAAAGGGCTCAAAGCACAACTGCGCCGCATTGGTGTGGTGAATGTGGAAGCGGAAAAAGAATATCAAGAAACGAAAGCCCGCTACGATAACTTCATCAGTCAGATCGCAGACCTGGAGGCAGCTATCAGTGACCTTGAGCGGATTGTCAAAGAGCTCGATGAAGTTATGGAACATGAATTTCTGGAAACATTTAAAGCCGTTAGTGCTGAGTTTTCGCGCATTTTTACGCGATTGTTCAATGGCGGCTCTGCACGGTTAATTCTTTCGGATAAAAACGCCCCTTTAGAGGGAGGTATCGAAATTGAAGCGCGTTTACCTGGCAAACGTGAGCAAGGGTTAGTTTTACTTTCGGGTGGCGAGCGCAGCCTTACTGCTGTAGCACTCGTTTTTGCGCTTCTCAAAATCTCGCCAACGCCATTCTGTATCTTGGATGAGGTCGATGCGATGATGGACGAATCGAATGTGGGCAGGTTTATTGATTTACTTAAAGACCTTTCGAATGATACGCAATTTTTGTTGATCACACATAACCGCAATACAGTCCAAGCTGCCGATGTAATATACGGCGTGACGATGGGTAAGGACGGTGTCAGCCAGGTAATGAGCTTGCAGCTGGAAGATGTTGACGATGCCTTCCTTAAGTAAGTTTAAGCCTTTGACCTGATAAAAAAGAGGCTAACGAAAATAGTTAGCCTCTTTTGATATCAAGTAATCGACTATTACTGGGGTGTTGGGTTGAAGACTGCATTTTGGAGTGAGCTTGGCACGGCCGGTGTAGTCGGGACGTACTCAGTCCAATCGGGTTCTATGATGATATCCGTGCGCGAGTCGCGCAAATCTTGCAGCCAATTGTTGAATGTAGTGGTCTTGTAATTCTCAAAATCGGTTGCGTTGAGGTAATTTTCGCCCTTGGCGAGGGACTGGATAATATGGTAACCGTATTCGGTTTTGACTGGGTCACTAACCTGCCCAGGTTCCAAGGCAAAAGCAGCCTCTTCAAACTCTGCCACCATCTGGCCTTTACCAAACCAGCCCAAATCACCGCCGTTATCTTTGGTAGCGGTATCTGTGGAGTAGTTAGCGGCTAGATTATTCCAATCTTCGCCGTTTTTGAGCAGTTCTAGCACCGTGTTCGCCTCGGATTCTGTCGCAACCAGAATATGCCGCGCGTGGACTTGTAACTGCTTTGGTTCAAGATCAGCGGTAATTGCTTCCATTACCTTCTCGCGAAGCAACGAAGCACGCGTCGACTTCTCGACGACATCTGTGGGAATGCCATAGCTTTTGAGGTTGTAGTAATAGTCTTTGAGGTTGGTGCCATAGATTTGCGTCGTATAGGTTGTTGGGGTAGGCGTGATTGTTGGCACACTTGTGACGGTTGGTTCTTCCGTTGGTGTCGCATCTAATGTCTCTGGAGCAGAAGTTGGGGTAACCTCTAGTGTTGGTGTTACGGTATTGGTCGGTTCCCAACCTTCTGGCGTAGAAGTTGCCGTTGGAAGAGGCGTGGGCGTATCCGTGGGTTGGATAAGTGCAAATTCAGTGAGGGACATTGTTGGGGTATTTACTGGTGTAGGTGTAACTGTTGGTGTTGGTGTCCCTACAGGATAGAAGTTAAAGGCTTCCTGCATAGCTTGGGCGAGCTCTTCATCCGTGATAGTAATACCCCGTTTGGCTGCTTCTTCTTCTATCAAAATATCTTCGATCATTGTGTTTAAAACTTGCTCGCCGATGGAAATTGGGTCATTGAGAGAAATGACCAAATCCTGCGCGGACGTCAGGAACAACTCACCATAGCTGCCAAACATTTGATAATAATAATAGTAGTTGTTAGCCAAATTAATCATGTTCAAACGGGTGTATTTGACCATCGGTTCAAACTCTCGAACCCTAATCGTTTGCTCCCCTACCGAAGCGATTACCTTATTGGGCGCAACCACAAACCGATCAATGAGAACGTAGCCAAGTAAAACCACCACGATGACAGCAACTACAATCGCTCCTGTTAGGATAAGACGCATTTGCCGCGCTTCTTTTTCCTGTTTGGCGACGTGTTTTTTCGTAACCTGCTTGGGTGGAACAGTCTTTTTAGCCATACTGGCTTACTCCTACGAATTCGAGTCAGGCCATACGTCGCCCGTAAAGGGGATGAGGGCGATATGACGGGCATTCTTAATTGCCTGAGCGACTTCCCGTTGATGTTTGGCGCAAGTGCCAGTTTGCCGACGGGGACGAATTTTTCCCGTCTCGTTGATAAAACGCATGAGTAGTTCGGTGTTCTTGTAGTCAATCACTAGGTTTTTATCGGTGCAAAACTGACAATATTTGGGTTTAGAATAATAACGGCGGCTAGAGCCATTGCCATTAGGTTTGTAATCGGTCATCTTAATCCTTTCTATGCCTTTTTAACAATGATATAACGTAAAACGTTCTCGTTGAATCCTAAAGAACGCTTGAGGTTGGCAACTTGGTCTGGTTCGAACTTGAAATTCACACAGACATAATATCCCTCATTCATTTTGCGAATGGGATACGCCAATTTGCGTTTCCCCCAACGATCGACCTTGTCAATTACACCATTACTATTCTTGATCAAGGTTTCAATGTTTTCCACAATGCCATCAATCGTGGCATCGTCCAGGTCTGCCTGGATGATGTAAACTAATTCATATTCACGCATAATTTGAGGCTCCTTTCCTCGGGTTTGCTCCTGTAGGCCGCCTTGGGCGGGCAGGAGTGGAAGGTATCAGGTATTCCTGAATTTAACGTTGCTTAGTTTACCACAACATTTTTACAATGCAAGTGAAATTGGCAAAGCGTCATGGCTAATTAGAAATGTCCTAATGCTGGCAATTTAGAAATGTCCTGTTCAGTGGATAAAGTCGCCAGTATAGGTTTTTTCTTGGAAATTTAACCTTCATCCTCTTCTTGTCAATCATGTTGCATGAGGCCGCTGAAAAACGGTTGTACCTGGATTACCTCCAGCCTCTCAATATTCATAATCTCAGTATACCCTCACCCTGGCCTCTCCCAGCTCCGAGTCACGCTTGTTTCGGCATCAATCTGCTGGGAGAGGGTGGTTTTATTGAAGGCAGGGGGCGGCCGGCCGCCCCCACCTGCAAGCATTTTTCCCCTCACCAGCGTCGGTCAGTCAGGTTAAATCTGAAACCAGCCGCTGGGGAGGGGGATCAAAGGGGTGGGGATTGCGATTATGTCTTGAGATCGTTATAAACTAAGCGATTCAAAGACTGATAATTAGGACATTTCTATTTCGCTACTTGGGACATTATCACTTTGCTCTTACAGTGAAATTGGCAAAGAAAATACCGGCTATTGCCGGTATTAGAATCCTCCAGCTTGGTTGTTAAAATTAACCTTCAACTAAAGCTCGGCTGACTAAAGTGTTTACTATCGAAACTATGATTGAACCTAGAAGTGCAGCCCAAAAATTCTGGACATGGAAACCGAGGTTAAACCAGTTTACTGTAATCGAAGAGGCTAACATAAATACAGCTGCATTGAGAACCAAGCTAAACAAGCCTAAAGTTAGAATAATCACGCCGCACGAAGCGACCTTAAGTAAGGGTAGTAGGGTTGCATTTAGCAGAGATAGCACCAAAGCCATCACGGCATAGGCGCCCCAGCTACCTTCACTGACCTGAATTCCGGGAACTAACCAGGCAGCCACCATAAGGGCTAAAAATAAGGCAAACCAACGTGCTACAAATTTCATCGTTTTGCTCCTTTCACCTTTTGAAATTATCGCCTATATTCGCAATGCGTTGACTAGATAATCTATCGAAAAAATTGGAGGCGCCCTTGACAGGATTCGAACCTGCAACCAACAGCTTAGAAGGCTGCTGCTCTGTCCATTGAGCTACAAGGGCGTACCCAATATTATTGTATAACAAACTGACGCACTTATGTAGGCCGAATCCCGCGATAAACCTTTCCTGAGCCAATTGTCCTTAAAATCAGATTTGCAGGTCGATTTAAGAGCTTGGAAAGCTCAGTTGGTGTGAGTGGTTGATTTTGATTAACCAGAAAGATTTTAAAAATGGAGTCTACTAAAGCGGTGTTCTCAGACAGAAAATCGGGCTGGCGTGCACAGTGATTTATGAGCGTGTAGAGTAGGGCGTCTTCTTGGGTGACTTCACCGGTTTGTGGGTCGACCAAATCAATCTGATCTTCGTAGCTAAAGTCTGCTAATAGTTTTTGGTGTTCCTCGCAGAGAAAGGATTGGAGGTAGACTTTCCAGTTTTGGTCCTGATTTTTCCACCAATCAAAATCAACGCTAAACTTTGTGTTCAGCGTCGGTTTGATTAGGCTTGAGAACTTAGAATCCATTTATGCTCCTGTTAGTCTATTTCCGTCAGGTTGTAATAATTGTCTCCAACGTGGATGAACTCGCTGTTGTTCCTCAAGACTGCTAAGAGATCCAAGGGTGGTGTGCGGCGGATAACATTCATGGCAGCATACAAATCAATAAAGTGGACATGACGCTGATTATCCAGCTTAGAAAGCTCTGCCATCATGCGTTTTACGTCGGATTTCAGGCTGATATTTTTTGCGCGCCGTTCGTTCCACAAATTATCGAGGGAAGCGACATCCGGGACAGCAATTGCCATACGGTCGTGGATGCCGGCATAAATTGGCTGCCTCAGCAGCGCAATCACCAAACCACCATCTGCACCGACTAAGACGGTCTTGATCCATTCTTTATTAGAACGCTTCTTCTGCGGTACGATTTTTACTACGCCAGGATCTTTAGTAGAGGTAATCTCGATGATACTGCCTGGAATGAGGTTTTGCGATTCGAACCACTCGCGCAGTCCAAAAACGTAGCGGTGCTGCCGCACAACCCAGGCGGAAATCTTTTCGTTATTTTGTGCATCTACCAGTATAAACTTTACGTGCTCAGTTTCTAATGCTGTCGGGAAAATCTGAGCTGTGGTTGGGGTAATCGGCAGCGTGCCTGTGCGCCAATGAGGGTAGTTTAGGACGATAGAAGTCTGGGTGATTCTTTCCTCGGGTTCGGAAATTTCGCTCGGAGTCAACTCGTCATTCAGACTGAGGACCATTTTAAGTGTGTCCTCAGAGATTTCCTGGAGTTCTGTAACTTCAGGTTTGACGCGCAAATAAAGTGGGATTTCCCGGACCTCTTCGGGTTCGAAACGGCGTAAGAACCAGGCGATTTTGCCACTTGTTCCAACCTCATCGAAACGTGGATCTTCTTGCATGGCGTAATTCAGCGAAAATTCCAAGAGCTTGAGGTTATCTGTCTGATCGAGTTCCATCTGCTTAAGCAGCTCTTCGGGGCTCATCGGTCCGCCTTTATGAGCGTCTAGCAGGGCTTCGGCAAGGTTGAGATAACCTTGATTGATGTCGATCAACAAGGACTTTGGGAACCAAGTGTCACCAATACGGACGATATCACTTTGCTCTTCGAGTGCTACGCGGAGCTTTTTCTTGATATCTGAACCATAGTTTTTGAGTATCGTTTCAACAGTCTGATCAACGCTAGAATCGACTATATTCCGTTGGGTATTAAGGGGATGCTCTGCCAATTCAGCTGCAAATGCGCGTTTTTCACCGTCTTCGAATTCGACAGTGATTACCTTGAAGTCCCCGATTTCAGGGTTGTTTCCCTTCCTGGCAGCAGTAACTGTTCCGCTTTTCCAATCCAAATTTTGAAACGTTATTTGTTCCCCGATTGTGTATTGTTCTTTAGGGAGATAAATCTTACCTAAAGTTTTCTGCCGTTCTTCAAGCTCTTTTCTTTCACTTTCAAAGCGGTTATGGATAAGGATTCTAGTCAAAGTCTCAATAGGAAGCGGCGTTTCTGTTTCAAACAAGTGAGCCAGCAAATCTTGTAAATCAGTTTTAGTAATAGTGAGATTTTTCCAGAGCTCGTTATTCAAATATTTTTGCGGTACTGCCATTCCAGACCTCATGCATCTCGTATTAATGGGCATATTATACTTGAAAAAATAAATCTACAAAAAGAATAGAATTGGCAGAACTATATATGTAGATTAATTGCGCATAGCCATTTCTTGACAGTTAAAACATAAATC
>LDZT01013359.1_pt1 | contig 11642 bp, 8 predicted proteins | sample 615521 | NCBI WGS metagenome assembly LDZT01 (sample SAMN03408292, study PRJNA278302) | terrestrial metagenome | isolation source: oil reservoir sample SB1 | place: USA: Alaska, North Slope, Schrader Bluff formation | collected 2011-09
GGACGCGGAGGTCGGCGGTTCAAGTCCGCCCACCCCGACCTTAAAAAATGGGAAGACGAACGGAGGGCTTAACCAACGTTCTCCTTCCCATTTTTTATCATATTGGGTTATTGAAAAAGGCTCAAATCTTGGAAAAACCGTTTCTTTCGATCATTATCCCGGCGCATAATGAAGCCCAACGACTCCCACCGTCTTTGGAGAAGATCAATTCATTTTTGCAGCAGCAAGCTTATTCTGCTGAAGTGATTGTGGTTGAGAACGGCAGCAGTGATGGCACCCTTGCCATTGCACAGGAGTTTGCCCGAGAAATGCCAAATCTGCAGGTGTTCCACGAAGAAGCCCGCGGCAAAGGTTTGGCGATCAAACGTGGGATGATGGAAGCTATGGGGGACTATCGCTTTTTATGCGACGCGGATTTATCCATGCCGATTGAACAGGTTAATCGCTTTTTACCGCCCTCCCTCGAATCTGTGGATGTTGCGATTGGGTCCCGCGAGGTTCCCGGGGCGCAGCGATTTAACGAACCCCCATACCGTCACTTCATCGGACGCATTTTCAACACCATGGTTCGGTGGTTGGTGCTGCGTGGCTTGCAGGATACGCAATGCGGCTTTAAGTGCTTCAGGGATGAAGTTGCTGAGGCTGTCTTCCCGCTGCAGACACTGGACGGCATGTCCTTCGATGCCGAGGTGTTGTTCATTGCCCGTAAAAAGGGCTATAAGGTTGTGGAAGTTCCCATTGACTGGTATCACGACCCTGACAGCCGGGTGCGCCTGGTGCAGGATTCCCTGAGAATGGGCTTGGATTTATTGAAAATTCGCTGGCATGACTTCAAGGGCGGCTATGACACCCAGGCATAAGTTTGACCTTTCGAGTTTGCCTGACCATCCGGATTTATCCTTTGAAAACAAATTATGGCGTGAGGGGCTGCGCTTTGTCGCTGGTGTGGACGAAGCCGGTCGCGGTGCGCTGGCAGGGCCGGTTGCGGCAGGGGCTGTGGTGCTCCCTGGCGATGTGCCCGATTTGATTAGCCAGCTTGAGGGGGTGAATGATTCCAAGGTGATGAGCCCTGCCAAGCGAGAAGAGAAGGCTGAGATTATCCGGGCTGTTGCGCTTGGATGGGGTGTGGGCTTTGCTTCTTCGGCTGAAATTGACCGGATTGGTATTCTGCCGGCAACCTGCCTGGCAGTCAGCAGGGCACTGTCGGAATTGAAGTTGAATTTAGAGCACGTCCTGGTGGATTACCTGCGATTGCCTGATTTGGATATTCCCCAGACGCCGCTTGTCAAAGGGGATGCTCGCTGCCTGTCGATTGCGGCAGCATCGATCCTTGCGAAAACGGCGAGAGATGCTGTCCTGGTGGAAATGGATGGTGCCTATCCCGGGTATTATTTTGCCAGCAATAAGGGTTACGGCACCCAGGCACACAGGCAGGCGATAGCGAATTTAGGCCCCTGCGATCAGCATCGCAAAACCTTTTCACCGGTGAAGGACTATTATTCCCTCTTCCCGCCGACGTAATTAATTCATTTAGAAATTTAATTATGCAATTGAAAAATGTAGGGGCTCTGCATGCAGAGCCCCTACGGTATTCTGGGGCACCTTATAGATGTCTTTGTCGGGTGGGATGCGGTTGCCTGCCCTGAGCCCAAGGGGCGTGAGGGTCACCCCGACGTGTTCATATGAATTGGGTTAGGACAAATAGAATTGGCAGGCATGCGAGTTGCTATTGGTGCTCTTTCTATTGAGATCGAAAATCCCTCAAGAAAACAAGGCATTTTGAAAGTAGCCGTTGGAATAATAAAAGCGGACTGAAGTCCGCACTCCGGGGATTGGTATTTTCATTTGAATATTTATCTTTTCGGAGCGCAGGCTTCAGCCTGCAAAAAATTCTATGCAATTGGCAAATGTAGGGGATCAGCACGAAGTGTCGAGGAATCGAAGACAGCCGAACCCCTACGTGTGAATTAATTAGTTTATTATCAGCGGCAGATAGATATGATTAGGAGGCACCTCACCATTATCAATCGTGATAAAACCGGAATGTAGTTCAGTTGAAATAGTCCGTTCATTCAGTTCACCTTGTGTGAGCGTTAGCGCAGATTGTGTGCCAGACGCACCCAAAGCAGTGACTGTGAACAAAACTAACTCGCCACTTGTGGTGATCGGCATCGCCCCTGCCATGGCGATCTTGACCACACCTGGTTCGGTGAGGTTCGATGCATGGCTCCAGCCTGCTGCCAATGTGCCGAGCCGTACATCTGATACAGCGATGTGGGTTGGATCATACGTAAAAACGATATCCGCGCCTAACAATTCAGCATCTGTGATATCCAGCGATAATGGGATGTCCGCAGTTCCGTCAGGCAGAACAGTCGCATCTGGAATGGTTAGTACAGCAGATGCAGCTCGTGTTTCTTCAACTGTCGCCTGTGCTGGCTCTCCCGGGTCTGTCCAGTTGCCAGATATGTCACCCAACAGCACAGCCGTAAAATCCTGCCCTGTGATGTTGTCTGTAAGATCTGCAATCTCTCGGCTGGAGGGATTAAATTTCCATACCACACCAGAACCAGGGAAAGGTAATGAGATCAAATCGGCAGATTTCTGTAAAATATAAGCCGCATCCATTGAATTAATAACGCCATTACTGTTAACATCTGCGGCAATCGCCTGGTTTCCGGACAAAGTTATTATCCCAACATCATGCTGGAGGGCAAAGGAGGCGTCGTAGGCGCTGATCTCGTTATCCCCATCGGATTTAGAGGGGGTTAGTGTATAGGCGTCAATGGCTGCCCCCTGGATGGTGTAATTGCCGTCTGCCCCACTCAATGCACTGTATACCTGGTCACCTGTCAGGGTAAGCGTTGTCCCAGGGACAGGTGCACCGCCATTCCAGTATGACACTAGGCCAGAGACATTGTAAACATCATCCACACTGAACAGGCCGTCCGTCAGTTCAACGGTGATGGCGCCGTCATTGAGCAGGATATTTGAGATGGTTAAAGCAGAGGTGGTCCCAGGTTCCCCAATCACTTCAAATTCAATATTCGCCAGGGTTCCCGAACCGCTCACGCCGCTGGTGCTGCTCATCGAGAGGCGGTATTGCCCTGGAGCAAGCAGGTTAGATGCAAAAGCCCAGCCGGCTGTCAGCGTGCCGGTGCTTGCAAATTGGACGGATAAAACGGCAGGGTCGAAGTTGACCGTCAAGCTGGCAGCCAGCATGCCGTTGATATTGGCGGCGTTAACCGGAACAGTGACGATATTCCCTGTCCCGCCGCCGGTGTTGGGCATCGAAATCTGGGCAGCCGTGCTGACGAATGTGAAACCGTTCAGTAGTAAGCCGTACTGCGCATCCGGGTTGGTGACGCGCACATCCACCGTCTCAGGGATATGGCCGGGTGTGGTGCAGGTGATCTGGCTGCTGCTGACGAAAACCATATTCGAGGCTGCCATGCCGCCAAAGGTGACCGTTGCCCCATCCTTGAAATTGCTGCCCGAGATGGTGACCGCCGTGCCACCTTCGGAAGGTCCTGAATTGGGTGTCACAATGGTGACCACCGGCCGGTCGATCACGCTGACCAGGTTGGGGTCCTCTGCCCTGCCGTTACGGGTGATGCTAATGCCATCGCTTGCTTCAATGTAGTATTCAATCCCGGGGGATGACAGCAGCGAGCCTTCAATGGTGGCATAATAGCTGTCCCCGGTGGTATTCACCATGGGGATACTGGTATAAGTCGCGTCACCGACATGACGGTAATACAGGGTGACATTTGCCACATTGACATTGTCCGTGGCAGTTGCGCTGAGGGTCAGGTGCTGCCCGGGTTCTGCTGACGTGACAGGCGTATGGGTCAGCACAGGGGGAATGGTGTCCAGCGGTGTGGCGGTAGCAGTGTTGGAGAAGTCGCTTTCTGTCATATCCGATTTGACCACGGTGAACTTGTAATAATAGGGCTGTCCGGGAGCCACATCCGTATCCCGATAGTCTCGTGTCTCAGGGGGGATGATGGAAGAATTGATGCGGGTGTAGGTGCCGTCGATGCTTGTAGACCGGTAAAGGTTAAAACCTGCCAGCAGGTCAAAATCCGTCTGGGTCCACATCAGGTCGACGTAGCCTTCGCCTCCGGTCGCCTGCAGGTTCATGGCTTCGGTGCCGGAGGTGATCACCTCGAAGCGGAAACGACCAGCGTCATCGCCAGTGACCAGCCAGGGGTCATCCGCCGCGACCGCGCCTGCCACCCGGATCAGCTGGTAGCCGTCTCCGGTAACCGGTGTGATCGTGAAGGTCCCCTGCCAGGTGCGGGGGTCGACCCAATCTCCGGAGATGATGAAGTCGGTAAAGGGTTCAGCGGGGCCAAAAGAGACCATTGGCTGAATGCCGGTGTCCATATCTCGGTTAAATGTTACGGTGAAGGTGACTGGTTCTGCGCCGACCAGCAGCGTATCGGGCTCGCCATCTGTTGAGAGGACGACGCTGGTGACAAAGGGATAGGCGGTCTCGGGCGGCTCGGTCAGGATCGGCTGGTATTGATAGGCACCCAGGTTGAAATCGTCGTTGAAGTCATGGATGGCAGCGTCAATCAGCGTGGTCGAGGTTGTACCCCAAAAGTTGTTATGGATGTAACGGATATGATCGCGCGTTCCATCCATATAAAAGCGCATCCAGTGATTGACATCAGGGTCCCACCAGATGTTGAGAATGGCATTGTCAGTAAAGTCATTAAAATGTCCCTCATCAATCATCTCTTGACGGGCATTTTCAAGCTCTGTTTCGGTAATTGTCCCTGGAAGCTCTACAACAAGGGGATAGAGCATATGTTCCATATCGTACCATTGATTATTACTCGTATGTAAAAAGACAAACCTTTTTTCTCCTAGACTTTCCGTAGGTTCTCCAGATGCCCAATTGGTATAATCTAACGGCTCACCACTCACCCAGCGGTACTCCTTTTCCGGATTGTTATTTGTGAGACCGATTGTAAGGAAACTACTAAATAGATCCCAACAATCGTCTACCCCGCCAGTGGACGATGAACCGCAGTCCATATCGGTGTATACAGCGTAAAAGGCGTCCTGTGTAAGAATATTGTTTCGATAATCCGACAGAAACTGATTCTCTTCAGCATTATTGATTGCAACCACATGCCCGCCGAATTGATTGGCAAAGGTCTCAATATCATCCAAATAGTTCCAGTCTCCTGAATCTTGACTGTAATTTGGAGGTTTTGCTACGGCGACATATGTCTTACCCTCATATTGGGTGGGGAAGGCAAAGCGTAAAAAGGAGGGTTCATGGATCAAGTGGCCAGCCGTCGCGTGTGATGGCTTGATCGTATTATTAGAAATACCATAGTTTTTAAGAAAAACATTTCCGAAAGATATACTCCTTAGATCCACAACTGAGGCAATAAACAGGTTTGTGCTAATAGGAGATCTCATTTCAAGCTCAATACTGTAACCGATTTTATGGAAAATGGAGTGCTCAATATCCGCAGCATTTACAATAGGGGATTGAGTACATTCAGACCATTCTGATGATTGATTATTAAAACCCATAATACAATTTGAATCATCCTGGCTAAATAGTACATGATCCATCAAGTCTAATGGCTGTCCATAACTATTATTATTATAAAAATTGTTGAACGAACCCAGGACCGGGTTTGCAACACGTGTGTAACGCAAGGTGGTACTACCATTTGCCACCTGACGGATCAGGATCGGGTATGACTGCCACTGCAAACCGGTGAACATTTCCACCGGCGCTTCAGCGTTTCCTTGCACATTGAGGGTACCCTCCACCTGCAGGTAGGGTTTGGCATATTGGCTGTAAGGATCCTCTGGATCCGCGCTGAAGAATTGGAGTTGGGTGCCTTCTGTCACGGTGACAGTTGTCCCTGCAGCAATCAACACAGAATCCGATACCAGCCAATAGTAGTCCTTGCTGAGGGTCATATCTTCAGTGATGATAAAGGGTAATTCCACCCCGCGCTGCACTAATAAAAAGAAACGAGATTCAAAGGAATAGATGGTGGGATCATCGGGTGCATAGCCGTTTGTGGCTGTGATGGTCAGCTTGAATGGGATCACATGATCATTGGGCGTGTCCGGGTCTGTGGTGAAGCTGAAGGGAAATTCCACACCGGTGATGGCACCTTCCGGGTCATAGATCAAACCATTATCCTTCCAGTTGAAGGAGCCTACCGCACCATAATGGACCGTATCTGTGATCATTGTCACGTAAGGATCAGGAGAAACTGCGCCTTCCGCCCAGGCTTCCAAGGTCACAGTGACATTATCTGCTTTCCCCCAGTGATTACGAATGACAATTGCCAGGTCTACGGTTTCACCTGCATCAACAATCCCATCATTGTCATTAATAGGGTTAATTTCAGGTGTATCAAATAGCCAATGCTCAAGATAGGATAGCTCTGGTTGGGGCGGAATTGTCAATGCATTCAAAGCATTTGCAACGCCGCCAATGGGCTGTGAAGTGTTGCTGGCAATCTGCCCCATGATAAAACGTGAAGAGTAATTATCTTTATCAGGCCAGTTTGTACGTGACAAAGCAGCAATGCCCGCAACTAACGGTGCAGACATGGAAGTACCGGACCAGGCAGCATATTGATTCCCAGGTAAGGTGCTCCATATTTCAACACCAGGGGCCATTAATTCATATTCATGGGTATCATGAGGCGTACAATCATAATTACTGAAGGATGCTCGTCCACTTGTATTGTTTGAAGCCATCACCCCCAGTACCCAGTTGTAAGCAGCAGGATACATATCTAAACCACCCGGACATGGTAGATTTACTTTTCCATCATTACCAGCCGCCCCAACCAGTACAGCCTGACCAAAAGCCACCGCAAGGGCATCCTCCTCCACGGTTGACCTGGCGTACCCGCCAAAGGACATGTTGATCACATCGGCGCCTTTAGCCACCGCGTAATAAATAGCTTCAGCAATATCCGAGGATGCCAGCACGCCAGAATATTGCGCAGCTTTGATGGGCATGACCTGTACGTTATAAGCCACACCTACCCCGCCGAAACCGTTATCCGCCTGGGCGGCAATGATGCCCGCCACATGGGTGCCATGGCCGTGGTCATCCATCGGGTCACCGTCCGGGTAAACTGTATCGGCGCCATGAATGTCATCCACGTAGCCATTGCCGTCGTCATCCACGCCGGGTATGCCGTTGAACTCCGCCGGGTTGACCCAGATATTGGCTGCCAGGTCCGGGTGGGTATAGTCCACGCCGGTATCAATCACCGCCACCACAATATCACGGCTGCCGCCTGGCGGCAAGCCCTGGCTCTCCAGGTATGCCCAGGCTTCAGGCACATGGGTAGCGCCCAGGTGCCACTGCTGGTTGTAAAGTGGGTCAGTGCCTGAACCGGGCAGCGCTAAGATGGATGGCGAAGTTGATTGTGAAATCGAATTTGTTTCTTCTGTCATCTCGCCAATGGGTTTACGTACAAAATCCGGTTCTGCATAAGCAACGCCAGCATGGTTTGCAGTTCTTGAATCACATCCCCTAATCCTTTATCAGATGTGGATTCAGCCTGGAACCAGCGGGTCAGGTCAGGTTTTTCGATCAGGGCACCGTCTACCGTTTCAATCATCTCGCCAGGGGCTGGTCGCTCTGCATTTGGGAAAACGGGTGTCAGGTTAGTGATTTCCAGGGAGTCCAGCGCAGATGCCAGCACCTGGTCCTGGAGCTGGATCTCATTGGACCTGGTAAGGCTGAATTCTTGGTCTGCTTCGAACTTGATCAAGACCTTACCTTCAACATAATCACATCCGCCTGGGGGACAAACCTCTCTTTTGTCGAGGTCGTCAAAGGGAGAATAAGCATGATCCGGGATGCCTTCATCCGGGTCATTGCGGTCCGGCCCATACTGGCTGACATTTTTCTCGTTGCCAAGCGCAAGGGACATCAGGTAAGGGTCCGCATTTTGAACCACTTCATAAGCTGGTGTGGTTGAGGCATTGATGACTGCTGTCTCAACAACAGGCTCCGAAATTATTGGAGCAACCTGTGTGGTTTCAGGGGTGTTGATTTCAATTTGTTCAGATTGAACATTATAAGGGGTACCTAATGAGGTGAAAATGATGCTGAAAATGACAATAAGCTGTGCGAAAAGTGATTTATGCTGACGCATTGATTACCTCCTAATTTTTACAGGTTCGATTTGCATGATGAATGGAATGATGATTGTTGAAGCAATTCTAACACTGTTTTGAAAATTAATAGGGGATTAAATCGTTAAATAAAGTGCGTGCTTGAGAATATTTTCATCTGCAGGAAAATTATCCATTTCTCTGACTTGTTTTGAGTTCTACAGGGTAATGAGGTATGCATTTGATAAATGTAGGGGTGGATCAAATCAATATAGTAGGGCGGGATGCGGTTTTCATCCCGCCGTATTTATGCATTCCATTATAAGCAGATCATGTCAGACAAGTTTGATATTGGACACATGCTTTTAATGGTGCGTTGAAAAACGCAACGCACCCTACGGAGAAGTTTGTAGGGCGGGATGTGGTATTCATCCCGCCGAATTTGTGCATTCCATTACAAACGGATTCGGTTAGACAAGTTTGATATTGGAGACATGCCTCTAATGGTGCGGTGAACAGCGCACCGCACCCTACAACTACTAGTTCATAGAAGACGATATTCATTTTTTGGAGTGAGAGGATTTAGCCCGAGAAACATTCAAAAATTGCAGCTTTTTAAATCAATTAGAAATTGAACTTTGAATTAAACTCTTTAAAAAGCGATTGGTTATGTTATTGAAAATCGTCGGCCTAAAGGCCTCACTCCGATAAATTGTGTGCAAATTGAGTTTGTTTACCCTATTTTCCTACATCCCCCAATCACGTAAATATTAGATGTTTGCAGGGTGGGATGCGGTTTCATCCCGCCGTATTTATGCATCCCATTACAAACGGATTCGGTTAGACAAGTTTGATATTGGAGACATGCTTCTAATGGTGCGGTGAAAAGCGCACCGCACCCTACAACGACGACTTATGTTCCCCAATCGCGCAGGTATAAAAAGTCATAGCCAATTGTCCGCTGGGAGAGCTTGGCAATCGGCGGCATGACCCGCTTGAAGTGATTCCTGCGCATCAACCCCATCACACGCTCAACAAAGGCTTGGTCAAATCCCTCTTCGACGCAGGCTTCCGGACGGTAGCGCTGATCGACCAGCAGATACAGCAATTTGTCCACCTCCGCATAGGTGAATCCCAGCTCGCCCTCATCGGTTTGCCCTGCCCATAAATCTGCGGAGGGCGCTTTTTGGATCACTTTTTCAGGCACGCCGATCGCCCTTGCAAGCTGACGAACCTGGGTTTTATACAGATCGCCAATGGGCTGGAGGGCTGCAGCGGAATCACCATAGACCGTGGAGTAACCCAGCAGCATCTCGGTTTTATTACTGGTCCCCATCACCAACCCTTTGAAAGGTACGGATTGATCGTAAAGCACAATCATCCGCATCCGAGCCATGATGTTTCCTGCCCGTAATTTCGTCATGTCCTCATAATGATTGATCAGCGGGTCCACCATTTCGGTGATCTCGACCGTCATGGATTGCACACCCAGGTCGTTGATCATGGTTTGGGCATCTTCAAGCGTATCCTGTGAGGAGGTTTTGCTCGAAGAGTGCTTCGCATAGGGCATCCGTACCGCCAGGACATTCTCAGGTCCCAGGGCTTTGGCTGAGAGGTATAAACTCAGGGCGGAGTCGATTCCACCGGAGACACCCAGCAATGCTTTCTTAAATCCCACACGGTTCAGTTCGGTCTTGATAAATCCGGTTAGTATTTTTTGTGCCAGGTCTGTGTTAATGGTCAAGTCACTCATTTTTCACCCAAAATTCTTTCCAGTTCACGCAGCACCACGTTTGTGCGTTCGTCCCGCAGCAGCGGGAGCCTGGCTCGTGAACGATGCAATTGGTTTAAATCAATTTCGGCGATGGCTAATGTGCTTTCAAAATCTGGCACACGGATCACCAGCTCACCATTTGGATCAAAAATCGTGGAGCCGCCCCAAAAATTCAAGCCGTCTTCATAGCCGACTTTGTTTGCATGGACCACAAAATTTGTAAATAAACCCGCATAAGCGCGGTTGGTGTGATCAACCCATATGGAACTGCTCAGCCGGGGACTCTCTCCCAGGCCGCGTCCCGGTGAAGCTGAGGAGAACAAAAGGATATCCGCGCCATCCAGCCATAATAGGTAAGGAAGCGAGGCATGCCAGAAGTCCTCACAGATCAGCATGCCCACCCTGCCGAATTTAGTATCAAATGCCCTCACCGAATCCCCTTCGGCGAAGAAGCGTCCTTCATCGAACATGCCGTAGGTTGGCAGGTAAACTTTGTTGTGGATGTGGAGGGCTTTCCCTTCAGAAAGGTAAGCCGATGCAATGTAGAAGCGGTGCCGGCAGTCTTCGTGCACAAAACCCACCACCAGGTCAATATCTTTGCTGGCTTTAAACAACTCGTTAAATACAGGGTCCTCCTGGTGCGGGCGCAAGCCAGCGTTGTAAGCCAGGTCCTGTAAGGCATAGCCGGTTAAAGAGAGCTCAGGAAAGATGATCAGGTCAGCGCCTTGCTTGTGTGCTTCCTCAATTAATTCAAGGTGCTTTTCAAGGTTGGCTTTTACATCGCCGAGTTTGCTGTTGAATTGTGCCAGTGCGATTTTTATCTTCATCATTGCGCCAATCATTTATAAATCAGGCGTTTGTACTCTTATTTTACTTGTTTTTACTCCCTAAACGGTGTGGATTGTGAACTGGTCACATTCTCTAAATCGACTTTGTAAAAAATCATCATACATTGCGTTGAAGATTAACAACTTAACAAGAAAAATAAGCAACTTTTCCCCTTCCTTTCAGGGAGGGGGCAGGGGGTAGGTCTGTATTAATGTTAATTTCCTAATTTGATTACCCTGATGATCCCATGCGCTAAAGAGTTTCAAACCCGGTTCCGAGTATAATGCTTAAGCATTTTGGATTCACATAGCAAACCATTCAGGACCATTATGACAGTTTCTGACAGCAATCAAACCTCAAAACCTGCGAGCTGGTCTATCCAGGCAGCAGAATGGCGAGATTATTCGCAGCTAAAGCATCTTGAAAGAATGTGCTTCAAGGCGGAGGATATCTGGCCCTTCTGGGATTTAATCGGCATCCTGACTTTGCCGGGTATGGTGCGCTTGAAGGCGGTTCTGGATGATCGCATGGTAGGTTTTACCGGTGGTGAAATTCGGGCCTCCCGAGAGCAGGGTTGGGTGACCACTCTGGCGGTGATGCCTGCCTATCGCCGGCGAGGTATTGCAAAGGCATTGTTGCGGGAGTGTGAAATTGCCCTTGGCACGGAGACCATTCGGCTGTCCGTCCGGGCTTCAAACCATGCTGCGATCCATCTTTATGAGACCGCAGGTTATCGAACCGTTGATCGGTGGGAGCGATACTACACAGGGGGAGAAGACGCGCTGGTTTTGGAGAAACGTCGTTGACTTTGTACGTGACTCCGTTTATACTGAGGTTAAATAAATTGTTTGGAAAAAGGTGTTCATGCAAAGAGTGAGACCAAAATATATTGGATTCAAGCACGCCGGCAAAG
>LDZT01000072.1_pt1 | contig 11629 bp, 8 predicted proteins | sample 615521 | NCBI WGS metagenome assembly LDZT01 (sample SAMN03408292, study PRJNA278302) | terrestrial metagenome | isolation source: oil reservoir sample SB1 | place: USA: Alaska, North Slope, Schrader Bluff formation | collected 2011-09
AAGGACGTACGGTGATCTCGCCGAGGAGCTGGAGGGTATCGAGGAGATCAACTTCCGCCTTATCAGAGGGCTTGCCCAGATCCTTGAGAGGCGATGCACAATAGATGCGGACTCTGCCATCGATCCAACTGCTGCCCGGAGAGCGGTCTTCGAAGAGTCAAAGGGATTCGTTGCCGACTGCGAAGAAAGGCGCCTGGTTCTGGGTGAGGTTGCCAGGAAGCTATCGATCGAACCCGACGACCTGGAACGGGCTCTCTGGGCCGATCATGAAGGAAATCTCGTCATCAAAGAGTTCCAAACCATGGCTGCGGAGGATCTCCTCAGGCAGTACAACCTATTCCTCGTCCAGACCCTCCTATTCAGAGCTACGTCCATGGAGATTCAGATAGAGGATAATTTCCAGGCAGTGTTTAGGAAGATCAAGCAGCTGGGGCTCATTTATTCCATACAAGATGGCAGGATATCGCTGGAGGGTCCGACATCTCTATTCAAGCTGACTGAGAAGTACGGCTCAGCCTTCGCAAAGCTGCTTCCCACCATAATGTCGTCAAGCCTATGGAACTTGAAAGCCAGCGTATCCAGGAAGACATTTAAGGGGAAGAGGATCTACGAGTTTACCCTTGACCACACCAGGCAATCTATTTTCGGTCCGGAGTCGGAAACGGCGGAGGTCGGCTTTGATAGCGTCATTGAGAAGGAGTTCTACCAGCTCGGCTTCAACGACTGGAAGGTGAAGAGAGAGCCGACGGTATTGCAGGCTGGTCAGTATGCCTTCATCCCTGACTTCTCCCTGGAACGAAATGGCGCCAGGATTTATGTCGAGATCGTCGGCTTCTGGACGCCTGAATACCTGAAGCATAAGATCGAGAAGCTGAACCTGCTCCAGTGCGACGAGAGCATGATCCTGCTCGTGAACAGAAACCTGGCTTGTACGGGCTCGGAATTCCACGCAGAGAACCTGTTGTTCTATGATCGGAAGGTTCCCCATCTGGAGATCATCAAGATTCTGAGGGGGTACGAGGAAAAGCAGCATGCAGAGGATGTTGCGAAGCTGAAAGGCATAGAGATCTCGTTCGGCGGTGATATGGGCGTTATCAACCTCGATGAGGTGGCTGATAGATACGGCGTCGGTATAGAGGCGCTTAAAGAAGTGATCAAGGGGCAGAACAGATCACACTACTCACTCTTGGGCGACCAGCTTGTGAGCTACGAGGTCTTAGAAACCATCAAGGGCGAACTTACAGACGTGATGAAGCATGATGCTGCCCTAAAGATCTTCGAACGATACGGTGTGAAAGCTCACAGCCATGCGCTCGGCGTTCTCGGGTATAAGGTGAAGTGGAGCGGGCTCGATCCAGAGAACGCTGAAATCGTTGAGGTTTGAAACGTCTCCGCGCCTCAGTTATTTTGTTCTTCGTGACTCCCTACACCGGATGTATTGCATCAGGCATAATCAGGTCCCTCTAAGGGACGCGAAATTGCGATCTAATGGACTCAAGGTTGAAGGAGTAGTTGTCGCAGAAAGTGGCTGACTCAGAAGTATAATGATCAAAAACAAGGCGTACTAGACAATTCGCGTTAACGTATGCAGTGTTTTTCTTGATATGACCGTCGCTAGTCAAACTGGCGGCGGCACACCTTGCAGCAAGATCAGAACGAAAATACTGTCAGCCAGAACGCCTCGCTCTTTAAGTTCGATTCTCGCCAGGATTTCAAGCATCACAAAATATAAAAATTCAAACGTTCCCTTGGGCCTACAAGGTTACGGGCGGGGAATTATAAATTGGGCTGTCGTCAATCTTGAAACGAAGCAGGATCGCCAAATCGTAACTCACGCGGGGGGATGTGGCGATTGCGTGACGATAGGTGACTGGAGGGTGACTGTAGGGTGACGATATGATTGAGTACAGTCACACCCAGAATAAGCAGCTTTCGACCTTGCTGTGACTGAGTGACGGTTGTGACGGTATATTCACGTAATTTTCTGACATGCCACTCTCTCATATCCACCTCTCCTCTCACCTTCCTTTCCCTTGTTAGATTTGCGCTTGTCAGTATCGTCACTACCGTCACACAGTCACATAGCGGCTGTTGCATGGCGATTTTGGATGTGACGGTACCGAACAGAACAGTCACGACCGTCAAAGGTATCGTCACATGAAAAGCACGCAAAAGGGATTCTCTCGATTGTTAATTAAGATATACAATGTGTAATAAATATTTTGGCGGATCGAGGTCCTATTCCTCGACGAAGAACGTGAGAGCAGGTCAAATAATAGGTTGGCAAAAAATCACCAGCACCCACCAATTTTCTTATCTCGGCGCGATCGCGGACAGTTCCCCTATAGAAGAGTATTGTCCGTGATCACGCCGAGATAAACGCGATCGCCGTACATTTGATGAAAATTATAACATATTCACCGACTCACTCACTGGAACGGCTCAGCTTGTTGCAGTTGTATTCGCAGAGCTGGAGGAATGGTCGTTAGCGGATGAGAACGAAAATTAGACGGCACAGCGGCTCACTGGAGATGTCTTGTTCTGGGAGAAAATGAAATTTTCGCGATCTTGATCGCCCGCAGTTCAAAGAGAAGTATGCAGCCGGGATCTCCGGTCACCACCAGGCTGACGCCCCCTCCAAGTGGTGTATTTGGCGGAAGTTATAGTCGGAATAATGGGCTAATGCCCGCGCATTTGAGCCGAATCCACATTAGGTTAGAAGTTAAATTTTAATTGACGGCGACGAGGCCTATCCAGCTGAAAAGCATCGCAGAAATTTAAACCGAAACACTTAAATTTTAATAAATATTTCAGATATCGCGGTTGTGATAAATAAGATGCAGTTAGTTATCAATACATACGGCTCATATTTGAGAAAAAGCGGGAACTGTTTTTTGGTAAAGAAGGATGATAAGAGCTTTGAAGTGGCGGCTAACAAAATAGACAGCGTCCTAATTACAACGGCTGCATATATCACGACAGATGCCATTAAGATGGCGGTAGACAACAACATAGACATCGTTTTTCTCGATGCCCACGGGGACCCTTATGGAAGGGTGTGGCATCCGAAGCTGGGGAGCACCACTCTGATCCGGAGAAGGCAGTTGGAGATCTATGATAGTTCCGATGGGCTGAACCTGGCCAAAGAGTGGGGCATAAAGAAGCTCGACAATCAGATAGCTCTGCTGAGCAAATTGAAGAAGGCAAGACCGGAGAAGAAGGACGAGCTGGATAGCTACATCCAGGAGATCGAGCGTTCCCGAGAGCAGATGAAAAGGCTGCGGGGCACCATCGAAACCCGGCGGCAGGAGATGCTCGGATTGGAGGGGATGGCTTCCAGGGCCTACTTCGGCGCTATCTCATCGATCATGCCCGAGCGATACAGGTTCACGGGTAGGAGCAGAAATCCCGCCAAAGACGAGTTCAACTCCATGCTCAACTACGGATATGGCGTTCTCTACTCGCTGGTGGAGAAGGGGTGCATCATAGCTGGCCTTGACCCTTACGTGGGATTTTTGCATACAGACTCCTACAACAAGAAGTCTCTTGTCTTCGACATCATAGAGATGTTTCGAATCTACATCGATGAGACTGTCGTTCACCTCTTCACTAGGCGGATGGTGAAGGATGAGTTCTTCGAGCCGCTGGAGCAGGGGATGGGCCTCTCCAAGGACGGGAAGGCGGCGCTGATCGAGGCCGTGAACAATACCCTGGAAGAGCCGATCCTCTACCGGGGGCGGAACGTGAAGACGAGGAACACCATCCAGATGGAGTGCCACAGGATCGCCAATGGGCTCATCCGGCCCGGATCTGAGCTGCCGGAGGATTTTGATCTGGACGTTCTGGAAGCTGAAGACGAATGAGATAAGGAATCGGGTAAATCAGGTAAATCGGGGTTTATGATGCTGGTATGGACGATCTACGATATAACCGATGATCGAATTCGCAGCCGTGTGGCGAAGATCTGCAAGAACTACGGCCTTTTCCGGGTCCAGAAGAGCGCATTTCTGGGGGACCTCAACCGGAACGAGTCCGACTCATTGGCCCTGGAGTGCGAGGCCATCATCGAGGAGTCGGACTCGGTCTACGTTTTTCCCATGTGCGAGGACTGCTTCGACAAGATCAAGCTGATCGGCGAGGGCTTCGATCAGGAGCTGGTGAGCGGTGTCACCATCACCAAGATATTCTGAGGCTAGAATGGAGACAAAAGCCGAAATTTCGCCGCCCGAGCAGGAGATCTTCATCACCGTCTCCGATGCCCTGGAGTACCTATTCTGTCCTCGGTTCATATTTTTCATGCACTGCCTCAGCATTGCCCAAAGAGAGGAGCGACGTTACAAGGTCCTGAAGGGCAGAGAGCTGCACGAGAGCCGCGAGAAGGTGAACCGGGATTACGTGAGAAAGAAGCTCAACTGCGTCAGAAAAGAGATCTCAGTATACCTGACCTCGCAAAGGTACCACCTCAAGGGAGAGGTGGACGAGGTGCTCTTCCTGGAGGATGGGACTGCAGCGCCGATGGACTACAAGTATGCGGAGTGGAAGAATACGGTTTACAGGACGCACAAGTACCAGGCGGCCCTTTACGGTCTTCTCATCATGGAGCACTACGGAGTCGATGTTAAGAGGGGCTTCGTATGCTACACCAGGAGCAACAATCATGTGGAGGAGATCAACTTCAGGGAAAAAGATTATGATGAAGCTCGACAGATAGTGTGCGAGATACTTATGATAATTCAAAGGGGTTATTATCCTGAAGGAACGAAGCAGAAAGTCAGGTGCGTGGACTGCACGTATAGGAATATTTGTATTTGAATTATGGTGATTTTGGATGATTGAGGCTGTAAGCAGGATCGGGGAATATGTCCAAAGGATCAATGGTGGCGAAGACCTTCTTGCTACATTTATAGAAAACCCGAATAGCAACGGGAAATATAACTTTGTATTAATTGTAGTATTGAATGAGCAGAACGGGGATTACTCATTCAGCCACGTGGAACACCAGGAGTTCAAAGATTTTGGAAACTACCTATATAAGGGGGGATACTCTGCGGCAACAGATGCGACGCCTACAAGCAGAATAACAGAAATAGACAGAACCTTTAAAAATAAGTTTCTTAGGTGGTTCCATAAATGTGATAGTTATGAATTATCCGAAAAGGACAAGGAAGAACTTAAAAGAATGAGTATAGCTATAAACGACAAATCTGAAACGATATTGTTGGAACTCAAAGATAAATTATCTCTAAAGAAAGCAGATGAATATGCGATTATTACATTGGGTATTAAGAATAATGGTGAGATTAAATATCTAAGAGATATCCCTGTCTTTAGGGATATCTTGTTGCTTAAGGGTAAAGACAAGTATATAACTAAAAAATCGCAGGGGACTTCATTGGGAAAGGACGCCTTATGTTCGGTCTGCAAAGAGAGGAAAGAAGAAGTCTATGGCTTTGCAATTCCTTGGGCGTTCCACACCTTCGACAAGCCCGGATTCATCGCTGGAGGGTTCGAGGTCTCGGAGTCCTGGAAGAATACGCCCGTCTGCTTCGACTGTGCCACCCGTCTGGAGCTGGGCAAGAAGTACATTGAAGAGAGACTAGACTTCAGCTTTTACGGCTTCAAATACTTGCTTGTGCCAAAGCTGGCCTTAGGCGGCGATTTTCGGGATGTTTTACATATTTTAGGCGGAAAGGATCAAAAGAGAAAACAGAACTTATCTGGCGAAGTGAGGAAGAGCATAACATCTGATGAAGATGAAATTTTTTATATTATCCAGGAAATGAAGGATTTCATCAGTAACAGTCTCATATTTTATAAGAGAGATCAGGCATCCTACAGGATTCTTCTTATGATAGAGGGAGTCCTTCCATCTCGATTGAGAACCCTTTTCGATGCTAAAGCTAGCATTGATAATCGGTTCGAGTTCTATAACGATCTTCTATTGAGTGAGGCGCAGCGTGAAAAGATCCGCCTAGAATTCAATTTCGGGGTAGTAAGGAGATTTTTCCCTCAAGAGTCAAAGAACAGGACCTTCGACAAGATCTTCCTGGAGATTGTGAACAAGACCTTTGTTGGAGATCCAATCGATTACCATCTGATGATAAATTTCATAATGAGAAAAATAAGAGGCGAATTCATCAGTAACCATCAAACCAAAATTCTAACATTGAACGGCTTCCTGTTATTGCACTATTTAGAGGAGCTTAATCTTTTCAGAAATTATGAGGAGGATGCGGAAGAAATGGATGAAAAGGGTGGACTGAAATCAATCGAGAATCTCGAAGGTCTCCCAATGGAACAGAAGGTTGAGAGATTCTTCGAGGCCAATAAACCGTTCTTTACAAGCGATGCCAAGAAAGCGGCATTTCTCCAAGGAGTGCTCGCCCAAAAGCTGCTCAACATCCAGTGGATGGACAAAAAAGCAACGCCTTTCCGCACCAAGCTGCACGGCTTGAAAATGAACGAAGCACTGATCAAGAGGCTTCTTCCGGAAATTCAAAATAAGTTGGAAGAATACGGGAAGAATTACTACCGAGATTTGGAGTCAATTATTGCGCAGCACTTCATTTTAGCTGGAGTGAGCTGGAAAGAGACCGATGATGAGCTGAGTTTCTACTTTGTTCTGGGAATGGACATGCAGAAGCTATTCAAGAATGAGAAAGAAGATGAACGACAGATAGGTGAGGAGACATAAAGATGAGCGAGGAAGTCAAGAACAGATCCGAGATTCTCTTTGTCTACGATCTTCGTGACGGAAATCCGAACGGCGATCCTCTGGACGAAAACAAGCCCAGAATTGATGAAGAGACGGGCATCAACCTAGTTACAGATGTCAGATTGAAGAGAACTATCCGAGATTATCTCCATAATTTCAAGGGACAGGAGATCTTCGTAAGAGGAGTGGTCTATGACGAAGCGGGACATGTTCAGGATGGAAAGATGAGAGCTGCCAATTTTGGCAACGATGACAATAAAATTCTGAATGAGTGTATCGATATCCGCCTCTTCGGAGGAGTGATTCCCCTCAAAGAGGGTTCCATAACCTTCACAGGTCCGGTTCAGTTCAAGATGGGCAGATCGCTTCATCGCGTTACCATGAAGCATATCAGAGGAACGGGAGCCTTCGCTTCGAAAGAGGGTTCAAAGAAAGAGACTTTCCGCGAAGAGGACATACTGCCGTATTCGCTTATTCTCTTTTACGGAATCATTAATGAAAATGCTGCCAAGCATACTCACCTCACCGAAGACGATCTCAAGCTCTTGCTGGACGGGATCTGGAACGGAACCAAGAGCCTGATCTCCAGGACCAAGGCGGGACAGGTTCCGAGAATGCTGCTCAAAGTTAATTACAGCAAAGAAAACTATCACATCGGCGATCTGGATAAGATGCTCAAGCTGACCACAGAGATACCACACGAGAACATTCGAGAAACAGAGGACTTCAAAGTTGACATCTCTGGTCTGATCAAGAAATTAGCCGCGGAAAAGGGCACCATCAAGGACATCGAGATTTGCACAGACGACAGGATGATTTTCTGCAAAGACGGCGCAGATTTTTCGATTGATGGACTGGCAGCGACTACAGGCATTGCCGTGAAGTCGATCACGTTCTGAGGTCCAGATGCCGGAGAGAGTAATAGTATTCGATGTGTGGGGAGACTATGCCCACTTCAGGAAGAATTACTCTACTAGCTCGCCCCTCACCTATTCATTTCCGCCCCGCACCGCACTCTCAGGACTGATTGGAGCGATTGCTGGCCTTGATAAGTTGGATTATTTTAGCTGGTTCTTTAGAGATAATGCAATGATCGGCTGTAGGATCATGGCTCCCGTAAAAAAGGTGAGGATAGGCGAAAACCTGATCGATACCAAGACCGCCTTAAAGATGCACCTGATCAAGAACCGGACGCAGATCAGGTTTGAGTTTGTGAAAGATCCGAAGTACAGGATTTATTTCTCGCATTCGGACGAAAAATTTTATGAAAAAGTCGAAGAGATGCTTTCAAGTCACCAATCGGTTTATACGCCTTGTCTTGGGCTGAGCGAGCTCATCTGTAATTTTGAGTACGTGGGTGAATATGAGCGAATGGCTGCCGGGGAAGAGATTCAGGAAATTGATAGCGTTGTACCTGGGAAGTTCATTCAGGAGACGGAGTTCGAGGAGGGCAAAGAATACTTCTCCGAGGTAATGCCCTGCGAGATGGGTGAGGCAAGAGAGGTAACTGATTATCGAGAGATTCTTTTTGAGCGCAACGGAAAGAGCATTCGAGCGAAGGCTAGCGGGTTATGGGTGCTGGAGAATGGCGGAAGTAGCGAGCGAATCTTATTCCTTTAAGCTGAAATCCCATCCGGATAAACGCCTTGTGGATCATCTGCAGCGTGTGGGAGAGTTGAGCAAGAAAACCATTGCAGATCGATCCTTGAACATAGATGATGCCGACCTCTTGGAAGATGCAGCATACCTCATTGGAATCACCCACGATCTGGGGAAGGCGACTGGATTTTTCCAGGAATACATCGATGAAAAAGATGAGACGAAGAAAAAGTCCCTCAAGTCAAAGGATACCACTCATCATGGTCTGCTTTCTGCATTTTTTACTTATGCAGTGATCAAGGAGTACTTGGGGAAGGCGGGGCGTAATGGCGGATTGGCCGATTATCTGCCCATTTTATCGTTCCTGGCCGTGAAAAGGCATCACGGAAATCTTCTAAACGCCATGGACGAGATCAAGGACTTTGATGCTGATAAAGAAAAAATATTGAAGGTAGCAGAAGAGCAAATAAATTCCATAAATTCCATTGGCAGGGCAGAAATCAGCGAGATGTTGGAACTGCTACTACTCAAGGGTGGTATCAACTTAGAACTAGACTTGAGTACTATTATTAATTATATTTTAAATGATTCTCCGAAAGAAATTGGCAGAAAAGAGAAGCGATTCGTGAGACGCTTGAGTGAAGAAAACGACCTTTATCCTTATTTTGTCTCTCAGTTTCTTTATTCCGCCCTCTTAGATGCCGACAAGACCGATGCGGGCTTAGACGGCATCCATCTGGGACGCTTGGACCTTTCATCTAAGTTGGTGGACGAATATCGAGATGCCAAAGGGTTTTCATCCAATAAAAACAACATCAACGACCTTCGAAATCAGATCTATGATGACGTCGTAGAGAGTATCAATGCTTGGAACCTCGAAGATCGAATCCTCTCCCTGAATGTCCCCACAGGCACCGGCAAGACGCTGGCTGCACTCTCCTTGTCCTTGAAGCTAAGAGAGAGATTGGAAAATGAGCGAAAAATCAAGCCCAGAATAATCTATGCACTGCCATTTCTGAGCATCATCGATCAAAACTACAAAGTCTTTGATGAAGTCGTGGTCAATGGAGGGAAGCCAAAAGATTCGAGGCTTCTTCTAAAGCATCACCATCTGGCAGATGTGGAATACAAGACAGCCGAGAACGAGTATGATGTCGATAAAAGCCTGCTGCTCCTGGAGGGCTGGAACTCAGAGATAATCGTAACCACCTTCTGGCAGCTATTTAACACACTTTTTTCCAACAGAAATAAGCAGCTTCGCAAGTTCAACAAGCTGGTCAATTCTATAATAATTCTGGATGAAGTGCAAGCTGTGCCTCACCAGTACTGGCAGATGATACATGATTCATTGAATTTGCTCTGCGAGAAGTTCAATAGCTATGTGGTCTTCATCACTGCGACTCAACCGCTTATTTTTGATGAGGCGGAAGGAGAGATCAAAGAGCTAGCGCAAAGAAAAGAAGAATACTTCCGGGGCTTGGATAGAATTCAGCTATTCCCAAGGATTGAGAAAACGCTCAACCTCGATGAATTCAAGGCTTTGCTGGGAAACGATCTGCGTGAAAAGCCAGACAAGGATTTTCTGATCGTTCTAAATACCATTGGCTCGGCTCAAGATGTTTACAGGTTCGTTCAAAAGCTGGTGCTTGAGAACACTGAGAGATTCTTCCTTTCTACGAATGTAATTCCCAAGATGAGGCTTGAGCGAATCGATGCGATCAAAGAAAAGAAGGCGCAAAGAGGGAGAAAGGTCATAGTCAGCACCCAGCTTATAGAAGCAGGAGTTGACATAGACGCAGATATCGTTTACAGAGATTTTGCGCCGCTGGACTCCATCAACCAGGTGGCGGGCAGATGCAACAGAAACTCCGCCAAAGACGAAAAGGGCACGGTATCGATTTTCATTTTGAAAGATGATAGAAAAGAATTTTATAAATATATCTATGATCCTTTCTTGATAAGCAAGACGCTTGATATTATAAGGCAGATTGAAGGGCCGATCAAAGAATCAGAATTTCTCGACCTAAATAATCAATATTTCAAAGCTGTGAAACGAGGAATGGGAGATAAAGATTCAAAGGATAACCTCGGCTATATTGCCGGATTAGCGTTTAAGGATCTGAGCAAGAACTTCAAGCTAATAGAGGAGGACTATCCAAAGGTGGATGTCTTTGTGGAGCTGGACGAGGAAGCTGCAAAGATATGGAGAAAGTATCAGGAGATGCAATCTGAGAATAACCATCTGGAAAGGACGAAAAAATATCTAAAGATCAAGAGGGATTTCAGCGAGTATCTAATTTCAGTTCCTGAGAAATACGGGCATTCATTGGTTGTTGATGGCTCCAATATCGGATACGTTTCATTTAATGAACTGTCTAACTATTACGACATGGAGACGGGCTTCAAGCGCGAAATAGCTGGAGAAGGCTCGCTCATATTCTGAAAAAGGAAATTCCATGATCCTCAAAATCCTTCGACTAACCCTCCACTCCGACGCCCCCATGAGCGGCGACGGGGCCAAGCTGCGCGGCTTCTTCGCCACCAGCTTCAACGAATACGCCCTCCTCCACCAGCATGTAACGGACAAGCTGATCTACAGATACCCTCTCATCCAGTACAAGATGCTTCAGGGTAGCCCCCTCGTCCTGGGGATCAACGAGGGCGCTGAGGTCCTGAAGGAGGTATACGATAAGTTCGATGTGATAAAGCTGGGCGAATCCAGCTACTCCATCATGGAGCGCGGGGTGATCCTCAGGAGCGAGGAGTTCGGCTGCTGCCCGGAGATTTATAGCTACAGGTTCGTCACGCCATGGCTGGCCCTTAGCCAGAAGAACTACCCTAGATATCGAGACGCCTCTCAGGAGGGGAGTAGAGATCTCCTCCGCAGAATCCTGGTGGGCAACATCCTATCGGCCTCCAAAGGGCTGGGGTACGTGGCTAAGGAGCACATCCGGTTGGAGGTGGGAGGGATGCAAGATGAGATCTGCCTGCTGAAGGGATCAAAGGTGACGGGAATTAGAGGTGAGTTCACAACAAACTTTTCGATACCGGAATTGATCGGCCTCGGGAAGTCCGTCTCCAGGGGTTTTGGAGCGGTTACGAGGTTGAGATAATAGATGCCTAATCTGTTCTTATCGTGCAGTCACAGCAGAGGCCTCAAGCCACCCTGCAGGAATGAATTTATAAGGGATTCAATAAATTCGACTCATGCCAGAGGGAGGGTGAGAAAAGGCCGGTTTGACACTGAGAAACAGGGAAAAGGACGGAAATCCGGCGCTGTCCGGGCGCGAGTTCCACAAAAACAAGGATTGAAAC
>LDZT01010740.1_pt1 | contig 11607 bp, 8 predicted proteins | sample 615521 | NCBI WGS metagenome assembly LDZT01 (sample SAMN03408292, study PRJNA278302) | terrestrial metagenome | isolation source: oil reservoir sample SB1 | place: USA: Alaska, North Slope, Schrader Bluff formation | collected 2011-09
AATCCTTCTCTTGCTATTTGTCTTATTACTAACCAAAGAAAGTATTATTAATATATAATATTTTTTCTTCTAACTACCCCACTAAAGTTTACACTAACTTGTGCGTTGTTATTTATAGATCAAAAGTGGACTATTTTTTTAATAATTTACATTTCAAAAGTGGACTAATCAAAAACAGTAAAAAGATGTAATCTAGAACTAAATTCTAAAAAGAAAAGAGGTTCTAAATTATGTCTAAACAATTGCACAAAAATTTTGTAGATGAGCAAGTAAAATTACTATTAAAAAGTTATATAGATAAAGAAATCAAGATTAATTATATCTTATCAATTCTCGGAATCAAAAGAAACAGATTCTTTGAATTATTGAATAGATATAAAAAAGATCCGGAGAATTTTTCTATCCAGTATAACCGAAAAACAATTAATCGAAAGATTGATAAAGCTATTGAAACAAATATCATAAAAGAATTAAATAGAGAAAAAATTCTCATTCTAGACAAAGAAGTACCGATTAGATGTTACAATTACACTTATATAAAAGACATTTTAGAGAATGATTATAACCAGAAGGTATCTCTTTCAACCATCATCAACCGAGCAAAAACAAATGACTTTTACCTTACCAAGTCGAAGAGAAAAGTACACGATAGAGAAGTAATAACCAACTACCCGGGAGAACTTATCCAACACGATTCCTCTCATCACCAGTTTGCCCCTTATGCTGCTAGAAAATGGTATCTGATTACATCACTTGATGATTACAGCAGGCTTATCCTGTATGCTTGCTTAGTAGAAAGAGAGACCACCTGGGAGCATATCCTGGCCTTAGAGGCAGTTTTATTAAAATATGGATTCCCTCTGGCCTATTATGTAGATAGCCATTCTATATTCAGGTTTGTACAAGGTAGAGATTCCTTCTGGAGAAATCATTACAGACTTACTGATGAGGCAAATCCGCAATGGAAACAGGTTTTGGAGGACTGTGGGGTAAAGGTAACCTATGCGCTATCTCCGCAGGCCAAAGGCAAGATTGAAAGACCCTACAGATGGATTCAGGACAGATTAGTAAGGACCTGTTACCGAGAGAATGTTAGGGATATTAAAAGGGGCCAAACCGATTGGTAAGGAACTGTTATAGAGAAAATATTAGGGATATTAAAAAAGCTCAGTTAATCTTGAATTACCTGGTCCAAAGATACAACTATAGAATAGTTCATTCTACCACCGGGGAGATACCTTATATTAGATTTCAAAGAACAATAAGAGAGAAAAGAACTTTATTTAGAGAATTTAGGATAATGCCACCATTCTTATCAACCAAGGATATCTTCTGTTTAAGAGTAGAGAGAATGGTAGATTCTTATCGTAAAGTCTCTATCAATAATTTAGAATTGAAAGTACCCAGAGCTCCACTGCACGAGAGAATACAACTTCGGATCAAATGTAACTAACATTTTATTTAAAAATTCTTGACTTATATTTGAAAACAAGATATTATTAAAACATAATAATATAAAACTTAAAATAAGTATTATAAAAAGTATTCTCCATAAATTTATTGAATTATAATACCAAAATTACCTGCAAGTCACTATCAAACAACGAAAGGAGGGATGTGCCTTTCTAAAAAATATAAGCTTTACTAACATGATTATTGCAATGTAGAAAGTTTAGTTTTTGCTTTGGGAATAAGTATTTCAAATTACAATTTTAAAGGAGATTTTTATTATGAAGAAATTTAGTATCATTTTAATGACGATTGTATTGTTTGTTGTATTAGGCCTTGCGGTTTTTGCTGCAGATACCCCTATAAAGATTGGTGTATCATTTTCTGAATTCGATATTGAAAGATGGCCAAGGGAAGCAGCTCTTATGACAGATTTAGGGAATAAAGTTGGTGCTCAAGTTGTCGTTCAAGTAGCTAATCATGATGTGAAGTTGCAGAATGATCAGATTGAGAATATGGTTCTTCAAGGAGTGGATGTTATTATTATTCTTGCAGAAGATGGGGCAGCTGCAGCAACAGCGGTAGATCAAGCTGCAGAAGCAGGGGTTCCATGTATAGCATATGATAGATTAATTAAATCGCCTAATCTGGCATGTTATATTTCGTTTGACAATGTTGAGGTAGGCAGAACTCAAGCAAGAGGCATATTAAAAGTAAAAGATAGCGGAAGATTTGTGCTTCTTGGTGGAAGCCCAACAGATAATAATGCTACACTCTTCAGGCAAGGACAGATGGAAATTCTTCAGCCTTTAATTGATAGTGGTCAGATTGAGATAGTTGCTGATCAGTGGGTACCTAATTGGAGTAATGCAGAAGCACTCAAGATTATGGAGAACATCCTTACTGCCATAAATAACCAAGTTGATGCGGTGGTAGCTTCAAATGATGGAACGGCACTTGGCGCAATCCAAGCTATGAAAGCTCAAGGTCTTACTGGGAAGGTCCCAATTTCCGGGCAAGATGCCACATTAGCTGGTTGTAAATCTATAGTTGAGGGAGAGCAAACTATGAGCGTATTCAAAGATATAAGACTTCTCACTCCAATGGCAATAGATATGGCTGTAAAATTCGCTAAAGGTGAAACTCCGGAAGGACTAAAAGACTTTACTCTTGCCGAACTTACTTTAGATGATAAATTAAAAGGAACTGTTCCTTGCAAGTTTCTAAAAGTTGTAGGGGTAGATAAGGAAAGTATGTACGATGTAGTTATTAAGAGTGGTTTCCAGGAATACGATGAAGTGTATAAAGATGTACCTGAAAAAGATAGACCACCAAAAATCTAATTACTAAAAGAGTGTACCGTAGATTGTTATTAATGTCTACGGTACACTCGCTGTTTATAATTAAAAACTACTAAAAGTAAATCTTTATGGGAGTAATAATATTTTGAAAGATGAATATATTTTAAGAATAGAAAATGTAACAAAAGACTTTCCAGGCATTAGAGCACTGTCAAATGTTTCCTTTAAAATAAAAAAGGGAGACATTCATGGTTTGTGCGGGGAAAATGGTGCTGGGAAATCTACTTTAGTAAAGATTCTTGCAGGAGTTTATCCTCTCAATACTTACGAAGGGAAAATTTACTTTAATGATGAAGAGCTAAAATTTACCCATTTTTCTATTCATCAGGCAATCGAAAAAGGAATTGCTATTGTTTATCAGGAACTTGCTCTTGTTTCCCAAATGACAGTAGGAGAAAATATTTTTCTTGGAAGAGAACCAGAAGATAAAGGCATTATTAATTGGAATGAACTTTATTTAGATACTAAAAAAATTCTCAAAAAATACAAATTAAATATCCCATTTTTTGCTAAGTTATCCACGCTAAGTGTTGGTCAACAACAGATGGTTGAAATTGCTAAAGCCCTCTCACAGAAGGTTAAAGTTTTAATATTAGATGAGCCAACATCTGCCCTTACTGAGACTGAGATTAATTCTCTAATGGAAATCCTCAAGTACTTAAAACATAATGGAGTGACTTGCATATACATTTCCCATAAGCTGGAGGAGTTTTTTAGAATTACAGATAATATTACTGTTCTTAGAGATGGTCTGGTAGTTGATACAGTAAGGACAGCGGATACCACCGAAGAGAAGGTCATTGCTATGATGGTGGGACGAGAAATGAAAGAGAGGTTCCCTGTTAGAAATCGTAAGATTGGAGAAAAGATTTTGGAAGTTAAGAACTTATCAGCAGACAATCTTTTAGCTCATGGTAAAATGGCAATTAAGAACATTTCATTTGATTTAAGAAAAGGTGAAGTACTGGGAATAGCCGGTCTTATGGGTTCCGGAAGAAGCGAGCTTGTTACCACTATATTTGGAGAGTACGGAAAACATGTTACCGGAGAAATATTTTTAGAAGGGAGACCAATAAAAATTAGTTCAGCAAGGGAGGCTGTAAATTACGGAATAGGCTTTGTACCGGAAGATAGAAAAAAGATGGGGCTTGTGTTAATGCAGGCAATCTATAAAAATATCTCATTACCTAATATCAGAAAATTTTCTAATGCATTGAGTATTGATAAGTACGAAGAATTAAACGAATGTAGGAAATATGCTGACAGTCTTAATATAAAAACACCATCTCTTTTTGTAATTACAGAATCTTTAAGTGGAGGTAACCAACAGAAGGTAGTAATAGCAAAGTGGTTAATGTCAACCCCAAAGATTCTCATTCTCGATGATCCAACCAGGGGGATTGATGTAGGAACTAAATATGAGATATACAAGCTTATAAATAAACTTGCAGAAAATGGTATAGCCATCATTATGATTTCTTCTGAATTAGAGGAAGTGCTTGGAATGAGTGACCGAATTATGGTTATGCACGAAGGAAAGTGTACAGGGATTTTAGAACGAAAAAAGGCAACGCAAGAGAAGGTAATGGCCTTAGCTACAGGTACTAAAAATTGTAACGGGGTATAGTTAATGAAAACATTAAATTTTAATCGTAAAATAAAAATTGATATTAGAACTTATACACTAATAATTGCTCTTATTATTATCTGGTTACTTTTTGGTTATTTAACTGGGGGGATATTCTTTTCCTCAAGAAATCTTTCGAATCTTTTAAGGCAAATGACTATCATTTCTTTTCTTAGTATAGGGATGACTCTGGTAATTATTACTGGTAATATTGATCTTTCCGTAGGATCGCTGACTGGTTTTATAAGTATAATAGCTGCCTATCTTCAGGCGGTTATGCTCCCTGAAATTCTCCAGGGATTTTTCCCAAGCCTGTCTACCGGGGGATTAGGCATATTGAGTACAATTGTAACTATCATTATCTGTCTGTTAGTAGCCTTATTAGCTGGTATCTGTCAAGGTTATATTATTGCTTATTTGAAGGTGCCGGCCTTTATTGCGACTCTGGGAGGAATGCTTATTTTTCGGGGAGCAATTCTTGGTGTTAGTAGGGGAAGAACGATAGTTCCTATCGAAAATTCTCTCAGGTGGGTAGCTCAAGGGTATTTGCCTAAAAAATTAGGTATACTTGTAGCAGCTATTGCTATAATAGTTATTTTTCTAATGAGCTTGCAAAGCAGAAAAAAAAAGAAACAATATGGTTTTGAAATTAAACCTTTTACCTATGATTTTTTAATAGCATCGTTGTATTCAGTTCTTGTTTCAGGTTTCATTTTGATTGTAAATAATTATAGAGGGGTACCGAATCCAGTAGTAATTATGGTGGTAATAGCGATTTTGGTTACCTATTTAGCTAATAACACTAGATTTGGTCGGTATGTGTATGCTCTCGGAGGGAATATAGAGGCAACTAAATTTTCAGGCATAAATGTTCAATTTGTTATTTTTAAAGTTTTCATCTTAATGGGTATTCTAAGTGGAGTTGCCGGAATTATTCTTACCGGTTATGTTGCTGCAGGTACCATTGGTGGTGGTATGAATTATGAACTTACAGCTATAGCTGGCTGCGTTATTGGTGGTGCAAGTTTAAGCGGAGGTAAAGGAACAATTATTGGAGCTCTAATAGGTACTTTAATTATGGCAAGTCTTGAGAACGGGATGAGCATTATGAATATGAGTGTGTTCTGGCAGTATATAGTTAAAGGCTTAGTCCTGATTTTTGCAGTTTATGTAGATGTAGCATCTAAGAAAAACAACTCGTGATATGAGAAAGATAGCGAAAACAAATATTTTGATGAAATTATGTATTATTTATTTAAAATATAAATTTCTAATCCCAAGTAATATCTTTTCTTTAAGCAAAAAATATTAATACAGAGGCAAAAAAAATGATTAAGGAAAAAGAAATAAACACTATAAGTGAAGTTTTACATTATGGTATGGTTGGCGGTGGAACTGATTCTTTTATTGGTGATGTTCATCGTAAGGCTGCTAATTTTGATGGAAAAATAAAGTTAGTCGCGGGTTCTTTTTCCAGGAATTATGATAATACCTTATCTACAGGAAAAAAATTAGGTTTAGAGACCGAAAGGCTTTATAAAAACTTTGAAGAAATGGCAGAAAAAGAGGCAGCAAGGAAAGATAAAATTGATTTTGTTTCAATTGTAACTCCGAATTATGTCCACTATAAGATTGCAAAAACTTTTTTAAAAAATGGTATTAATGTTGTTTGTGATAAACCTTTATGTTTTAAAGTTGAAGAAGCAGAAGAATTGACTGATTTAGCAAAAGAAAAAGAACTTCTCTTTTGTGTTACCTATGTTTATACTGGTTATCCAATGATTAAACAGGCTAGAGAAATGATTCGTCAAGGAGATATAGGAGAGATCCTGATGGTTATGGCTGAATATCCTCAGGAATGGCTTGCTACTACCGTAGAAAATGAAGGAAACAATCAGGCAGTATGGAGAACTAATCCCAAAATGGCAGGGAGTTCTAACTGCGTGGGAGATATTGGCAGCCATGTTGAAAATATTGTATCTTATATTACTGGATTAAAGATTAAATCCCTTTGTGCTAAATTAGATATAGTAGGCGAAAACAGGATTTTAGATACGAACGCTGGTATTATGATTAAATATGATAATGGTGCAAGTGGTTTTTATTGGTGTTCACAGATTGCAATTGGGCATGATAATGATCTGAAGATAAGAATTTATGCTACAAATGGTAGTATCGAATGGCAACAGGAAGACCCTAATTATTTAAAAGTTGCATATCTTGGTAAACCAAAAGAGAAGTTATCAAGAGGACGTGATCAAATTTATCCATTGGCAGCTAATAATGTACGAATTCCAGGTGGTCATGTTGAAGGTTATTATGAGGCATTTGCCAATATTTATAAAAATTTTGCAGATGCATTGCTATCTAAAAAATCAGATTGTAACTTCAAGAAAGAGAATTATGATTATCCAACGGTTTATGATGGTATAAATGGCGTTAAATTTATCAATTCGGCAGTTGAAAGTTCAAAAAATGGTTCAATATGGGTAGATTTGTAAAGCAAAATTTTTATACTAGTATGTTCTGGCAGTATATAGTTAAAGGCTTAGTCCTGATTTTTGCAGTTTATGTAGATGTAGCATCTAAGAAAAACAACTCGTGATACAAGAAAGACATCGAAAACAAATATTTAAATAAAATTTTTATGATATTATATATTTATAAATAAATTAGAAAAAGAAGGAACAAATTTTATATGATGAAGAAAAGTAAACTTATGTTAGGAAACTCAATAGTAATTAGCAAATGGAATTTAAGTAGTATTTTTAAACTAATTCGCAAACGAGGTCCTATTTCTCGTATAGAACTAACTAAAATTAGCGGTTGTAGTGCCGGGACAGTGTCTAACCATGTCAGAACTCTGATTAAAAAAGGCTTTGTGATTGAAACTAAAAAAGGGATTTCTTCTGGCGGCAGAAAACCAATACAATTAATGATTAATCCCAATAAAGCTTATGTTTTTACTATTGAAATCGAAGTTAACCAGATAAAGATAGTGATATTTGATTTAGAAATAAAAGTAATAACAAAGAGTATCATTCCCATAACATATAAGGATGATTACAAGAAGACCCTTGAACAGGTATTTTTTGAGATGGATAAGATGAGGGAAGAAAAGAATTTAAAATTAGATAATCTCCTGGGGATAGGAGTAGCAGTGCCTGGTTTGATTGACAAAGTGAAGGGTGTATTAGAATTTGCGCCTAATTTAGGATGGAAAAATGTCCATATTTCAAAGATTTTTAAAGACAAATATGGCCTTCCTATAGTCTTAAATAATGAGGCAAAAGCGGCAGCTATTGGGGAAAGAGAATATATTTATCCTAAAACAAGTAATGTGGTATTTGTCTCTATTAATGAAGGAATAGGTTGCGGGATTTTTTTTAATGGTGAATTATATAGAGGAGCCAGTGGAAATGCCGGGGAATTCGGTCATATAACTATTGATACTAATGGTCCTCTATGTCACTGTGGTAATAAAGGGTGCTGGGAAACACTTGCTTCGGAAAGCTATATTGTTAATAGGTATTTAAAATTATCTAATAGTAATAAAGAATTGACTAAGAAGGAGATATATCAATTAGGTAAAAATGGCGATAAAAAGGTAATTGAGATATTTAAGGAAGCAGGAAGGAATATAGGGATAGGATTGGTTAATATTATTAATGGGCTTAGTCCTGAATTGTTAGTAATTGGCGGAGGTATTGTAGAGATAAAAGATTATATTTATGAGGAAATTATTAAAAAACTTGAGGAAAGTGCTTTATCTATTTCCTATAAAAAGGTAGAAATTAAATTCAGTGAATTAGGAAACTTAGCTGCCGTTTATGGGCTGGCTGATTTGATTATTGAAAAGAGAATTAAATTTATTTAACATAGGTTTTAAAAACAATAAAAGTTCTTTTTGTAAATCTATTATCATAACTACTTTGTTATACAAGGAGAAAAAAATGAAAGAAAATAAATCATTACACAGTATCTGTCGATGGACTTTTAATGCGGGGAAGGGTGGTTTTGTCCCGGATGATATGAGACCAAAATGGAATTCTAAAAATTTAAGCACTGTTGATATGATTAGGCTGGTAAGAAATAGAGTTGCCCCGAGATTACCGGATAATATAGAGTTAGGAATTGAAATGCATTATGATAATGAGTTCGATGAAAAGACTGCTCCTGAAATAGCCGATGCATTAATAGATTCCAAAATATATCTGGCTATGGTAACTCCGGGAGCACATAAACCTTATGCTTATGGGGGCATAGCTTCCTTAGATCCTACGGAGAGAAAATCAGCAGAAGAATTTGGAGAGAGAACGGTTAATCTTACTTATGGACCTCTTAGGAAAGCCTGGCATCCCGACCCCTCAAAATGGCCTGCTGTGGTCATTTGGAATGGTTCATTTGGTTATGACCTTGCTTCTATAGGAATATTTCAAATGTATCAGAATCTTAAAGAGAGTATGGCAAAATTATGTAAATATGAAGAAAAACTGGGAGGAGACCTCTATTTTGCGATAGAACCCAAACCCAATGAGGGACATCCGGCTCTTTTAATTCCTACCGTAGCCAGTGCCCTGGTATTTTGGAATAAGTTAGAAGAAGAGTTTAAAATTACTCGTAATAAAAAGGGAGTCAATAAAGAATTTGGTCATTCAGAAATGATAGGGCTCGACCATGTCTATGACACCGTAGAGGAAATAGACAATAATGCTTTAGTTCATATGCACTTAAACAGTCAGGGATATAATGATGGTATAATTCTTGGTGGACCAGGCAAATATGATATCGATCATGGAGTACGGGTTAATGGTATGAATATAGCCATAGCGGGTTTAATTCAGGAAGCAGGTTTTAATCGCTGGAAAGGCCACGATATGCAAGTTAGACCATATGACAATGAAGAGCAGGGAATCGATAGAGTGATTAGGAGTGTACTAAGCTGGGAGGCATGCGCACAAGCTGCTCAAGAACTCGATAAAGAACAATTAATGAAATACCTTAACAACCGGGAAACTGCTAAAGCAGAGGATATTATGAGAGATGCTTTGGTAAATGCCCAAAATTGTTTTAATAGAATGTATAAAGAGTGATTATTTAAAATAAAAAAATAAAAGAGTAGATGTTTTATGGGTTATCTTTTAGGATTAGATATCGGTACCAGTGGGGTGAAAGCTCTATTAATATCAGTAGAGGGTAAAATTATTTCCAGTAAAACAGTTTCTTATCCCCTGGCAACTCCCCACTCTGGCTGGGCTGAACAGTCTCCCTATGATTGGTGGGAAGCTACCGTAAAAGTGATAAAGGAGACCGTATCTAATAATCCTATTGACTCTAACCAGATTAAAGGAATAAGCCTATCCGGACAGATGCACAGTTCAGTCTTCCTTGATGAAAAGATGGAGGTCATCAGACCGGCCATCCTCTGGAGTGATACCCGTACTTCCAGGCAGTGTAAAGAGATTTGCACTAAAGCAGGAGGATTGAAACAGCTCATCCATTATGTATCTAACCCCGCCCTGGAGGGCTTTACTGCTCCCAAGATATTATGGTTGAAAGAGAATGAACCAGAGAATTACGAAAAGATTAAATATATTCTTTTACCAAAAGATTATATCCGCTACAAACTCACTGGTGAACTGTTTACCGAGGTCTCCGATGCTGCCGGTACTCTACTATTTGAGGTAATAAAAAAGAGATGGTCTACCAGCCTATTAGAAAAACTGGAGATCGATCAGGATTTCCTCCCTCCTGTGCTTAATTCATTCGATTTAGCGGGTAGGATAACTAAAAAAATAGCTGAGCAAACCGGATTAACACCAGGAACTCCGGTAGTTGCCGGAGGAGCTGATAATGCCTGTGGAGCAGTGGGAAGCGGAATAACAGAAGAAGGAAGGGTGATGGTCAGTATCGGTTCCTCAGGGGTAGTCTTGGCCCAGACCAATAATCCTCAACCTGATCAAGAAGGCAGGATACATCTCTTTAATCATGCCTGCCCGGATAGCTGGTACATGATGGGGGTAACCTTATCAGCAGGTATGTCTTATGAATGGTTACAGAAAAAATTATTTAACAGTAGCTTAGATTATTCTAAATTAGATCAGTTGGCAGAAGGGATAAACCCTGGCAGTGAAGGATTGATCTTTTTGCCTTATCTCTATGGAGAAAGGACTCCCCATAATGATGCTAATGCCCGTGGGGTATATTTTGGTATATCCGGTAAACATGACCAAAGGCATTTTACCAGAGCTGTCTTAGAAGGAGTAATCTTTGCCCTAAAAGGTTCTCTGGAATTAATTAAAGATAAAGGAGTTAAGATTAAAGAGATAAGGGCTATCGGAGGGGGAGCAAAGAGCAGGGTATGGCAGCAGATATTGGCTGATATCTTAGGTGAAGAGATAAACCTATTAAATGTAGAGGAAGGACCTGCCTTTGGAGCAGCTTTGATTGCCGGAGTAGGTGTTGGTGTATATAGTAGTTTTGCAGAAGCAGTGAATGGAATTATTAAAGTTAAAAAGACCATCGGTCCCAGGATTCAAAATACCGAAAGGTATAATCAATATTATCAGCTATATGAAAAGTTATATTATAGTTTGAAAGAAGATTTCAAAGAACTGAAAAATTTAGCCAGTTCTACCTGATCTACTTTCCTTTTATATCATTCATATCCCCTCTATCATTCCCACTCCTCCATAATATGTCTTCCCGCGCACGAGGAATCCATCCTTCCGTCATTCCCGACCACCTCTCTGTTATTGCGAAACACTATGACTTTGTCAAGCATTTTTTAAATACATAGGGTTTATTGATCGATAATCTTTGATATACCGGGTATTATTCCGGATTATAGTACAGGCTATCTTAAGCAATTTATTAGCAATATTATTCAAGACTAAGGGCTTGGGTTTACCTTGATCTAGTTTACGTAAATAATAACGTCTAAAGGTGGCATTATAGGTGGCCACCGATTGAGCAGCCAGCCGCAGGAGTTTACGACTTGGCCCAGGTCCAAAGTGGCGAATTTTCGCCCTTTTAGATATGAATAAGACAAGGGGACGGCAGACTGTGTGAAAAGTAAACTTTAACTTACATATAATTACATAAAGTGATATAATATAACCATAGAATACGATAAATAAGAAAGGTGAAATTATGGGATATATTAAAGGT
>LDZT01011003.1_pt1 | contig 11602 bp, 8 predicted proteins | sample 615521 | NCBI WGS metagenome assembly LDZT01 (sample SAMN03408292, study PRJNA278302) | terrestrial metagenome | isolation source: oil reservoir sample SB1 | place: USA: Alaska, North Slope, Schrader Bluff formation | collected 2011-09
ACCAAAAAGTTCTCTTATCTCTTCTTTGTTTTTTATAATAATTGATTCTTCGCTCATAATTGTTTCCTCATTTTATCATAGTAGTTGGTAAAAACTTTTCATATAGTTTTTCTTATTCTTTTTTGGTAAAAACCAATATATCTAACCATTGCCACCTTCTAAGAAGGTGGTTTTTCATGGTTAAATAAATTTTACATTTTTAAGAAAAACATTATAACTAATTTTATTATATTTTGCAAAAAACAAAATAACAAATACTTCTTTTTCGTTAATTTTCAGAGTATGTTTATTTATTTCTTGCTAATAAAAAAATATAACAAATTATAAATTTTATAGTATTGTAAACAAAGAAGGCTCAGTTTAAAAACTGAGCCTTCTTTGTTTACCTTTATTCCTTACTAAGAATATTTAATCTATTACCATTTTTTGTTTTTGATAATTCAATTAAAATTAAAATAATATTATACCTTATTAAGGCTTTTATTTAAAAAGAAGTTTAGTTCCTCCCTCTCCTTTTCTTTTTTCTTTGTGCTGCAATTAATTTTCTTTTTCTTTTTTCACTTGGTTTTTCATAATATTCATGTCTTTTAATTTCAGATATAATCCCACTCTTTTGACACTCTTTTTTAAAACGCTTTAATGCGTGATCGAATTCTTCATCTTCTCTTACTCTAATGGTTGCCATGCCTTCACCCCCTTTTCTGCCATAATAAGTCATAAAAATGACCAGCGATTAACCAAGTTAATTAACATTATATATTATCGTAAAAAAATGTTCAAGGCAACATTGCTAAAGAAGCTATTTTCTTTACTAAAAACAGTTGTTATGATAGACTATAAAAAAAAGAAAGGAGACTTTACTAATTGATAAGAAATAGTAGAAACTTATTTTTAACTACATTTACTGTTTTGTTTTTTATGATAATGTTATTCTGTACCATGTTCTCTTTGCAGGTAATTGCCCAGGAAGAAAATAATAATAATGAAAAATTAGCTATTATTAATGGTGAAATTATTACTTTGGAAGATTTTGAACAATTCTGGAACCTAATTCCTGACAATTATAAAGCTCAATTAAACAAAGAAGATATATTGGATCAATTAATTACTCAGACTCTTTTAATTCAAAAGGCAAATGAACTAAATTTGCGAGAAGATCCTGAAATATCCTTCCAGATCAAAAACGCTGTTGATCAGATATTAATTCAATCTTTGCTTCAGAGAGAAATTATTGAGAAAATAAGTATAACCGATGAAGATGTTAAGGCCTATTATGAAGAAAACAAAGAAAATTACTTACAAGAAGAGGAAGTACATGCACTTAACATATTGGTTGAAGACCAAACTCAGGCTGAAGATATTGTAAATCAATTAAATGAAGGTGCTGATTTTTCAACTCTAGCCAAAGAATTTTCTATTTCTTCAAGTGCTTCTGAAGGTGGAGATATCGGCTTTGTATCTAAGGGAACTCTGAAAACAGAAATTGAAGAGCAGTTATTTATTCTTGATCCTGGAGAGGTAAGTAAAATCATACCAACTGAGAATGGAATCCATATTTTTAAAGTATTAGAAAAAAATCCAGCAGGCTATCTTGAATTCGATGAAGTAAAAAATGAAATAGAAGGTCAGTTACTTCCCTTAAGACAACAAGAAGCTTTTGATGAATACCTAAAAAATATTGAAGAAAATGCAACAATAGATAAAAATACCGAACTGCTCAAAGAAGAAGAAATATCAGAAGAGCCTGTTGAAGAAACTAAGGAAGAAAAAGAAGAAGAAAAATAATATTAAATAAATAACTAATCGATATTTAATAATAAAAAAGATAGAGAAATTTTAAGAAATTATTTTCTATTTATTTTTCTCTATCTTTTTTATTGGTGCATATTTTAGTGATAGCCTTTTTATCCCCCTGTTATAAAAATTAACCGTAATAAAATAATCGTCTCCTGCTTTTTGCTTATTAATTATAATTCCCTCTCCCCAGTCCGGATGATAAATACAATCATCAACCATCAACTTTATTTTTTCTGTCCCTGGTATTTTATTATTATTTAAAATGTTAATTTTATTAAATAGTATTTCTGATTTTTCTAAATATTTTTTCGGTATTTCCTTAAAAAAGCGTGAAACTTTGTTAAATTTTGTTTTACCATCCAGATTACGTCTCCAGCTATAAGTTAAATATAATCTCTTCATTGCCCTGGTCATACCTACATAGCATAGCCTTCTTTCTTCTTCTAAATCTCTGCTACTTGTCATGCTTCTATTATGTGGGAAAACTCCTTCTTCTAATCCAGATAGAAATACCACTGGGAACTCAAGTCCCTTAGCACAGTGTAAGGTCATTAAGTTAACCACATCTTCACCATTACCAGAATTAGAAAGGCTGTCTACATCAGAAATTAGTGAAATATAGGCAAGAAATTCATTTAATTTAGTTTCTGGATGTATTTTTTCATAATCTCTGATAGATTGTAGAAATACTTTTACATTTTCAATTTTATTATCAGTCTTAATTTTGTCATCCTCATCGGTTAAAATATTATAATATCTTATTCTTTTTATTAAATTTTCGAATAATGAAGATATATTCATCTTTCTTTCTCTCAAATCTGCAAAAATATTAATGTATCTTCTTAGTTTTTCTTTATTTTCATTTTTTATCCTATTTCCAGGAAACTCTATGTAATTTGGGAGAACATCCAAAATGCTCTTATTCTCTTGTTGTGCAATATCATTTAATTTTTCTATACCCTTGGGTCCTATCCCCATCCTATCCATTTCTAACCATCTTCTACATGATTCTTTATCATATGGATTATCAACTAATTTCATTAAATAGATTAAATTTTTAATTTCTTTTCTGTCATAAAATCTAATGTTACCAATTATTCTATGGGGAATATTTTGTCTGGCAAAAACCTCTTCATAATTTCTTGATTGCGCATTGGTACGATATAAAACTACAAAATCTTGCCATTTCAATTTTTGATTATCTTTTAAATATTTTATTTCTTTTGCAACAAATTCTGCTTCATCACCAGCACTATTCGCTTCATAATATCTTATTTTTTCGCCACCTTTTTTCTTCGTCCATAAGCCCTTTTCTTTGCGATAAATATTATTTTTTATCACAAAATCAGCACCTTTAAGAATGATATCTGACGAACGGTAATTTTCTTCTAATTTTATAACTTTGCATTCTGGAAAATCCTCTTCAAAATTAATTATATTACTTAATTCTGCTCCTCTAAATTTATAAATACTTTGATCAGGATCTCCAACTGCAAAAAGATTATTTCTTTTTTGTGATAATAACTTTACTAGAATATACTGGGCATGGTTGATATCTTGATACTCATCAATCAAAATATGCTTGAATTTATTCTGGTAATATTCTAGTATTTCAGGACATTGTTTGAAAAGTTCAACTGTTTTTAAAATTAAATCACCAAAATCTAATGATTGATTATTAAACATTTCTTCCTGGTATTTTTGATAAATCTTTGCAATATTTTTATTAAAAAAACCTATTGCTTTTTCGTTAAAATCATTTTCATTAACTAATCCATTTTTTGCTTTTTCTATAATGCTATACACGGTTTTTACGCGATATTGTTTAGGGTCAAAATCTAGTTCATTTATACATTTTTTTATAAGTCTCTTGCTATCATTACTATCATAAATATTGAAACAGTTATTAAAACCTAAACAATTGGTATGTTTATGGAGCATCCTGACACAAATTGAGTGGTAGGTACCAATCCAAAGATTGTTTTTTAAGGGATTCACTTCATTATCTAAAGCAATTGCCCTGGTAATTCTCTCTTTTATTTCATTAGCTGCTTTATTTGTAAATGTGACACCCAAAATATTTTCTATTTTCACATTTTCTTTTTTAATTAAATAAATAATATGCTCTATTAAAACACTTGTTTTCCCACTTCCAGCTCCAGCTATAACAAGAACAGGACCTTTACTAGATTGAATTGCATTTTTCTGTGCTTGGTTATATTTAACAACCATATTTTTAAATCCTCTCGTGATGTTTAGTTAGATTAACAAATAACTAAATTATCATAAAGAAATCCAGGGCATATTTCCCCTGGATTTCTTTATTAATTGAATTTTCTTACATAAAATTTTTATTGAAATTATTTTAATTAAATAATCTCTTTAATCTACTTATTCCCTCTTCAATATCCTGCATAGAAGTGGCATAAGACATTCTTAAATACCCTTCTGCTTCAAAGGCACTTCCAGGAACTACAGCGACTTCAGATTCGCCTAAGATATAATTTGCCAGTTCTAATGAGCTGGTGATTTTTTTATTATCATAAGAAATCCCTGCATTTAATAGTTTGCTTATATCAGGGAAAACATAAAAAGCACCTTTGGGTTTAGCGCAACTAAAACCGTTAATTTTATTCAGTTCTTGAACAATGTATTTTCTTCGTTTATCAAATTCATTACGCATATATTCAATTGAATCTTGATTACCTATTAAAGCTTCTACACTCGCTTTTTGTGCAATTGAATTTGGATTTGATGTACAATGACCCTGGAATTTTGACATCCCAGAAATAATATCCTTTGACCCGGCAGCATATCCTATCCTCCAACCGGTCATTGCATATGATTTTGAAACACCATTGATAAGTATCACTTTGTCTTTTATTTTCTCTCCAAAAGAAGCAATGGAATAATGTTTGGCATTATCATAAACTAATTTTTCATAAATTTCATCACTTATACAATAGATATCATTTTCAATTAAAATATCACCAATTTTTTGCAATTCTTCTTTGCTATAAACAGAACCTGTAGGATTGTTAGGAGTGTTCAATAAAACGGCTTTTGTCCTATCGGTTATACCTTTCTCTATATCTGAAGCAGATAACTGGAATTGATTATCAGGGCTAGTCTTAATAAAAACCGGTTTAGCCTGTGCAAGTTTAATTTGTTCAGTATAACTTACCCAACAAGGTATTGGTAAAAGAACTTCATCACCTGGATTACAAATAGTCATCAAACTATTATAGAGGCAGTGCTTGGCCCCGTTAGAGATAATTATTTCATTAATATCATAGGTTATATTTTGATCCCTCGAAATTTTTTCTATTACTGCTTTTTTCAATTCATTTATTCCTGAAGAAGCAGTATAATGAGTAAATCCATCTTCTATTGCTTTTATTGCTTCCTCCTGAATGTTACCTGGAGTATCAAAATCTGGCTCTCCTGCACCAAAACTAATTACTTTCTTACCTTCTGCCCTCATCTTTAAAACCTGAGCTGTTATTGCTAGTGTTTGAGAAGTATGTATATTTTGTATTCTTTCTGATAAAACCATTAATTACTATCTCCTAATTTCTTATTTTTTATTTATTGTTAATTTACAAATTCTAGCCAATCAATATACTGTTTTTCTTTGCCTTTAAAAACATTAAATAGTTTTTCCTGTATTTTTTTACTAATTGGACCTCTTTCACCTGATCCAATGGTATAGTGATCAATTTCTCTAATCGGGGTCAACTCGGCAGCAGAGCCTGCGAAGAAAGCCTCGTCTGCTAAATACAAAACATCTCTAGCAATAAACTCTTCTTTGACCTCAAAATTCATGTCTTTTGCGATTTTTATAATTGTTTTTCGAGTAATTCCCTCTAATACTGACGTTAAAGGTGGAGTAAATATAACACCGTCATTAACCCAGAAAACATTCTCACCAGGACCCTCTGCGACATAACCATTACTATCCAACAATATTGCTTCTTCTACACCAGATTCAACTGCTTCCATATTTGCAAATATCGAGTTTATATAATTACCACATATTTTGGCTTTTGCAGAAGTAGAGTTAATGTGACTGCGTTGCCAGGAAGAAATAATGGCCCTTATTCCTTTGGCTAATGCCTCTTCTCCAAGATAAGCACCCCATTCCCACGCAGCAATCATTACTTGAACGGGGCAACTAAATGGGTTTACGCCTAATTTTTTAAATCCTCTATAAACTAATGGTCGAATATAACAACTGTCTAACTTATTCACTTTTACAGTATCTTTTATCGCTTTTGTTATATCATCTTTTGAGTAAGGAATATCCATTCTTAATATTTTTGCTGAATTAAAAAGCCTGTCGATATGATCTTTCAACCTAAAAACAGCAGTTCCTTTTTCTGTTTTATAAGCACGAATACCTTCAAATACACCACTGCCATAGTGCAGAGCATGTGTTAAAACATGAACCTTTGCATCATTCCAATCAACCATTGTACCGTCCATCCATATTTTTTCCGCTTCCATATTATTACCCCCTTAAAAATATTATTTTCCATTAGAATCCATATTTAAATTATATAATTCTCTTTTTAAAAAATAAAGGTTTATTCTCCTTTATTGTTATTTTTAAAAACTTTTCTGTAAATAAAATCCATATTCCTTAAAAAATATTGATAATCAAAACACTTTTCTATTTCATCTATTGAGATATATTTTTTAATTTTTTTATCATTTATTATTAATTCTTTAAAATCTTTATTCCTCTTCCAGGATTCTAAGGCTTTGTCCTGAACCAGTTTATATGCCTTCTCTCTGGAAAGTCCTTTATCTGTTAGAGCCAACATAATTCGCTGTGAAAAAACAAGACCTTTGGTTAAATTTAAATTTTTTTTCATATTATGTTGGTTTACCTTAAGAGTATCTAATACAAAATAAAATCTATTTAACATATAATCTATTAATATAGTACTATCTGGTATGATAATCCTTTCTACAGAAGAATTAGAAATATCTCGTTCATGCCAAAGATTATTATTTTCTAATGCAGAAACTGCATATCCTCTTAATACCCTTGAGAGCCCACAAATCCTCTCACATATTACGGGGTTTTTCTTATGTGGCATTGCTGATGAACCCTTTTGTCCTGGAGCAAAACTTTCTTCCAATTCCATAATTTCAGTTCTTTGCAAACTCCTAATTTCAGTAGTGAACTTTTCTAACGAAGAAGCTATAATTGCCAATACATTGACAAAATAGGCATGACGATCACGTTGAATAATTTGGCTAGATATATCTGTTGATTTTAATCCTAACTTTTTACAAACCCTATCTTCTAATTGTGGATCAATATGGGCGTAGTTTCCAACTGCTCCAGATATTTTACCATAACTAATTTCTTTTTCTGCGAGCTTCAATCTATTTAGGTTTCTAGTCATTTCAGAATACCATAAAGCAAGTTTAAATCCAAATGTAATGGGTTCAGCATGAACACCATGTGTCCTTCCAATCATGATAGTATTTTTATGTTCTTGTGCTAATATTTTTAGTTTATTAATAATTTTCTCTAAATCTGAAGAAATTATTTTTGAAGACTTTTTTAATAAAATACTTAAAGAAGTATCCAAAATATCTGAAGAAGTTAAACCCTGATGAAAATAACGTGAATATTCTCCAAGATATTCACCTACATTGGTAGTAAAAGCTAAAACATCGTGTCTGGTAATATTCTCAATTTCATTTATTCTATCAATAGAGTATTTAGCATTCTTTTTAATGTAATCTAAATCTTTTCTTTTTAATAACCCCAATTCCTGACGAGCCTCGCATACTGCTATTTCTACTTTCAGCCAGGTATCATATTTTGCTTTGTTTTGCCAAATAGAATTCATGGGTTCTAATGCATATCGTTCAATCAATATTCTATATCTCCTACAATTTTTTATTTTATTTTCTTATCTCATAATAGTTTGTGATCTTTTTGGGCCTACAGAAACAATAGAAGCTCTGCAATCTGTTAAATCTTCAATTAACTTAATATAGTCCTTTGCTTTTATCGGTAAATCATTAAATTTCTTAATATGACTTATTTCTTCCTGCCATCCTTCTACTTCTTCATAAACCGGTTCAATGTAATTTATTATCTCGCTATCAGCAGGATAATATGAATATAATTTTTTATTTATATTGTATTCCTTACATATTTTTATTTTTTTAAATTTAGTCAATACATCTAATTTAGTTAAAACAATTTCTTTGATACCATTGATTCTATTAGCATATTTAACTACCGGTGCATCAAACCATCCACATCTTCTTGGCCTTCCGGTTGTTGCACCATATTCATTACCATATTTTCTCATCTTCTCTCCAACTGAATCAATTAATTCTGTAGGAAAAGGACCTTCTCCAACTCTGGTAGTATATGCTTTGCAAATTCCAATAACATTATCTATATAAATAGGACTAATACCAGATCCAGTGCATGCACACCCTGCCATTGGATTTGATGATGTTACATATGGGTAAGTTCCATGATCCACATCTAACATTATTCCCTGGGCACCTTCGAAAATTATATTTTTATTTTTTTTAATATTGTCATCCAAAAAATAAGAGCCATCGATTATATATTTTTTTATTCTTTTACCATATTCATGATATTTTTCTTTTATTTCACTAATTGTTTTTTTTGATAGCTCAATTTTATAATTTTTAAATAAAAAATCTTTTTTTTGTTCTAATTGAAAGACTATTTTTTTTTCAAGTGAATCCTCATGAATTAAATCACATGCCCTTATCCCATTTCTGGAATATTTGTCAATATAAGCTGGGCCAATTCCCTTTTTAGTAGTTCCAATTTTCATATTTCCCTTTTCTTTTTCGCTAATTTCGTCCATTATTTTATGATAAGGTAATATTACATGTGTCTTGTAATCAATGTATAATCGATTTTCAACAAATATTCCTTCTTTTTCTAATGAGTCTATTTCTTCAAAAAAAACTTCAGGATCCAGTACAACTCCATTACCTATTAAACAGATTTTGTCTTCATGTAAAATACCAGAAGGCAGCAGATGAAAAATATATTGTTTATCCCCCACTACTACTGTATGACCTGCATTACAACCACCCTGGTAGCGAACGATTATATCATATTGTTCAGTTAACAAATCTGTTATTTTTCCCTTACCTTCGTCTCCCCATTGGGCTCCTACGATTATAGTTGCTGACATATTAAATACCTTTCTAAAAAAGTTTTAGTTTTTTCAGTTAAAACAAAGAAAAAGAAAAAGTTATATAATATTGTTAATATTGAATTTAAACTAATTATTTACCTTTTATACTATTCATTCTAACATACTTCTGTCTCTTTTTCATCTTTGTATTTGCTTTTCTTCACGTTATAAGTTAAGGAATATGTATACTGTTTTTTCTTACTCCCTCCTCATTGAGGCAAATTTTACTCTTCTTTTGTTTTCTCTTCCTCACCCTGACCCTCTCCCTCCGAGGGGAGAGGGAATTTTTCAAAAACTTGTTTTTTAACTTACATCTTGTAGCTTACATCTTTTTATCTTTATCTTTTTAAACTGAAAACTGAAAACTGTATTTTATTTATTACTCATTACTTTATTTATGCTTGATACTCGATACTCACGACTCGATACTACCTCTTATTCCCATTCGATAGTGGAAGGCGGTTTTGAGCTTATGTCATATAAAACCCTATTAATACCTTTAACATTATTTATAATGGTATTTGATATTTTTGCTAAAAACTCATGAGGTAATCGTGCCCAATCAGCAGTCATTCCATCAGAGCTTGTTACAATTCTCAGTACTAAACTATAATCATATGTTCTTAAATCGCCCATTACTCCCACTGATTTTACTGGCAGAAGAATCCCAAAATATTGCCACAACTTTTTGTTTAAGCCTTCTTTTGATATTTCTTTTTTAATGATATCATCTGCCTCTCTTAAAATCTGTAATTTTTCAAAATTAATTTCACCTATCACGCGAATAGCCAGTCCTGGCCCTGGAAATGGTTGTCTCCATAAGATGGATTCGGGAATGTTAAGTTTTTCTCCAATTTTTCTTACCTCATCTTTGAATAAATTCTTTAAAGGTTCCACCAGTTTCAAGTTCATTTTTTCTGGTAATCCGCCAACATTATGATGAGATTTTATTTTTGCAGAAGGACCATTAATGGAAACACTTTCAATAACATCTGGATAAAGTGTACCTTGTAAAAGATGAGTAACATTTCCTATACTTTTAGCTTTCTCTTCAAATATTTTTATGAATAGATTTCCAATAACCTTTCGTTTCTTTTCAGGATCACTAATTCCTTTTAAAGCACTCAAAAATTCCTTTGAATAATCATAATCATATAATTTTATTTCAAAATTATCTTGAAATGTATGTTTAACTTCCTCTCTTTCATTTTTACGCATAAGACCAGTATCAATAAAAATGCAATGAAGATTCTCTTGGATAGCCTTATGGGTCAAAACTGAAGCCACCATTGAATCTACACCACCGCTTACTCCAGCCACTACTTTTCCATTCCCAATCTCTTTTTTTATATTAGCAATTGTTTCTTCAATAAAAACATTTGGCTTCCAGCTGCCAGAACATTTACAGATACGATGGGTAAAATTATATAATATATTTTTACCCATTTTGGTATGGGTTACTTCTGGGTGAAATTGCAAGCCATATATCTTTCTTTTATCGTCAAAAATTGCAGCAACTTTATTTCCTGAACTAAGAGCGGCTAAGCGAAAGCCATTTGGCAATTTCTTAATTACATCGTTATGACTCATCCAGACTTCAATATTATCTGGTAAACCATAAAATAATTTATTTTTATTATTACTTATCTTTACCCTGGCATATCCAAATTCAGCATCTTTTGATTTATAAACTAAGCCACCCATTAACTTTGCAATCAATTGAGAACCATAGCATATCCCAAGAATTGGCACATTTAAGTCAAAAATACTTTTATTTATAGTAGGTGAATTGCTGTCCAATACACTATCAGGGCCACCAGACAAAATAATACCATTTGGAGATTTATCCTTAATTATCGAAATATCAATGAAATATGGAAATATTTCTGAATAAACATTGAATTCCCTGATTCTCCTAGCTATTAATTGTGTGTACTGAGAACCAAAATCTAATATTATTATCGATTCTTTTCTCAAATTATTTTTTGTCACTGTTAATTCACTCTCCTGTATTAATAGCTTGTCATTAATTTATTTATAGTATATAATAAAAACCATAGAATAAAAAAACATTTTAAATTATAACATATATATTAATTTTTATCATACACTTTTCATTCAATAAAAATTAAATTGAATTAAGTATAAACTGTATGAAAATTTCGGGAGAGTTTTTTTCTTTATATTATATATAATATAAAGAAAAAACGCCGAAGGGGCAAGATGATGGTTCATCCAAACTCTCAGGTAAAAGGACCGGAATTGGACAGTACTCTGGAAAGATTAATATATCACCGAAGGGGCAACTTCCTAATACAAAGAAATTCACCAAAAAGCTTACAATATGATAGCTACATAGAAAAAAGCCAAAGGAAGAATCTCTCAGGTTTAAAGACAGAGTCCTATATTAAGTTATATAGGACTCTGTCTTTTTTATTTAAATTATTTTGTTATTATTAATATTTTTGAAATTAAATACAATAAATTAAAGGAGGAACTATGTTATCAGATTTAGAAATTGCCCAGCAAACAAAGATGCTCCCTGTCAATCAAATCGCCAGCTCTGTGGGAATCAAAGATGATGAGCT
>LDZT01006536.1_pt1 | contig 11590 bp, 8 predicted proteins | sample 615521 | NCBI WGS metagenome assembly LDZT01 (sample SAMN03408292, study PRJNA278302) | terrestrial metagenome | isolation source: oil reservoir sample SB1 | place: USA: Alaska, North Slope, Schrader Bluff formation | collected 2011-09
TGGATAGTAGTAGCTCATGCCGGGTTGCTCTTTCTCTCTGATGATCTCCCATACGAATGGTTTGGACTTCAGCTTTGTCACCATCTCCTCCGTGAGGGGGATGCTGAAGTAGATACGTCCGTTGTTGCCATTGCGGGGCTGTAATCCGGCCATCGCCAGGTTGATGCTGTCCACACCTGTCAGGTCCTGGGAGCGTGTGGTCTCCTGCCCATAGTTGTTCTGTGTAACGTAATCGGCTTTGTTGATGCCCAACTCCTCAAAGAGGCCGGCAGAGATCTGTGTACCGTCGGTATGGATCATGTAGTTGTGTTGTGAGAGGCGGGGGTTGGGTAGCAAGGTGCCGTCAATAAATACACTGTCGTTTCTCAGTGCGATGGTCTCGCCGGGAAGGCCGATGCATCGTTTCACATAGTTTTCGCGCCGGTCCACCGGGCGGTAGACAACCTCTCCATAGGTGCGCCGGTCCGATCTCACCCCCGCACTGCCGTTGGGATTAAGCCTTGACAGCGTATAGAAATCGACCCCCTGCATGTTAAGCGCCACGGTGTCGCCGGTAGGGAAGTTAAAGACCACGATATCGTTTCGCTCCACCTGGCCGAACCCTTTCAGCCGTTTGTACTTCCATTGTGGTTTTTCGATGTACGACTTGCCGCCCACCACCGGCATGGTATGCTGTGCCAAGGGGAAAGAGAGGGGGGTGATGGGTGCCCGGGGACCGTAACTCAGTTTGCTTACCGCCAGGAAGTCCCCCACGAGTAGCGACTTCTCAAGCGAGGAGGTGGGGATCTGGTAGTTCTGGAAGAAGAAAGTGTTGATGAAGTAGACCGCTATCAGCGCGAAGAGGATGGCATCAACCCACTCCATGGTTTTGCGAAAGGTGTTGTTCTTCGATTTCTTCCAGAATGACCAGGGGATGAACTTGGTGATGTAACTATCAAAGAAAAGGAGGATGAAAAGCAGTATCCAGGGTGATCCGGCCCACACCGAGAAGAGCAGGGTTACGACAACCCAGACGGTAAACCAGAACCATTGATGGCGGGTTGCCGATGAAACACGTTGTTTGAATGTCATAGTGGTCAATGCTTGTAATATCTGATTATAGTGCGCCCAGCATATCTTTCATGCCGAGGAACCCTTTCCTGCCTCTGGTGAACTCGGCAGCCAGTACTGCTCCCAATGCAAATCCGGAGCGGTTCTTCGCATTGTGGCTAATGCGGATGGCATCATTTCCCGATTCATAAATAACGGTGTGGATACCGGGCACTTCATCCTCGCGGAAGGCTTTTATGGGAAGCTCGCCGGGAGCGGTTTTATCTCCCAGCACCCACTTCTCCTTGTAATCCAGCTGTTCAATGACCCCTTCGGCCAGGGTGATGGCGGTGCCACTGGGGGCATCTTGCTTGTGAATGTGATGGGTCTCCTCTATGCTCACCTCATAATCGGTGAAGCGGTTCATGATCTTTGCCAGGTAACTGTTTAGTGCGAAGAAAATATTCACACCCAGGCTGAAATTTGAGGCGTAGAAGAAGGTCTTCCCATTTTTTTCGCACTCCTCCCTGATCTCGGCCAGGTGATCCAGCCATCCTGTGGTGCCGGATACCACCGGCACACCCGCAGCGAATGCCCTCCTATAGTTCTGTAGTGCACTCTCTGGCGAGGTGAACTCAATCGCCACCTCTGCGCTCCGAAATTCGGGTGAAGTGAACTGATCCTCTTCCCCGATATCAATCCTGCAGACGATCTGATGTCCTCTCTCCAGGGCGATGCGTTCGATCTCATGCCCCATTTTCCCGTATCCTATCAGTGCTATCTTCATCGTTTCGTTCTTTACACTTTACCGACCGCTAACCGGCCTTGTAACCCACAAAAGTACAAAATAAATGGATACCGCATGCAGCTCCATCCTTAAATTCACTTCTCGAAGAAAGCTGTGGTCAGAGCCAACCCTCTTTGCGGTACCACTCCACGGTCATCCGAACACCCTCTCTCAGCTTCCAACGTGGGGTGAACCCAATATCTTCCTGCAGGGGTGTCACATCACAGGTCCAGTTGCGCTGCTTCATGAGGTGGTATTTGTCGCTGTTGAAAGTAGCAGTCTTGCCCATCAGTGCCGATAGTCGACCGCTCACAAAGGCGGCCGGCTTTACCAGCCAGAGAGGGAGCTTCAGCCGGATCACGCTCTTCTTCCCCAGCGCCTCCTTTACGATGGCATTGAATTCACTGTCTGTATAGCTGTCGCCATCGGCAACGAAGTAACATTTGTTTTTGATCCCCTTCGCCAGGAGCGTGAAGATCACCGCTGCCAGGTCCTGGCTATGAATAAAGGTGAGGAGTTGCTTACGGAAGCCAGCACCCACATCCAGACCGCTTTTCACCGCTTTCATCAGGATCAGATAATCTCTGTCGCGTGGCCCATAGACCCCCGTGGGACGGATGATCAACCAGGGAAAGCTTTGCTGGCTGACCAGAAATTGCTCTGCTTTAAGCTTGCTCCTTCCATAGGCGGTATTGGGACGGGGCTCACTCTCCATGCTGAAAGGGGTGTACCCCTTTTCATCTCCCGGCCCCATCACGCTCAATGAGCTGAGCAGCACGAACGTACCTGTGAGTGCGCCGGTTGCCTGCAGAGCCTCTGCCAATTGGCGGGTGTACAGGTAGTTCACCCTGTCGAAATCATCTAAGCGTTTTGCCTTGGTGAGACCGGCCACATGGATCACGGCATCAAATGAACCCGTCTGCTTCACCAACTCGCGAAATTGTTGGGTGAGTTTCATCGGGTCATCGTAATGGAGTTCAATCAGCCGGAGTCGTTTATCCTGCAGATAACGGCGGCTGCTGCCGGAGCGGATAGCTGCCCAGGTCTCATATCCCAGTTCAAGTGCCTGATCGGTGATGGTGCTGCCGATGAAACCACTGGCACCGGTGATGAGGATTCTTCGATTGTTCATTGCTTTCTGCATTTCTTCTGCAAAAATAGCGATATCTTCGTGAAAATACCCTATTTGCCCGCTTTGAATCATTTTTTTTTGTTACCTTGCGTTAACTAAAAAAGGGTTCAATTGTTCTAGATAAAAACAACAGATATTTATTATGAGTAGAAAAACATCTTCTGACGTAGAGAATAAACCGCGGAAGAAGGAACTGATCACCTCCGTTACACGATTTCTTTCTGAGAATAACGACAAGCAATACAACTACAAACAGATCGCTGCGGCACTGAACGTAAGTGGTGAAGAGGGGCGGCGCCAGTTGCTCAAAGTGCTGGATAAGTTACGCGACGATGATGTGCTGCTGGAGACCTCCCGCGGCAGGTACCGCATCAACAACCGTGGTTTGATGCTGGAAGGCCGTTTCGAGAGAAGGAGCAATGGCAAGAACTTTTTCGTGCCCGACGATGACGGAAACATCATCTATATCGCCGAGCGGAACAGCAAACATGCCATGAACGGCGACCGGGTGCGGGTGCAGCTGCTGGCCAAACGCAAACGTGCCGATACGGAAGGTACCGTGGTGGAGATCCTGGAGCATACCCAAAGCAGGTTTGTGGGCGTTGTGGAGGTGCAGAAGCATTTCGCCTTCCTGGTGATGGACAGCAAATACTTGTCGAACGATATCTTTATCCCGAAAGAGGATCTGAACGGTGCAGAGAATGGCGATAAAGTGGTTGTGGAGATTGTGGAATGGCCTGAAAAAGCAAATAATCCGGTGGGCAAGGTGATCGATATTCTGGGTAAACCCGGACAGAACGACACCGAGATGCATGCCATCCTGGCACAGTATGACCTGCCCTACAAGTACCCGGAAGAGGTAGAAAAGTATGCCGCGAAGATTTCCGGCCACATCAGCAAGGAGGAGATATCCAGGAGGGAAGATTTACGGGATGTGTTTACCATCACCATTGACCCCAAGGATGCGAAGGATTTTGATGATGCGCTCTCCCTGCGGCAGCTCTCTTCCAGGGAGTGGGAAGTGGGGGTTCATATCGCAGATGTGACCCATTATGTGAAGCCGGGAGACCCGGTGGACCGGGAGGCGGCAAAGCGCGCTACCTCCATTTATCTGGTGGACCGCACCATCCCCATGCTGCCGGAGCGACTCAGTAACGAACTCTGCTCATTGCGACCACAAGAGGAGAAGCTCTGCTTCTCTGTGATCTTCACCCTCAACGACAAGGCAGAAGTAAAAGGATCGCGTATTGCCCGCACAGTGATCAAGTCGGACAGCCGTCTCACCTACGAGGATGCACAGGCGGTAATTGAGACCGGGAAAGGCGACTTCTCCGCAGAGATCCTCCGGCTCAATCAGCTTGCCATACAGCTGCGTGAGCGCCGCTTTGCCGCGGGGGCGATCAACTTTGAACGGTATGAGGTGAAGTTTAACCTCGACGAAAAGGGGAAACCACTGGGGGTCTATTTCAAGGAATCGAAAGAGGCCAATCACCTGATAGAGGAGTTTATGCTGCTGGCCAACAAGACCGTGGCAGAGTCGATCGGCAGGGTGCCCAAGGGCAAGAAAGCCAGTACCTTTGTCTACCGCATACATGATATCCCCGATCCGGAGAAGCTGGAAACGCTCAACAATTTTATCCTTCGTTTTGGCCATAAGATCAAACCGGAAGGCTCCAAGATCGAAGTGGCCAAGAGCATCAATGCGCTGCTCGACAAGGTGCAGGGACGCCCCGAAGAGAATCTGGTAGAAACCATCGCCATCCGCACCATGTCGAAGGCAATCTACTCCACCAAGAATGTGGGGCACTACGGATTGGCATTCGATTACTATACCCACTTCACCTCGCCCATCCGACGTTATCCCGATATGCTGGTGCACCGCCTGCTGGAGCATTACCTGGCAGGAGGCAAGAGTGTGAATCAGGCTGAGTTGGAGGAGGAGTGCAAGCACTCCTCGAAGATGGAACAGGTGGCATCCAACGCGGAGCGCGACTCCATCAAGTACAAGCAGGTGGAGTTCATGTCTGATAAGATTGGCAAAGTGTACGACGGCGTCATCTCCGGCATCACCGAGTGGGGCGTTTATGTGGAGATCAATGAAAACAAGTGCGAAGGAATGATCCCTATCCGGGAGATGGACGACGATTTTTATGAGCTGGACGAGAAAAACTACCGGTTGGTAGGGCGGCGTAAAAAGCGGGAATATCGCCTGGGACAGCCTGTTTCCATTCAGGTGGCGCGGGCAAATCTCGACAGGAAACAACTCGATTTCACCTTCGCGTAGCGTTGGTTTCCATGCGGGTGCGATGAATGGATCTGCATTTTCCTGCCAAACGGAATGCCACCTTGAGATAGGCGAAACAATCGGCACCGTTGCCCGAAAGCAGCGCCTTCCACGCTTTCTTCAGTGCAGCCAGCAGGCTGTAGGCTATCGCCTTCGGCGGGGAGTAAAACGGGTTGACTGCCTCTGTTAAAAAGTATACATACTCCGCATCGAAGGATTGTTTGCGGCTTACCGGTCGATCTTCCCTGTCGTGATAACCAAAGGCCGATTTTACCAGACCTACCCTGTACCCCCTTTTTTGTAGCCGCAGCACCAGATTGCGGTCTTCCCCATAGTGAGGAAACAGCGGCGCAAAGGGACCTGTTTCTCTGATCACCCTGACCGGAATCAGCCACATGGCTGCATTGATAAAAGGGTAGGGGGTCACCTCTTCGGTAAGCTGCGCCACCTCTTCCCTGTTTTTTAATCCGGTGTATTCGGAAAAACCGAAGTCGGTGGCATCGCCCTTACCATTCAGATGTACCGGCGACAATATTCCGTACGCGCTGTTCTTTTCGGCTGCATCCACCAGCTTGACCAACGTGTCGGGCTCTATCCATGCATCCTGGTTGAGCAGGAACAGATAATCGAATCCCCTCTCCACAGCCAGTTGTATGCCGATGTTGTTGGCTCTCCCGAATCCCAGGTTTTCATGGGTTTCAATCAGCTCCACACCCGGGTAGTTGTTTCTGATTATCTGGCAGGTGGCATCGCCGGAGCCATTATCAATCACCATGACGGTTGCCGGCAGGAGAGATGCCTCCACGGAGGGCAAGCAGCGGTGAATCCATGGCTCAAAGTTATGGGAGACAATGATGATGCAAACCGAAGGATGGGGACGGGATTGTTCAGACATGGTTATTCGTGGCTTTGATCAGGCATTTACGAAAAAAAGGAGGGACGATATGATCCAGATCATTCTGATAAATCATCAGGCCCGGATTGGGACGATGACTGAATCCGTTCTGCGCAAAGAAGCGGCTGAAAATCTCAAAATCTTCCTGATGATGATAGGTGCAAAGGGCAATCTTAACCGGTTTCTCAAACAGTAGCTTTTTCATTCCCTGCAACACCCGCCCTTCGGCACCCTCCACATCAATTTTATAAAAATCGGGCTTTTCCGGAAGCTGCAGAAAGTAGTGATCGAGGCTGATATGGCCGTTGTTGTTTTGGTCAGAAACAAAAGCGGGGATGATGGACACTTTCTCTTTCCAGGGAGCAAACGTAGCCTCCAGCGCTTCAACCCACTCCCGCTCCTGTTCAAAAAGATATACATGCTTCAAATTTTCGATATGCAGCAGTGAAAAGTATCCCTCTGCACACCCCACATCTGCCAGTACATCCTCTTTGTGTATCCGGAATGCAGGATCGATGTAACAGTGGGGGGCATCCGGGTCCTGCTCTGTACGTAAAGCATTGTAAAGCAGCTGTACCGTTCGTTTGTGATGCGAGCGTTTGAAAAAAAGCTTTTTTCCCTCCGCCATCACATAGGGCAGGCCGTTTGCAGCGTCGGTAAATACCGGTACGTCATGGGCGTGGTACTTTTCCTGAAAGGTGCCGTAGAATGTCGTCAGCGGGTGCTTCGAAAGATAGGTGACCGCCTCCTGAATCTCCGTGTCAGGGGACGGATGCCGGGCGTAATACGACAGGATCTTCTTCCGTACCCTTTGCTGCTTCTTATGGTGGGTGAAGGTGAGCCACCGCGAACGGATTTTGTAGTGCAGCGTATCAATTATTTTTTTCATACTCTTTTTTGAATAGCCATTGTTTTATCTCCCGGGTCATCTCCAGTTTGCACATGCCGCACAACAGCAGATAAAGCAGACCCGACACAAACATATTTACCAGCAGGAAGGGCAAATTCTCATCGATATGCAGGGTGATGAAATAGCCGGCTGCCACGCTCACAAAGGCCAGTATCGCATAAGGAAAGGCATCCTTCACAAAGTTGGTCAGTGTATACCCGATGAGCTTACGGGTTAAAACAAGAGAGATGATCAGGGTGATCCATGTGTAAATGACCCAGCTTGCTGCCAGACCCATGATCCCATAGCGGAAAAGCAGGGCGATCAGCAAAACCAGGATCCCCCGCCGGATTATTTCCACACCGAGGAAGTAGTTTGCTTTTTCCCGGGCTATAAACAGCTCATTCAGTACGAAGGCAAAGGGCGAGACCATCCCGGCAAGGCACAACACCTGAAAATAGGGAACAGCCGGCAACCATTTATCTTTGAACAGAAAAACAAAGGCCGGTTCAGCGATCAGTATCATCAGGAACCCAATGGGGAAGGATAGAAACGCGAGTGATTTGATCATTTTACTTACCACTCTCTTCGTGCGCTCCGTCTGCTCGTGGATCTCGGGCAGGACAAGCATGGAGACCTGCCGGTAGGTGTTGGAGAGAATGCCGAAAGGTATCTCCTGATATTTGTTTGCCTGACTGTAATACCCCACCTGTTTCATGGCATTCGGGTAGAAGAAGGCAATGATACTCGGGTAAATATTATTGAAAACGGCACTGATGAGCGATGTCAGCAGCAGCTTATTGCTGAGTCCGGTAAAGGTACGAAGCAGCTTGATGCTGAAAACCTGAAGGGGTATCCATTTTGAATAAATCCAGAGAAAAAGGGTGCGGAAGAGGGCATAAAGCACCGTTTGTGTCACCAGTGACCAGACGCCGAACCCATTTACGGCCATCACAATGGAGGCTGCTACGGCAATCACCTGTGCTCCGATATTCAGGCGGGTGAGTCCCCTGAAATCTGCCTTTTTGGTGAGCAGTGTCTGCTGAATCATGCCTCCGGCGTTGAGAACCAGTGAAAGGAACAAGATGCGTGCAATCGGCGCAATGCGGGGCTCGTGGAACAACTGTGCAAGGAAGGGGGCCATTGCAAAGAGAAGCAGGTAAAGTATGCCGCTGATAGCCAGGTTGAAATAAAACACGGTGCTGTATTCTTCCGGGGAGATCTGTTTCCTATTGAGCAAGGCACGGGTGAAGCCGCTGTCTATCAGTAGCGTGGAGAAAGCGATAAAGACCGCCAGCGCACCGATCAGGCCATATTCCGAGGGGTCCAGGATGCGCATCAACACAATGCTGCTGCCCAGGTAGATGAGCTGCTGCCCGAACTTATCCAGAAAGCTCCAGAAAAGCGAAACGGTGGTTTGATGCTTCAGGGTTGGTTCCGTCATGAGGTGCTGTTGCGGTTTCGGTTTCGGTTGCAAAAATAGGTAACATTCTTCAGATTTTGACTCTTTGTACCAATTGATTGCTTGCTGGATGAACAGATTGGTTGGCATCCCCTTTTTTCAGAACATTTTTTTTTGTACGTTTGGTGCAAATTGAGAAAAAGATGAGTTTTTCGGAAGAGATCAAACAACAGGCTTTGGATCTCGGTTTTGATGCCTGCGGCATCTGCCGTGCGACCGACAGCGGCGAGGAGGAGCGCTACATGGAATGGCTGCGTGATCATTGCCAGGGCTCCATGCGTTACCTCGAACGCAACATCGACAAGCGTCTGGATCCGCGGCGGCTGGTGGAGGGGGCACGTTCCATCATCTCCGTGGCGCTCAACTATTATCCTTTGGAGAAGCTCCCAGGCAAGGTGCCACAATTTGCCTATTACGCTTATGGAAAGGATTATCACGATGTGGTGCGCGAGAAACTGCGAGCGTTGTACAACTGGATACGGGAGCGTGATCCTGTGGTGGCCGGTCGATACTTCACCGATTCGGCACCGGTGCTGGAGCGTTTCTGGGCGGCACAGGCAGGGCTGGGTTTCATCGGGAAGAATACCCTGCTCATTCTTCCGGGCAGGGGTTCTTACTTCTTTCTGGGGGAGTTGATCATCAATATAGAGCTCGAGTATGATGCACCTGTGGCTGAAAATTGCGGCGACTGTACCCGCTGTCTGCGCTCCTGTCCCACCGGTGCCATCGAAAAACCCTACCGTTTGAATGGTGCCAGGTGTATCTCCTACCAGACCATTGAGAACAGGGGGGAGATTGCTCCCGATATTGTGCCCAACCTTCGGAACAACGTCTACGGCTGCGATATCTGTCAAAAGGTCTGTCCCTGGAACCGTGACGCCGTTCCGCATAGCACTCCGGAACTGATGCCCACGGCCGATTTTCTGTCGCTCAATCTGGAGCAGCTGCAGGAGATGGATGAGGAGCGATGGCGAATTGTTTTCCGTCACTCTGCCGTGAAGAGAGCCAGATTTGAAGGATTGAAACGCAACGCGGAGGCTATTTCCAAAAGTCGCAGGAAATAGCTACATTTGCACTTTGCAGCAGCACAATGACAACAGAAGAATCATTTGATATCCGGGGCAGAAGCATCTTGCCCGAGAACGAACGGGAGGTGGAGAACACATTGCGTCCACTATCCTTTGGTGGCTTCAGCGGTCAGGACAAGATCGTAGAGAACCTGAAGATCTTTGTCAGCGCCGCCCGCATGAGGGGCGAGTCGCTCGATCATGTGCTGCTGCACGGACCCCCGGGATTGGGCAAGACCACCCTGTCCAACATCATCGCCAACGAGCTGGGGGTGGGCTTCCGGGTCTCCTCAGGGCCGGTGCTTGACAAACCGGGCGACCTGGCCGGCATCCTCACCTCGCTGGAGCCCAATGATGTGCTCTTCATCGATGAGATACACCGTCTCTCGCCAGTGGTGGAGGAGTATCTCTACAGCGCCATGGAGGATTTTCGCATCGATATTGTGATCGACAAGGGTCCCAGCGCCCGCTCCATTCAGATCGACCTCAATCCTTTTACCCTGGTGGGTGCCACCACCCGCAGCGGCCTGCTCACCAGTCCCCTTCGTGCCCGTTTTGGCATCAACATGCACCTGGAGTATTACGACATGGAAACACTTACCGGCATCGTGTTGCGTTCGGCCGATATCCTGCAGATCGCGTGCGACCGCAATGCTGCCCGGGAGATTGCTTCCCGCAGCCGTGGTACGCCACGGGTGGCCAACGCTCTGCTCAGACGTGTGCGTGACTTTGCGCAGGTGAAAGGTAATGGCCGAATCGACCGTGCCATCGCCACCTATGCGCTGGAAGCACTCAATATCGACAAGTATGGATTGGATGAGGTGGACAACAAGATACTGCTTACCATCATCGATAAGTTCAACGGGGGGCCTGTAGGGATCACCACCATTGCCACGGCGGTGGGTGATGATGCCGGTACCATAGAAGAGGTATACGAACCGTTTCTGATTAAGGAGGGATTCATCAAACGTACACCACGTGGACGTGAAGTGACCGAACTGGCTTATCTACACCTGGGTCGGTCGAGAAGGGGAGAACAGGGGGTGCTTTTCTGAGCTGCGGGAAAAGTAGCGCCTGCTTTTCTCAATAATTGCTGAATATCAACTCAATCTTTAGGTTTCCTTCTCTCTTATCGAGTAAGGCTGCGGTGGGCCACATCTGGTTGTTCAGATCGGTCAGCGTTTGGCTTCCATAAGAGTAGGGGCTCTGCTGTACGGTGGTGAAGATTGCATCCACCGGAATCAGGTAGTATATCAGGTCTTCAGGGTTCTCTCCCATCGTTCGGTTGTAGTAGTTCATCATCGAAGAGATGTTGTTGAACTTGTAGGAATAGGTGGTGGCGTCGAACTTGTCCGACAGGAAGCTGGTGATGTTGTCCGGTAGCTTGCCTTTTTCAAAGAAACCAGCCAGGGAGTCACGGTTCACCAGCAGCAGATAATCGGGAGGTGAGATTTTCACCAGCGGGTTTTCCATTGCATCGGGCAGGGCGTAGAGGGTGAAGTTGGCCAGATTGAGTGCTCTTGATTTCAATTCCTGATGAATCTCGCTGAAAGGGAAAGTGATCTCGGTCACCACGCCTGCGGGGCTTTTCACGTAGGTGTGGGAGTCATTCTCTTCCAACAGTTGCTGGTTGCTGCTGCGGATGGTGTTGATCTGTGTCACATCCGGTGTGATATAGAGCCGCAGGGCATCGGTCCGAACGGTATCCTCACCGGTAGAAGAACCCCCCGCTTCGGTATAGTGATAGTGTACGTTGAGGGAGGTGAAACTGACATTGATGATGGTGCTTTTCCCGAAGCTGGTGGTGAAGTAGAGGCCGGGGAAGAACTGCCTGAATTGGTCCAGATCGCTCATCATCCCATGTGCCGGTTTGTTGTATTCATCGAGAAAACGGTCGCCGATGGTCATTGGCAGATCGACATGGATGTCATATACTTTGTATGATTGTGTGGTGTAGCCTGAAGTGTAGTACTCGGTGTGGTAGGTATTATTTTTACCAGTGAAGACCTTCTTACCGAGTGGTTCTGTCATGTTGGCATATTCCT
>LDZT01007757.1_pt1 | contig 11590 bp, 3 predicted proteins | sample 615521 | NCBI WGS metagenome assembly LDZT01 (sample SAMN03408292, study PRJNA278302) | terrestrial metagenome | isolation source: oil reservoir sample SB1 | place: USA: Alaska, North Slope, Schrader Bluff formation | collected 2011-09
GCTCCAGTTTATCCAGGCTGGGGAGGGGGACATCACGTGCGTTGTGGAGGGTGATGGAGCTCACGGCGGTCCTGCTGAGGTCTTTTGCTGCGGTGTAGGTCGTGTCGATGCCGGAGACCTCTCCCACCTTCGTCGAGTTCACCCAGATCATGTAGTCGTAGTAGAGGTGGAACGCGCGGCTGTCGTTGTTGTAAGCCTTGTCGTAGGCGCGGAACTCGAGGTCGCGGTTTCCGTCGTCGATTGTTTTTGTGTCGGTTCCGATGGTCCTGGTGTCCTGCCAGAGTACTTCCCCGGTTGCCTTGTCCACGAGGGCGACGTGTTTAAAGTTCTTGTCGGCGACACTCCAGTTCAGGGTCAGGTCCTCACCCGCCTCGATGTAACCGTCACCGTCGCTGTCGGTGATCGTGAAGGTGTTGATCACCGGCGCGGTGGTGTCGAGCGTGAAGTTCCAGTTCCGGAACCGCTCCTCGCCGAATTTGTCGATTCCGCTGACGTTCACCCAGTACTCGCCGTCGGCGAGGTCACGGGGCAGGGCTCCTTTTGCATAGCTATCTTCGATGGTGACATTTAGATACTTCACATATGTCGCATTGTAGAGACGCATGGTGATGGTTTTGGTCGTATCCATCAGGGACATGAACGCCTGGGCATAGGTCGGGGTGGCGTTGATGTAATCGATCGGCTCGTGCTCCAAGAACCCGACGTCCTTGACAGCGATGACCTTTGACGTGGTGTTGGTGTTGTCCGCCGCATCGGTCGCGGTGATCGTCAGGGTGACGCCGTCGTTTTCAACCGGCCAGGTGACCGGGTGGTTGAAGGTGTAGTCGGGAGCCGACCCGTCGAGGCGGAGATCGTATGTGACCGCTGCATGGGTCACGTTCTTCAGGGTCGCCTGAGCGGTCCCCATCCCGCCGACATCGGTGATGGTGCCGGCGATGCTGAACGTGGGCGAGACGGTTGTCGGCGTGGTGAGCGTGATCACCGGGGGCACTTCATCTTTGGTGGTGAAGGTGCCGTTCTGGACGGATATGTTTGGCAGTAAATCGTTCCCCAACCTATCTTCACAGGTTGTTACTACTAATCCAATACTCGTTGCATTACCAGTTTTTTCCTCTGCAGCAAGGGTGATGTTGCATAACCAGATATTGTTGGGTATCGATTGGTCTCTTATGATGCCAATTCCAATTGGACTGGCTAGTCGGTTATACTGAGCCATTGCACCTGGAAAGGCGTCATAGTTGAAAACAACTTCCTTGGCGGAAGCTATTTCTGAATCATAATAGACCCTCATCTGGAGAGAAGACACTCCAGGATCCAAATCACCGTTAAGGAAGATATAGATTGTCCCATTTTCTCCCTGTTTTACATTCGATGCATTAGTCACAACAAATGTCCCGGTGTTCGCAGCTATAGCAGTGGTGCTACATACTGCGAGCAATATAAGGACTAACATTGTGCTGAAACGGAGCACTTTAGTCATTTTCATCATATCATCTCTTTTGGACAGGATAAATTAATGATTTCGATTTAATACCAGCACGAGTAGAAGTGATATCACGACTACCATTGCCGGTAACGAGGCATTCGGCGTACTTGTGGTCGCTATCGGAGAATCAACCTGTGTGGTAGTAGTTGCAGTATGTTGTTCCACAGGCAATACTGCAACGTTGCCAGAAGTCGCAGTCTCAGAAACAGTTGTCTCTACAGACTCTGGGGTAGATTGAGATTGGCTGGTTGTCGTTGGTTGATTCCCTGATCCTGACGATGGTGCAGTGCCCGATCCCACTGGTTCAGTTCCATAAACTGCAGTGGGTTCCGATTTTGGGGAGGTTCCCGGCTTCGGATTCGAAAACGGTATAGGATCTCCATTTATATTTGCCAATTCTTCAACAAATACATCAATCCTCCCCGAGCCTTCAACGACCAGTGTGGCGACAGGAATATCTCCGGTCATTCCAGTTGCGTGAATCCCGCCAATAATCGCCGTGTGTTTATCATTCTGAATGTTGGCGGCAACCATGAAACCTGATGCTCCTTCAACAGAGGTAATTGAAACACCTGCGGGATAGGATAGCACTACCTGGAAAGCGCCCAGTCCAACACTGTCGTCAATCCCAACAACGATGAGCTGGTTTTCTTCAACTCGAATTTCAGCTGCCTGCACCGCTCCGATTGAGAAACACACGAGAAGAAGGCATGTCACTACTCGGAAAAATTGTAAACTCATAAGTTAACCTCACAACACGTTGTAGTATTCATCCCGTATTTCTCCAATCGCCTGCTGGAGAACATACAGTGCATCGGTAGTCGTAATCTTACGGGAATCCCTATCCACAACATCGATATAGTCGTAAGTATCCCAAGGGCGTTCTAATCCAATAGCGATCTGAAGGATGAACAGCGCATCCGTAGTAGTCACCTCGCCGATACTTCGTGCTTTGCCTAACTTACCGCCTTCAAACCCGATCTCAATCGTATTGTTGCCAGCCGTCGTGTTATAGACGATCAAGGTTGCATTCGTAGTTGAGTAAGTCTGCTGTTCTACGTCATACGTAAACGTCCCGTTGATGAGCTTATAATCTTCCGTCGGATCCCCGTTCACCAACACCACCGGCTCGTTCATCAGGTACCTCATCGGGAACTCAAGCGCAATGCCGATCTTGCCGCCGTTCCCGAGGACCGTCACGTTGTAGGTGGTGTTCTCGTTCCGGAGCGCGTTGAGCTGCTCGGGCGGCACCTGTGCCACGCCGGCGATGCTGCCTGCGCCTCCCTCGGAGAAGACCAGGGTCGGGTCAGTGAGGGACGACGGGAGCGTGAAGTTGTAGAGCGCCGTCGCATCAGGCGTGACCCGTGCCACAGTGTGGATCGAGGGACGGCCGCCGGTTCCGTTCACGACAAGCGGGTAGGTCCCTTCGAGGATACCGGTGAAGGTATAACTCGATTTGTCGGCAACAGTGTTCGCCCCGACGAGGGTGATGCTCTCGGCATCGACGGGTTTACCGTCCTCATCGACGACGTTGACGGTGACGTTCCCCCTGCCCATGACCGTGAAGGTCGCGTTCGCAAAGGTTACATCAGTATCATCGTAGAGCGGCCGGATACGGAGGTCCAGATCCAGCGCCCCGTGGTCTTTGGGGGTTATATTGAACTCGTAGGTCATCTCCATGTTCTTTTCCCACCCGACGGACTGGATGAAGAGCGAGGGGTGATCGTTGCCTGTCGTGCCGCTCAGGACTTCGAACGCGCCTCTCTCCCCGTTCTCGAGAACCGTCGACGCGTTATCGAAACTGAACCCGGCGATCGGGATCTCGATCATCGGGGAGTAGACGTTCTCCTTCTCCGACCTAACCGTGATAGTCACGCCTGCTTTCTCCCCGGCAACCATCTCGGTTGAGGTGATTCCAACATCGTAGGTATTGGAGTTCTCCTGCACCAGCGGGGCATCACTCAGGATCCCGATATCGGTCGAGACCTGCAGGAGCCCGGCCTCTTCCTCGTAGCCGAACGACTGGATCAGCCGGCTTCCCTGAATCTTTCCGTCGATCTCATTGACCGGGGCAGACTGCGAGTGGTCGACGCTGACCAGAATCGGGCCGTTACCACTGGTTATCGCGGCGGTGAGACTATGAGACCTTACTTCACCTTTGCCACCTGATGCTTCGATGGGACGAACCACTCTCCCATATGCCATCAGGGTGCCCATCTGGTCGGATGTGAGCGTGTGCTCGAACCGGGGGTTTGTCGCGTTTACCATGAAGGTAACGATAGGCTCCCCGTCGATGGCGATCTTGACCTCGCCGGTAACAACCTCCGTCGGCTGGCAGTGGATCAGTGCATCGATAGCCACCTGCGAAGCCCAGGTGTAACCCCAGCCTCCGCCGCTCTCGTACTGCTCGATGAGCCAGTTGACTCCTTCCTGAATCGTCGCGTTCTCGGCGGTGAGCCCGGTCGCGTTCAGCGCGAGGACTGCGTAGCCGGTCGACTCAGTTATCCGACCGTTGTCATACCAGCCATAGTAACTGCCAGCAGGCCAGGAACCATCGGGGTTCTGGGCGTCGATCAGCCAGGTTTTTGCCTTCTCCTTTGCATCCGCGATCTGCTGCACGGTAACGTTGTCAGACGGCAGTGCGAAGGCCTCTAGGCCCCAGAGGGCGAGCGCCGTTGCCATCGCCTTGTCATCTCCGGAGGACCAGAAGCCGTCCTGGTTCTGAGTGTCGACGAAGTACCGCGTGGCGTTCTTCATGTTGTCTTCCATGTAGCCGCGGTAGGGCTCCTGCACGTCAACCGTCCGGTTGATCATGTTGTGGATGAGCATGACGAACGCGGTGTTCGATTCAGGGCTCCACGAGTGGCAGACGTGTGCGCTCCACGTCCAGGTGCCGCTCGCCGGGTTGTCCGGGTTATCATGGAACCACTTGATCAGGCTCTCGAAGTTCACGGTGCCGTCATCAACCGTGCTGCCGTTTGTGATCTTCCCGACAAGGAGCCGGTTTAAGTCCTCATCGGGCATGTTGATCCGGGCGAGGGTGTAACTCGCATAGGAACTCGACGATGACTCCGAGGGCTCGCCGCCCCAGAGGCTCCAGCCCCCGTCACTGTTCTGGCCTTTCTCGCCGCCCACAACGAGCTTCTGGACGCCGCCGGAGACCGAGGAGTTTACACGCTCCCGGATGTTGTCCCAGTCCACGGGCTTGTCGTCGCGGTCGAGATAGTAGTTCTTCACGTTCAGCGACGCCAGCATCCTGCTCGTCGTCTGCTCGACACACCCGTAGGGGTAGCCGACCAGGTAGTCGAGACCGGAGAGGGTGCGGCCGCGGGCGCCGGACTGGACGATGATCTTTGTTACATTATCGTAGGTGTTGTTGGTGTGGAGGGTGTTGAAGGTCAGTTCACCAGGCTTACCGTCGCCTACAGACGTAGCCCCGACCGACGAGACCCGGATCGAGGGAATCCAGATGAGGATCTCCGTTCCGTTCAGAGAGTCGGTCTTCCCGTTCGCGGCGATATCGAACCTGATGTCGCCTTCCTTGATCAGGCCGGGCGTGTTCGACTGCATCCGGACGCTCACGTAGTTATAGTCGCTGGCGTACAGGTACCGGGTCTGGTGTCTCCCGCCCTCGACCATCACATGGTCAGGGGCGGTGATGTTGAGCCAGATGGTGCCTGTATGACTTGCGCTCACGTAGGTACCCATATAGAACGATGAACCGGCGGCTGCCCTGCCGTCCCAGGGACCGTAGACATAGTCGTCGGTGAACTCGAGGGTGTACTCCTGTGCAGTAACAGTCACCGTGGAGTTCGTCGTCCCGGAGACGTGCTTATCGCTTGTTACGTTGACCCGCACGGTGTAGGCCCCAGGCTCTTCCGGGGTCCATGCGAGTTCCCGCTGGAACCTGCCCCAGGCGGAGATGGTTTCGTCGGAGTCCCAGAACTTTACCAGGTCGCCGTCACTGTTGACGATGCTGACGTTGATGTTGAGCGCTGACGTCTCAACGCCCCGGCGGTTCACGACAGATGCGGTGATGTGGCTCTCCTGGCCGGTGACCACCTGGTTCGACGGCACGGCAACGCGGGCGTCGATGACGTTGCTCTTCTCGGTCGTGATGGTGGCGCCGGTGATCGACGATACCGTGATGTTCTCACCGGAGGTGGAATTCAAGAACCCGTAGTTGTTGACGGTGAGGTTGACCGACGTCGAAGCGCCCGTGTCGTCGACCGCCTTCAGGCGCACCGTGAAGAGGTCGGCACTGCCCGAGACGCCGTCGAGGGTGGCGTTCACCGCTGCAACGCGGATGCGCCCGCTCTGGGTGTAGACGGCGCTGTTGTTCACATGGCCCGAGAAGAGCGGGCCGAGCGTAACGTTTCCGGGTTTGGTGTCAAGGGTGACCACCGCGGGGTTCCAGCGCAGGTCGATATCGAACCCGCCCAGGTTACTGACATCCCCAACCAGGACGGTCAGGTTTACAGTCTCTTCATAGGCGCAGGTGCTCCCTGCCGGTTCCACTGAGAGTGTGGCAGCAGAGCAGACGCCGCAGAGGAGGGTGAGGAGCAGGATGCTCCATATTACATGTCTCATTTCATATTCCTCCTTTGTTCATCACTTGATCCTGAAGTAATCGTCCCTCAGGCCGACGTTCTTCTGGGCGATGAACATAGCATCGCCGACATCGATGACCCCGTTCCTGGTGACGTCAGTCGCGAGGAACTTCGTCGTCCCGTGGTCGGGCTTCTTCGCATCGAGGCCGACGACCTCCTGAAGAACCTTCAGGGTGTCGGCCTGGTTGACGGTCCCATCAGTGTTTGCGTCACCGTAGAGCAGGAGATACGCATCGCCGCTCGCGGCTTCGACTGGTATGACCAGTCCGTTCTTATCGGTGAGTCCTGCGACCAGGTTCAGGGCCGTCTTGTCGCCGGTCACACCGGTGACACTGAACCGGACGGTGGCGATGGTGACGTTTCCGCTGACGCCCTCTAGCGCATTGCTTTCGAAACGGACACGCCCGGACTGGATGTTCACCGGACCGGACAGGGACATCTCTCCCGGGATGACACTCTCCACCTCAAGGACGGATCCGTTGAAGGTGAGGTCCATCAGGCTGGCTGCAAGGTTGGAGACCTGCGTGACGGTTATCGGGAGGTCATAGGTCGTGCCGGGCACCAGCACGAGGTCCCGGGGCAGGTCGATCTTGGTCGCCGGGTGGGCGTACGAACCGATCGTGGTGTTGACGCGGTTGTTTGCAAACGTCGTCTCGTAGTCGGTCGCTCCCGCCCGGTTGACCTCGGCATCGACCGTGTACTCGCCGGCGACAAGCGTCTGGTTCCGCCAGATCATGACTGACTCGTTTGCTCCGAGCGCCGGGACTGCGATCGTCGCGTCCGGCTTGCCGGTGATGCTGTAGTAGAGGGTTGCTGCGTTGCTCCCGACCTCACCAAGGTTCGTCACCCTGATCCCTATCGCGGTGGTGCTCGCCGGCGTGGTATACCTCGGCGCGACGACCTCCACGGCCAGGTCCGGTGCGGTGATCCTGACAGGATACACGATGTGGTTGTTATCGTAGTTCAGTTCCTCGACCGCCCTGTTCGAGTTGACGGTGACCCCGACGTTGACGTCGAGGGGCAGCTGATAGTCGCTCGTGTTGATCCCGAAGTCGCGTGCGTTAAGTGAGACCGTCATGGTGAGGACATTCTCCTTCTCCCCCATGGCGAGGCTCTTTGTGAAGTAGGTGCTCTCGCTGTGAGACCCAACCTCGGCGGTGCAGGTCATCTTGTTGGCCTCGTCAAAGACGTAGTCCGCCGTCCCGATGTTGCTGATCCAGAGAGCAACGTTGGATATCGTGATGGTGTCGTTCCGCTCGAGCTTCACGACCTGCGGCGCGGATATGTCCGGCACGAAGTCGGGGAGGAGTTTGGTGGTCACCGCCAGGTAGCCGTGTTCCTCCTGCACCTGCTCGCCGTTGTGGTAGCAGAGCACCATGTAGGGGATGTCCGATGCACAACAGAGGAGGGCCTCCCGCAGTGCCTGCTGATCGGTGGTCGGTGCGGTGAACGTCAGGGTTACCTTACCGTTGGCGTCCGTGTAGCCGGTCGCGATCACGGTGTAGGGGTCGGGGTAGTCATCCGCCGCGAGGAGGATGTTGGCATCTCTCGGGTCGTTGTAGTACGAAGACCAACTCCAGTCCCCCGCCGCTCCCAGTGCAAGCACGACACGCGCACCGGAGATCGGGGTTCCGTCATCGGCCGATGCGTTGAAGGTGACCGGTACGGATGCCCCGACAAGTACAGAGTCAGGCATCGTGTAGGAGACGGACCTCTCCGGGTTGCGGAACGTGGCGTAGATATATCCGTCAATGCTCTGTGTATTCGGGTTCAGGAAACCATAGTAAGCCTCGTAGTTTCCTTCCGCCGCAGGGGTTACGCGCTTGGTCCCCGTGCCAGTGAACTCCACGACGGCAGCCGCTTCAGTCCCGGCATAGTACCAGATAGACGTCTCGGAGAATTTGCTGAAGGTGAAAACGCCCTTCTCGTGGATGGGTTCGTTGTCAGGGCCATAGCTCCTGGCGATCACATTGTAGGCGTCGCCGTCCCGGACAACGCTTGCACTCCGCGTCTCAGTGTCCGGGTAGAGCGTCCCGATATACGCCGGTGCAACGAAGGTGTTCGTTACCATCCCCGGCCTGACGGGAGCATGCGAGATCGGGCTGAGCGGGGAGCCCCCTATCCACGTAGTCGTGTACCCGGAGACTCCCGGCGTGAGGAGGAGGTAATCCAGCCGCGTTTTTCCGGCTGTATCGACGGTGAAGGTGCAGATCCCGTCCGCATCGGTCACGTCGGGCGCGACGCCGCCCTCTGTGTAGAGGTAGACGGTCTTTCCAGATGTGGGACCGCATGCTCCCGTGACCGGGTCGTAGGTGGAGACGTACGCGGTGATGGTCGCCTCACCAGAGGGAACCGACGCGTAGGCATCCTGATCCCAGGTCGCCGGCCAGTCATACGAGGCGTAGATAGAAGTCAGGTTCCCGTCATAGTCCTCGTACACCGGGGTGGTGCTCCGGTGCATAAGCCAGGGTTCGAGCGTCCCGTAGACGAGAACTCTGGTCTCCTGGCTGTAGGAATCAGACCTGGAGACGAACCGGACGATCGCGATGTAGCCCTCCTCCGGCATCGTGAAGTTGTAGGTCCCGAGGCCGTTCGTGAGGCTGGCGGTGCCCGAGTAGGTCTCCGGCTTCATCGCATCGATCTCGGCAAAGAGCGCCTGCATGTCGCCCTCCTCAGGGGCTGAGAGCGCCCGGGCGCCTGCCGACGAGAGCGAGAGGACCTCGGTCTCGGTCAGCGTGGTGACGTAGACGTCAAACTCCTGGCTTACGGTCTTCGCTCCGAGGTGAGCAAAGGCCATGATGCCAAGGTCGACACTCTCCCCCGGCGGGCAGATGGCGCGCGAAGGAAGTGGAATGACCTCCTGGTAAGAGTACCCCTCCTCACCGACGTAGATGCTTCCCGCGCTTCTGCCGTTGATCTGCATGTAGTAGTAAGTCGCATCGAGGGGCTGCCCGGCAAGGTCAAGCGAGTATGATATGACACCGTCTACAGGGAAAAGCACCGTGTCGACGACACGAATTCCACTGGAATTCCTGACCACGAAGGTGACGCTCTCGTCATAGGCCGAGCCGTCGGCGGCGAGAAGCGGATACTTGATCTCGACGGTCGCGTTGTGATCTACCGAGTAGTATGCCGACTCAAAGATAGGGACGACCGGCGGCGTCGGCGTCGGCGTCGGTGTGACTGGATTCTTGTATACATTGTCCTGTAACTCGAGCGTGCCGTGGGTTATCCTGACATACACCTCCCTGTTGCTAGGGACACCGGATATGTCCGCGCCATAGTAGACGTACCCGCTCGCATCGGTCGTACGCGTCCGGTTTTCGATGTAGGTGCGGTGGTACTGGTAGTCGTAATACTCTTCATACCATACGCTGAGTTCGAGTTCTTCTTCCGCCATGGGCTCTCCGGCAGTCGTGTTCCAGAGGACCGCCATCACCGGGAGCACATCGCCCGTTATGTAGCGCGGGCTGAGCGTTCCGCCGATGAGCTCGTGCCGGATCCCATCCCACGGTTCGACCCCATCGAGGCCGCCGGTGGTGTTCACCGCTTCGTAGGCGTTGATCCTGCCTGCACCGTAGGCGTTGTTCGGCTGCATCACCGGCAGGATGGCCCCGTCTTCACCGATGTGAACCGCGGTCTCCATCAGGGTGGCCTTGACGTCGGCAGGCGTAAGCGAGCTGTTGCCCGAGAGCATCAGCGCCGCCGTTCCGGCGACGGCCGGGCAGGCCATGGACGTGCCCTGCATGGAGGCGTACTGCCCTCCGGGGTATGCCGAGATGACGCCGACACCGGGAGCCATCACATCGGGCTTGATGTACGGCGCTGCCCGGTTGACCGGCCCCATGCTGCTGAAGGATGCACGGTAGTCCATCAGGTAGTCGGTGGCGCCGACGGTGATGGCATCTTCTGCGGTTCCCGGCACGCCGATGGTGGCGGTGCCGAGGTCGCCGTCGTTACCTGCGGAGATTACGACGACGGTGCCTCCGGCGACCATGGTGTTGACGGTGGTATCGAGGATGGTCTCCCCGTTGGATTGGTAGCACTCACGAAGGCTGATCTCCTCGATCCAGACCTCGGCCTCTCCCGTGTTGGTGACGTTGAGTTTCCAGACCCCGTTCCAGCCGGCGGTGTTCGAGGCATAAGGTGCCTTGAAGGAGTAGCAGTTCACCTTGTGGTCGAAACCAAGCCAGTCGATCTCGGCGCCGCTGGCAACGTTGCCGTTAGCATCCGTGATGGTGATGGTGAGGTTCTCCAGGGGGTCAGCGAAGTAAGAGCTGGCCGCATAGGCTTGGTAGTACGGATCCTCGACCCTGACCGATCCGATCACGAACTGAGGCTCGTACAGGTAGTCGGTATCCCCGTGCATCTCTGATGAGACATCCAGCGTAATGTTTCGGCTTTCGCCCTCGTGGAGGTAGAAGTCTTTCGCGGATTCGTTGCGGGAGAAATAGGTTCCAATGCTCATGGAGACGACATCGGCGTCGTTCTCGACCGCCCACTGGACACCTTCGAAGATGGTGCTGAACTGACCAGATCCTCCACTGTTGAGGACTTTTGCCCCGATCAGGTTCGCTCCGGGCGCGACGCCGAGGGCCACGTCGTATCCATCGCCGCTGTAATCGACCGTGACCGTGCCGCCCGCCGCTGTGCCGGCGCAGTGGGTGCCGTGACCGTTGTCGTCATAGGCGGAAGTGTTGTCACCATTGACAAAGTCGGCAAATGCGACGATGCGGTCGCCGAACGCGGGATGGTCGCCGTCGATACCGGTGTCGACGACGGCGATCGTCACGCCTTCACCGGTATTTCCATGCTTCCAGACGGACGGGGCCTCGATGTAGTCAACGCTCCAGACGGTGGCGTACCCGGTCTCCGGCTGCGATATCTCGTCGGGGCTGATCGTTGACGAGACCTCCGCGACGGGGTCGTTGAGCGTGACGGTCAGGTCCGGCTCGATGTGATCGACCCCCGGAATCGCGGCAAGTTTATCGAGGGTCGCCGGATCGGCCTCAAGCCAGACAGCGTTTGCTATCCAGTAAGACCGGGCGGTCTTCGCGGCCGCAGAGTCAACCGTTTCAACGGTCTGCAGCACCTGCGCCTGGCGGCTCAAGGCATTGGCTTTGAGCTCTCCAAACGATGTGAAGTGCTTTGGCTGTTCATCCATGACCAGGAACACCGGAACCCGTTCCCCCGCCTGGACGGAGGGGGGGTCCCGCACGATCCCGTCATCGCCCGGCAGGGCACTTACCGTCCCCGCCAGGAAGAGTACAAGGAGCAGAGCGATTAATCCTGCTTCTATTTTCGATAGTTTCATCTTGAACACCTGAAAAGATCAATGTGGGATAAAGCATTTAGTAAGGTATAATTGTTTGGTTTTAATCGTCATCATTATAGGGAGGCCATCAATCCAACAGCCTCACTGGTTTGATGGCAACTTTCAGCGACCACGCAGATCCCTCCCTCATCCCCCTCACTCTGCATAATTAGAATCCTC
>LDZT01006537.1_pt1 | contig 11585 bp, 9 predicted proteins | sample 615521 | NCBI WGS metagenome assembly LDZT01 (sample SAMN03408292, study PRJNA278302) | terrestrial metagenome | isolation source: oil reservoir sample SB1 | place: USA: Alaska, North Slope, Schrader Bluff formation | collected 2011-09
TTTCTCCACACCGGTCGACTATGAATCACTCGCCACCATCGGTGCCATCATGGGCTCCGGCGGAATGGTGGTGATGGATCAGGACAACTGCATGGTCGACGTGGCTCGCTACTTCCTCGAATTCAATGCCGGTGAATCGTGCGGCAAGTGTACCCCCTGCCGCGAGGGGTCGGCACAGGCCCTCGCCATCCTCACCCGCATCACCCGTGGGGAAGGAACTGCCGCTGATCTTACCTTGCTGGAGCAACTCAGCCGTGTGATGAAAGATTCATCACTCTGTGCCCTGGGACAAACCAGCCCCAACCCCATCATTACCACCCTCCGCTATTTCCGCCGGGAGTATGAAGAGCATAACCGGGAGAAAAGGTGTCATGCCGGCACCTGTGAGTCGCTTTTCCTGGCGCTGTGTGAGAACAGCTGCCCGCTGCACATGAATATCCCTGGCTACATCCAGCTGATCAAAGAGGAACGTTGGGAGGATGCCTTTGAACTGACGCTGCGCGACAATCCGCTACCCGGTACCATTGGGCGCATCTGCCACTTCCATTGCCAGATGCGCTGCCGGCGTGAGATGCTCGACCAGCCTGTCTCACAGGGTGAGATCCACCGTTACCTCGCAGATACCATCTACCAGCTGGGCAAGGAAGAGGAGATCTACCGTCGGCTGGCCAATGAGAAGCTGCCCTCAACCGGAAAAAACATCGCTATCGTGGGTGCCGGACCGGCCGGGTTGACCGCCGCCTTTTACCTGGTGCGGCTGGGGCATGCAGTGACCATCTACGATGCCTTTCCCGAGCCGGGAGGAGTATTGCGGTATGGCATCCCGCAGTATCGTTTACCAAAAGAGATCCTGTTGAAAGAGATTGAGCTGCTCAAGAGGCTGGGTGTCCGGTTTCGGATGAACCGGCGACTGGGTGTGCATCTCTCGTTGGAAGATCTGAAGAAGGAGTTCGACCTCCTTTACCTGGCGATAGGAGCCTGGAAGAATGTGCCGTTGCACATACCGGGTCAGGAGGCATCAGGGGTACATGCAGGTACGGAGCTGTTGAAACAGATTGCTGAGGGCAAGGAGCCTGCCGTGGGGCAACAGGTGGTGATCATCGGTGCCGGTAACGTGGCGGTGGATGTGGCGCGCAGCCTGTTGCGATTGGGCAGGGAGGTGACAGTCGTTTACCGCCGTGAAAAGGAGGATATGCCGGCCAACGCAATTGAGATTGCCGAATCGGAGGAGGAGCAGATCCGTTACCGGTTCCTCGCTTCACCCGCAGCAATCCTCACCGATCCATCGGGAGCGGTGAGGGCGCTGCGGATCGAAAAGATGTTGCCGGGGGCGATTGACCGTACCGGTAGGAGAAAGCCTATGCCCTCGGGTGTTTTTGAAGATCTTGACTGTGACAGTGTGGTTCTGGCAATCGGCGAACGGGTCGATTCATCCTTGCTGGAGGCGAGCCTCAGGCTGGAAGCCGACGGCAGGATTGCTGCCGACCCGCTCACTTTCCGCACTTCTGACCCGCAGATCTATGCTGGAGGGGACGCCCTCAGCGGCCCCTCTACCGCTGCCGAAGCAATGGGAATGGCGAAGAGGGCAGCCGCTGCAATCGACCGTGCGCTGATGCAGGAGGAACGTTTTCACCTGCTGTCGCGCAAATTCAGTTATGGCAATGAGGTGCCACTCAATCCCGAGCCCAGCAGGAAGAACCAGGCGAGGCGCCTTTCCGTAAGAGACAGAGTGAATAATTTCAATGAGATCTCTTTCGGATTTACCGGAGAACAGGCGCGTGATGAGGTGTCACGTTGCCTGCGTTGCGATGTGAAATGTGAACCCTATCAAATATGACCGCGATGGAAGTTAGGATAAACAATCAGTCCGTGCAGGTGAGCGAGGGGATGACCATCATGGAGGCCTGTCGTCTTGCGGGTATCAAGGTGCCCTCATTGTGCTATCTGAAAGATGTCTCGCAACATGCCTCCTGTGGCGTCTGCGTGGTTGAGGTCAAGGGAGCCCGTTCCCTGATGCGTGCCTGCATTACACACGTGAGCGAGGGGATGGAGATTCTGACCCACAGCCCCCGGGCAGAGGAGGCCCGGAAAATGAATCTGGAACTGCTGCTGGCCAACCACCCGCAGGAGTGTCTGACCTGTGACCGGAATGGGAGTTGCGAGCTACAGCAGCTGACCTTTGCGCTGGGAATCAGTGAGCAACGGTTTGTGCGAACCCGCCTGACGCCCTTTGCGAAGGATGAGAGCTCCCTCTCATTGGTGCGCGATCCGGAGAAATGCATCCTCTGCGGACGATGTGTGGCGGTGTGCACCCATCTGCAACAGGTGAGGGCAATCGAATTTACCGGCAGAGGGTTGAAGACGAAAGTCTCCACTTTCCTCGACAAGGGTCTGGGCGAGGTGGCCTGCACCAACTGCGGTCAGTGTGCATTGGTCTGTCCCACGGGCGCCATCACCGAGAAGAGTGAGGTGGCAGCCGTGCGGGCGCTGTTGCAACAACCTGGCAAGGTGGTCCTGGTGCAGACGGCACCGGCGGTGCGTGTGGGCATCGGAGAGGCGATGGGTATGCCCTATGGCAGCCTGGTGACCGGACAGATGGTTGCCGGCCTCAGGCGACTCGGCTTCACGAAGGTGTTCGACACCAATTTCGCGGCCGATCTCACCATCGTGGAGGAGGGCAACGAGCTGCTTCGTCGCCTCCAGACCGGCGGCATACTGCCAATGATCACCTCCTGTTCACCCGGATGGATCAAATTTATCGAACATTTTTATCCCGAGCAGTTGGGACACCTCTCTACCTGCAAGTCGCCGCAGCAGATGTTCGGAGCAGTGGCCAAAACCTACTACGCCGAACAGATGGGGCTGGATCCCCGTGATATCGTGGTGGTCTCGGTGATGCCCTGCACTGCCAAGAAGTATGAGGCACGTCGCCCCGAGATGGATGGCGCTTTTCAGTACTGGAAAGAACGGTTACAACTCAACGAGGATGAGCACTTCCCTGATGTGGATTACGCTTTAACCACCCGTGAGCTGGCCCGCATGTTCCGTGCGGCAGGGATCGATTTCACCCATCTGCCGGAGGAGCCGTTCGACAACCCCCTGGGCGAATCGACCGGGGCCGCGGTGATCTTCGGTAGTTCCGGAGGTGTGATGGAGGCAGCCCTCCGTACAGCCTATGAGCTCTACACCGGTAAAAAACCGGACAGCCTCGATTTTCGCTCGGTACGCGGACTGCAAGGCATCAGGGAGGCCGATATCAACCTGAACGGTACCACGATCAGTGTCGCTGTGGCCAACACCCTGAAGAATGCAGCGTTGCTGCTCGACCAGATAAAGAACGGCACGTCGCCTTATACCTTTATCGAGGTGATGACCTGTCCGGGCGGATGCCTGGGCGGAGGAGGCCAGCCGATTCCCACCAACGCGGAGATACGGGAGAAGAGGGCTGCCTCCATCTACCTGGAGGATGCACACAAGCCAATCCGCCAGTCACATGAAAACCCAGAAATCATAAAGCTATATAAAGAGTTCCTGAAAGAACCACTGGGAGAGAGATCGCATCACCTCCTGCACACCTCCTATCAGCAGAGAGTCTGTTGAATGGCCTGAAACGATTAGCAATTTGATTGAAACAATGAATTTACATCAACTGAACCAGATCTTTAATGGTACGATTCTCATGGATGGTCATATCCCGGGCGACTATACAAAAGCTTTTGCATCTGACCTGATGAGTGATGTCCTGCGTTTCCGTATGGAAAACACCGTGCTGATAACGGGTCTCTGCACCGTACAGGTGCTGCGTACAGCCGAGATGTCTAATATCACCTGTATCATCTTTGCCCGCGGAAAAAAAGTCACTCCCGACATGCTGGCGCTGGCGAAGGAGCATCACATCGCAATAATTGAATCGGAACTGACCCTTTTTGAGATATGCGGGAGGCTCTACCAGGGGGGACTAGAACCGGTGTGCCGATGAGGATGCATTTCGAAATAGAAGGCGGTGATTTCACCGCGGCAGGCAGGGCCAGCTCAGAAGTTAAAAAGACGCTGAAACAGTTTAACATCCCGCCAGAGGTGCTGCGTAAGGTTGCTATCGCACTCTATGAGGCGGAGATGAATGTAGTAGCCCATGCCTGGAGCGGAACAATGGATGCCGAGATCCTTCCGGATGGGATCAATGTTGTGATGGAAGACAAGGGTCCGGGCATTGAAGATATTGAACGGGCGATGGAGGAGGGTTTCTCCACTGCCACCGAGGAGGTTCGGCAGATGGGGTTTGGTGCGGGGATGGGCCTGCCCAATATAAGGAAGAACAGTGACAGGATGGTGCTCACCTCTACACCCGGTGTGGGGACAAGGCTTGAGATCACTGTTGCATTTTAGGAATCGGTATTCTATTGAGAAATGGTAAAAGACAGAAACTACAGACACTCTATAAGGATTGACCGGGACAAATGCATCGGTTGCTCCCATTGCATGCGTGTATGCTCTACGCAGGCCATTCGCATCGTGGAGGGATATGCATCCATACAGCCGGAGCGGTGCGTAGATTGTGGTGAGTGCTACCGTGTCTGTCCCCAGAGAGCCATTTACGCTTGTGATGACGGACTCGCCTCCATGCGTGACGATGCATACAGGATTGCACTTGTTCCCTCTGTCTTTATTGGTCAGTTCCCGTCGGACTATTCTGCCACAGTGGTGCTCAAGTCGATTAAAACGTGTGGCTTTGACGAGGTATTTGAAGTGGAGCATGCGGTCGATTTTATGAAAGAGGCTTACCGGACATATGTTGATAATCTGTTTGAACGACCGGTAATCAGCTCCTACTGTCCGGCTGTGGTCCGGCTGATACAGGTGCTCTATCCCTCCCTGACACCACACATCATGCTGCTGAAGGCACCTCACGACATTGCGGCGCTCTACCTGCGTCTCTCGAAAGAGAGAGAGGGAATTGATCCACGGAAGATATTCATTTACTATGTTACCCCTTGTGCCGCCAAGACCGTGGCAGCCCGTGCACCGGTGGGTGAAGCCGCCTCACCCATCGACGGTACCATCAACATGAAAGAGGTCTATAACAAGACGTTGGGTACACTTCTTGGCAGGAAGGAGACAAGTGCGCGCAAGAGGGTGGCTGATATGACCCCCGACTCGGTCTGCTGGTCTCTCTCAGGCACCGAGAAGCACTATTTCCCCGGGAGAAGCCTGGCAATCGACGGGATGGAGAACGTGATCGAGTTCCTGGAAAAGCTAGAGTCGGGACATCTGTCCGATATCGATTTTTTGGAGTTGAGAGCGTGCGACCAGGGGTGCGCAGGTGGCATCTTGTGTCCCGGGAACCGTTTTCTGACCGTAGAACGACTGGAACAACGACAGAAGAGATTGCAGCTGCTAATGGATCAGCAGGGAGGACACGTTGAGAACCGGCTGATGGACTATGGCGAGATGCTGCAACCCTTTTCGGGGGTAGAGCCGGTACACCCTCGCGACGGGTTGCTTCTGGATGAGGACATGGAAAAGGCACTGATCAAACTGCAACGCATCAAGAGGCTGATGACCTATTTCCCCGGATTCGACTGCGGCGCCTGTGGTGCTCCTTCCTGCAGGAGCCTGGCCGAGGATATCGTACAAGGGAAGGCCAGTATCTCCCACTGTGTCTTCGTGCAACGTGTGATGGAGAAGAATTACAAGCTGAGTCCCGATCAGGCCTTCGTGGTGATAGAGAAGATATGGGGCAGGGACAGGCTTAACAAATACAACGATAACAATGAAAACGAACGTTAGACAACTTATGCAGGAACTCGGTTTCACCTGTCTGGCCGGTGAGGCTTATCTCGACCGGCACACAGAGGGGGCATATCTCTCCGATCTGCTGAGCGATGTGATGGGTAAGGCCGCGGCCGGGATGCTATGGATCACCTCACAGGTACATCGCAACATTGTAGCGGTGGCCTCGCTCAAAGAGTTGAGTGCCATCATCGTGGTGAACGAACGTCAGGTAGAACCGGAGGTGCTGGCCCATGCCGAAGAGGAAGGGGTGGTGATCCTCTCTTCAGGTAAGCCCGCCTTCGAGACCGCAGGAATGTTGTATAATTATTTGAGAGAGGTTGAACGTTGGTAAGTTCGTAAGTTGTTATGTTTGATGTTAGAAGTGTTTGGTTTGAGGTTCTGCCCCTGAGTTTTAAGAGTCAAGAGCCATAAGCTGACAGCTAACAGCCGAAAGCTAAATATTATGCCCTGGTACAACGCCGATCTGCATATCCACACCTGTCTGTCGCCTTGCGGCAGCCTGGAAATGAGCCCGCGCCGCATCATTGGCCGTGCATGGGAGAGGGGACTGCAACTGATTGCCATTACCGATCATAACAGCACCCGCAATGTGCGGGTATGCATGGAGTGCGGTGCCGCTGAGGGGATCAGTGTGATTCCCGGCTGCGAGGTCAACACACAGGAGGAGGTGCATAGCCTCTGCTATTTCCCTCACATGGAGGCGGTAGAGCTGTTTCAGGATTATCTGGACCGGCAGATCAGCGATATTCCCAATGATCCCAAACGCTTCGGTTATCAGGTGGTGGTGGATACAGATGAGCAGATCATATGTGATGAACCCCGTTCGCTTTTCGTCGGGATCAATGACGGGATTGAAGCGCTTGAAAAGGTGGTGCACCGGCTTGGGGGACTCTTCGTGCCGGCGCACATCGACCGACAGGTGAACGGTATCATCAGCCAGCTCGGTTTCATCCCCCGTGAATTGATGTTTGATGCCCTGGAGGTCTCTCGCCGCACCACCCCTGCCGCTTTCATCAGCCATTACCCGGAGTTGGCGGAGAACTGTTTCCTGCAAAGCTCCGATGCACATTATCCGGAGGATATCGGGTCGGTGCACACCCGTATCCTGATGGATAAACCGGAGTGGGATCACTTCATGAGAGCGCTCCTGGAGAAACGAGTTGAGACGATGAATGTGCCACCCTTCATGGATGTAAGCTGATGATCACCCTGGGAATGCATATGATCGATATCGTGCAGAACGCCATCCGTGCGCAGGCAGGTCAGATCACGATCACACTTGAGGAGCGGGCTGCTGACGCATTGCTGCTGTTCCGGGTGGAGGATGACGGCAGCGGCATGGACCCGGAGGACCTTGAGCGAATGACTGACCCTTTTTTTACCACCCGTACCACACGGAGGGTGGGGCTGGGCATCCCGTTTCTGAAGATGACCTGCGAGCAGGCTGGCGGCAGCCTCCGGGTGATGTCGGCTAAGGGTGAGGGGACCACTGTTGAGGCACTCTACCGTACCGATCATGCCGATTGCCTGCCCCTGGGAGACCTGGAGGGATCACTGCTGTTGATGGTGATGGGCAACCCCGGTATCCGGTTCCGTTTCGTCTACCGGGTGGGGAAAGAGGCCTTCCTGTTCGACACCGATGCGCTGAAGGAGCAGGGAATAGACCTTCAGCACCCGCAGATGCTGACACCGGTGAAAAGCTACATCAGGGAGAACCTGGAAGTGCTCTGGCGGCAACGAGCGCCGGAAAGCTATCTCTGCTGACACAGAATGAAACAGGATGATTTACAACCGAATGATAATTTTCTAAATACTGATTATGATGGAACATACAACCGGAATCAAAACGCTCGACGACCTGAAACGAAAACAGGAGGAGGTGAGAGCACGTATCAGCTTGCGTGACAAGGCGGAGAACCCCGAGTCGCTGGTTCAGGTGAAGGTGGCGATGGCCACCTGCGGCATCGCCTCGGGTGCCAAAGAGGTGATGGAGTTTTTCGCACTGGAGCTGGACAAGCGGGGCATCGATGCCGTCGTGACCCAGACAGGCTGTATGGGCTACTGCTTTGCGGAGCCCACCGTGGAGATCACCCTGCCGGGCAGGGAGCCGATGGTGTTTGGCTACGTGAACCCGAAGAAAGCAGATGAGATCATTGAACGATACATCAAAAACGGAGAGCTGGTGGATGGCATCATCCCGCAGAACTACAACACAATTGAATCTTAAATCAACTGAAAACTACTGATATGAGCCAATACAAAATGCATTTGCTGGTCTGCGCCGGTACCGGCTGCCACTCTTCCCAGAGCGACCTGGTATATGAGATGCTGCGCGATGAGGTGGACCGGAAACGACTGGAGGAAGAGGTGCAGATCATCCGCACCGGTTGCTTCGGCTTTTGTGAGAAGGGACCCATTGTGAAGGTGTTGCCTGACAACACTTTCTATACGCTGGTGAAGCCCTCGGACGCGCGAGAGATCATCGACGAGCATGTGATTAAGGGACGTCGCGTGGAGCGGCTGCTCTATCTCGATCCGGAGACCGAAGAGCATGTGCTGGACTCGAAGCACATGGGATTTTACAAGAAACAACTGCGCATCGCACTGCGCAACTGCGGCACCATTGATCCTGAGAACATCGATGAGTCGATCGCCCGCAATGCCTACCAGGCATTGGGCAAGGCGATCACCGAAATGAGCCCGCAGGAAACGATCGATTTGATCAAGCGCTCCGGACTGCGGGGACGTGGTGGTGCCGGCTTTCCCACCGGCCTTAAGTGGGAGATTGCCAGCCGTAACCAGGCCAACCAAAAGTATGTGGTCTGCAACGCCGACGAGGGTGACCCCGGTGCCTTCATGGACCGTTCCATTCTGGAGGGCGACCCCCACTCGGTGCTGGAGGCGATGGCCATCTGCGGCTACTGCATCGGTGCCACAAAAGGTTTAATCTATATCCGGGCCGAATATCCGCTGGCCATCCGGCGACTGAAGGTGGCCATCGCACAGGCGCGCGAATATGGCTTGCTGGGAGAGCAGATTTTCGGCACCTCTTTCAGCTTTGACATCAGCCTCAAGTATGGTGCCGGTGCTTTTGTCTGCGGTGAGGAGACCGCTCTGATTCACTCCATGGAAGGAAAACGGGGTGAGCCGGCCAACAAGCCTCCCTTTCCTGCTCAGAGTGGTTACCTGGGCAAGCCCACCAATGTAAACAACGTGGAGACACTGGCCAACATACCGGTGATTATCATGAAGGGCGCCGAGTGGTTCTCCGCCATCGGTACGGAGAAGTCGAAAGGCACAAAAGTGTTTGCCCTGGCGGGTAAGATCAACAACGTGGGACTGATCGAGGTACCGATGGGTATCACCCTGCGGGAGATCATCTACGAAATTGGCGGTGGCATCAAGCACAACAAGAAATTCAAGGCAGTGCAGACCGGTGGCCCCTCAGGAGGATGCCTCACCGAGAAGCACCTCGATACCCCCATCGACTACGAGAGCCTCACCGCCGCCGGCTCCATGATGGGTTCCGGCGGCATGATCGTGCTCGATGAGGATGACTGCATGGTCTCCGTGGCCAAGTTCTACCTCGATTTCATCGTGGGGGAGTCCTGCGGACGCTGTGCTCCCTGCCGCATCGGTAACAAGCGTCTGTATGAAACGCTGGAACGGATTTGTGATGGCAAAGGTACTGCGGAGGATTTGGAAAAACTGAACAACCTTTCCAACGTGATTAAAGACACATCGTTATGTGGACTGGGGCAGACCTCTCCCAATCCGGTGTTGTCGACGCTGAATAATTTTTATGAAGAATACAAAGAACATGTTTTCGATAAGAAATGCCGGTCGGGCAAATGTCAGAATCTGCTCTATTACGTCATTGATGATGAAGATTGTGTCGGTTGCATGGCCTGTGTGCGGGTTTGTCCCGTCAACGCCATTACCGGTGCAAAGAAACAGACCCACTATATTCATCAGGATAAATGCATCAAGTGCGGTGCCTGTATGGAGAAGTGCCAGTTCGACGCCATCAGCCTGCTGAACGATTACCCAAGGGCCGCTTCAACCCAGGTACACGCTTAAAGAGAACCAAGAATCAAAGCTTATCGCTTAAAGCTATCAGCTTACTGTTAAAAAAATAATGATATGATACGATTGACAATAGATAAGAAAACGATAGAGGTGGAACCGGGAACCACTATCCTGAAAGCTGCCCGTAAGGTGGGCGTGGAGATTCCCACGCTGTGCCACTTTGAGCTGTGTGACATGGGTATCGAGAACAAGCCGGGGGGCTGTCGCATCTGTGTGGTGGAGGTGGAGGGACGACGCAACCTGGCCCCTTCCTGCATAACAGAGGTTCAGGAAGGCATGGTGATCAACACCCACAACATACGGGTACTCAACGCACGTACCACGGTACTGAAGCTGATCATCTCCGATCACCCGTTCGACTGTTTGGTCTGCGCCAAGTCGGGCGACTGTGAGTTGCAGGATCTGGCCCGCCAGTTTGGCATTCGCACCGTGCCCTATGGCGGGGAGCAATCGCACTACCGCAAGGATACCTCCCCCTCCATCATCCGTGATGTGGATAAGTGCATCATGTGCCGCCGCTGTGAGATGATGTGCAACGAGGTGCAGACGGTGGGTGCCCTCTCGGCGGTGAACCGCGGCTTCATGTCGGTGGTGGCTCCTGCCTTCGAGATGAACCTGGAGGATTCGCCCTGCACCTATTGTGGGCAGTGTGTCTCGGTTTGCCCCACCGGGGCACTCACCGAGGTAGACCACACCAACGACATCATCCGGGCCCTGAGTGATCCGAAGAAGACGGTAGTGGTGCAGACCGCCCCGGCGGTGCGTGCTGCCCTGGGAGAGGAGTTCGGCCTGGAGCCGGGTACCGTGGTCACCGGCCGTATGGTCTCCGCACTGCGCGAGCTGGGCTTCGACCATGTGTTCGACACCGATTTTAGCGCCGACCTGACCATCATGGAAGAGGGTACGGAGTTGCTGCAACGTCTCCGCGGTCACCTGGCGGGAGATCCCTCTGTGCGGCTGCCGATCCTCACCTCCTGTTGTCCCGGCTGGGTCAATTTTTTTGAGCACAACTTTCCCGAGCTGCTGGATGTGCCTTCCACGGCCAAGTCGCCACAGCAGATGTTCGGCGCCATTGCCAAGAGCTGGTTTGCCGATAAGATCGGTGTGAACCGCAAGGATCTGGTGGTGGTCTCTATCATGCCCTGTCTGGCCAAGAAGTATGAGTGTCAGCGCGATGAGTTCAGCGTGGATGGCAACCCCGATGTGGATTTCTCCATCTCCACGCGTGAGCTGGCCGCCTTTATCAAGCAGGCCAACATCGACTTCCTGAACCTCCCGGAAGGTGATTTCGACGACCCGCTGGGTGAGTCCTCCGGAGCCGGCGTCATCTTCGGCAACACGGGTGGGGTGATCGAGGCTGCCTGCCGTACCGCCTACGAGCTACACACCGGCAAGACGCTGGAGAAGGTGGAGTTTGAAGCCCTCCGCGGCATGGAGGGGATCCGCTCCGCGACGGTCGATTTCGACGGTCTGCCACTCCACATCGGCATTGCTCACGGACTGGGCAATGCCCGTAAGCTGCTCGACGAGGTGCGGGAGGGACGTTCGCAATACCATGCCATTGAGATCATGGCTTGTCCCGGCGGTTGCATCGGCGGTGGGGGGCAGCCCTTCCACCATGGGAATAGTGAGATACTGGCCCGTCGTGCGGCAGCCATCTACAGTGAAGATGAGCGCAAGACCATCCGTAAGTCGCACGAGAA
>LDZT01010733.1_pt1 | contig 11576 bp, 13 predicted proteins | sample 615521 | NCBI WGS metagenome assembly LDZT01 (sample SAMN03408292, study PRJNA278302) | terrestrial metagenome | isolation source: oil reservoir sample SB1 | place: USA: Alaska, North Slope, Schrader Bluff formation | collected 2011-09
TTGGATATTTTAATAGTATCGGATCTTACTGAGAAATTTCGATATTCTTAAATAACCAAGATGATATTAAAGATAAAATATCAAATAAATTAGTATTGTTCAGGTTGGATTATGAAAAAAGATTTAATTTTAATAGATGAAAATTTTGTCTATGATGAAAAAAAGCCGTTGACCCTCTTTGACCAGACTGACAAACCTTTTTTATTAATATATCTAATTATTTTTATCTTGGGAATCGTTCTTACCTTATTAGCTATTTGATAGAGAAAGGGGAATGGTCAACTTTGTCAATTCAATTTCTTATCCTGATTATTTATTTTATCTTTATTATTCTTCTAGGGCTTTTGGCAGTACGTAAGGTTAAGGGCTCTGAAGATCTTCTGGTTGCTGGTCGTAATCTGGGGGTCATGTTTGTGGCAGTTTCGGTGGCGGCTGAATACATGGGTGGTCTGGGAACAGTCGGGACAGCCGAGGTTGCTTTTAGTCAGGGAATGGGCGTTATATGGTATCATATTGCCTCAGCTTGTGGACTGATGCTTTTTGGTTTTGCCTTTGCCCATTATTATCGCAAATATAATGTCATTACCGTACCGGAATATCTTTACTACTTGTATGATATTAAAACATGGAAAGCGGCTTCAGTTTTGAATGTAGTAGGATACTGGTTTTTTACCATAATTCAAATGACTGCAATGGGTTCTTTAGTGGCGAGTGTTACTGGTCTGGATTTAAAGATTAGTGTCCTGGTTTGTGGCCTGGCAATGACCGTATATCTCTTAGCAGCAGGTATGTGGTCTGTTGCCTTTACCAGTGTCGCTTTTATGTTTACCATTGGAACTGGTATTCCTCTTGCTTTCTGGTGGGTAATGCAAAAAGAAATTCCTCTTTTGTCCACTTCAGCTGGCATTGCTGGCTATGCCGGTTTAGCCAAGGCCCTAAATGGAGCAGGCCTTGATTCTGTTGCCCTTTTTAGCCCTTTTAGTTTAGGAGGCATGGCAGTCCTGGGCTATTTTTTAGGTGGAATCTTGGGAATACCAGCTGCTCAGGCTACTATTAACTATTCTTTTGGTGCTAAAAATTGGAAAATAGCACGTCTGGCACCGGTGCTGGCAGCTATTTTGATTTTACCCTTAAGTATATGGACTGGTTCTATGGGTCTATATGCTCGTGCAGCAGGATTGACTGATAACCCTAAGTTAGCTTTAGGGGCAACTTTGATGAATATCAATCCTATTATTGGAGGTATAGGTATTGCTGGCATATTTGCCGCCTTGATTTCTACTGTGGCTGGAATACTCTTTGGCTGTGCCTCCATTATGGCCAAAGATATCTGGCAAAGATGGCTTCATCCTGATACTGACGACCGTTACTTATCTCGCTGGACTCGTATTTGGATCTTAATTATTGGGATTAGTTCTTCTTTCGGAGCCATGACCTTGCCTAAGATTTTAAACCAGGCTTTTTTTGTTTATTCCATTCGAGGAGCCTTGATGATTTGTGTTGCTTTTGGTATCTGGTGGAAACGAGCCCATCCCGATGCTGCTTTTTGGTCCTTGATAGTGGCTTTAGTTGGGGGAACTATGTATCAATTTAACCTACCTGTTAATTTTGCAGCTTTTTTCAAGTTACACATTTCGGTCTGGTGTGCCATATTAAGCCTGATTACTTTTATAGTGATAAGTCTGCACTCTAAGTGGACTCCTCAAACATCGAGTGAGTTACCACCATTTATCGATTCTGGAAAAGGAAGAAGGAAGAAAAAATGAGCATTGAACTACCGTCTTTTTTAATACTAGACTTGATAGTCTGGGCAATATTAATTCTATTTTTTATTGGGTTTACCATCTATATTAACCGTAAACCTGCCGATTTTATTAATAAAATTAAAGCTAAAACAATTGAAAATAAGAAGATGTTGGGAATTAAGATTTATCGATTGCGCTAAAAAAGAGGCAAGAAATGGCTAAACATAAAGTAATTTTTGCTGTTAACCCTGGCTCAACTACCACCAAATGTGCTTTATTCTACTTAATTGGAGAGAAGATAGAAAGAATTATCGAGAATACCATTGACCATCCTATATCAGAAATTCATCAATTTGCTAAGATTTGTGATCAAATTAATTATCGGGAAGAAATAGTTCGCTATTTTATAGAGGAATATTTACCTGAAGAAGCTAATATGGTAGCCTGTGCTGGTCGGGGAGGAATGCTAACACCAGTTCCCAGTGGAGCTATTAGAGTTAATGAAGAATTGGTTAATTTTTCTTTGTATACCCCCATCTACCAACATGCCTCCAATTTAGGTGCACCATTAGTCTATCGAATTGCCCAATATTATAATGTTCCAGCCTTTATTGTTGACCCGGTTAGTGTGGATGAGTTTTCCCCAATTGCTAGAATATCAGGAAGTCCTGATTTTCCCAGATTTAGCTTTGTGCATGCTTTAAATATAAGAGCTATAGTACGTAAATTTGCGACAGAAATTGGGAAGGATTTTAACGAGATACGGTGTGTTGTTGCACATCTAGGAGGAGGTTTTTCCATAGCAGCCATTGATCAGGGAAAAATTGTAGACAATGATAATAGAATGGAATCAGCTCCCTTTACCCCAGAGAGAGCAGGAGGTATTCCTCCTATTCCTTTATTAGAAGCCTGTTTTTCTGGGAAGTATAAAAAAGAAGAATTATTGCTAAAGCTATACGGCGAAGGGGGAGTGTATGCCTATCTGGGAAGCAAGAATATGGTTGAATTAGAAAAAAGGGCAAAACAAGGAGATAAAAAGGTACAGAAAATATATTATGCGCTGATTTATCAGATAGGGAAAGAAATAGCGGCAATGGCCTCTGTGTTGGATTTTGAAATTGATGGTATCATCATTACTGGTGGTTTGGCCCGAGACCAATTTTTAATAAATGGATTGACAAGAAAGATAAAGAAATTGGCTAATATTTATTTGTATCCCGGGAGTAATGAAAATGAAGCACTGGCAGAAACAGTAGCAAGAGTATTAACTGGTAAGGAAGGTTATCTAAATTGGCCAGTCGAATTTAGAAATTCAGAGGAGATTAATGATGATTAACAGTTTTTCTGAATTAGAAGAGGTCATTCAGAGATTAGAACCGGTAAGAATTGTCGTAGTGTCTTCAGAAGATGAAAAAGTATTAACAGGTATAAAATTGGCTTTAAGGAAAGGCATTATTTTTGATCCCATCTTGGTGGGGAATTCCCAGCAGATTAAGAAAATATTATTGAGTTTAAATGACCAACCAGAGCATTATCAAATTGTAGAGGCCCAGAATCATTATGATGTTGCCCGAATAGCTATGAGGATAATAAAGGATGGTCAGGCGCATATTTTAGCTAAAGGTAAAATAAAGACAGACCTTTTTTTAAAAGCTGTTTTGGATAAAGAGAATGGTATCAGATCCTCTTCACTACTTTCTAATCTTACTCTTTTTGAGTTGAGTTCCTATCATAAACTGATAGGAGTTACCGATATGGCCATTATTCCATCACCAGGATTAAAAGAGAAGATTGAAATCATCAATAATTCTTATCCCCTATGGCATGCTTTGGGAATTACCAAACCAAAAGTAGCTGTTTTAGCAGCTGTTGAGGTAGTAAATCCCAGTATGCAGACCACTATTGATGCTGCCTGTTTAGCGAAAATGGCTGAACGTAACCAGATTGAAAATTTTTTAATAGATGGTCCCTTGTCTTACGATACCGCCATGGATGAAGGATTTGCCAGAGATAAAGGTATCAGTAATTCGACAGTGGCTGGTGACCCTGATATGCTTCTGGTTCCCAACCTGGAAACGGGAAATATTTTAGGAAAAAGTCTGAAAATTCATGGAAAGGCGAAATCGGGAGCCATTGTTTTTGGGGCGAAAGTTCCCATAATGATTAATTCCCGTTCTGATTCAGCAGAAAGAAGATTGTATTCCACCTTATTGGCCAGGGCGATGATAGAAAATAAACCGTTATGTTGAAATATATTTCATAGGTTAGGTTTATGATGGTCTGCCTGGATCTGTTGATTAATATCAGTAAATTTAGGAGGGAGGGAAAAGCTAAGAGATGATATGTCCTAAAGAAGGTCGCTATTTTTTACAGGGAAATATTGCAGTGGGAGAAGCGGCTATTAGGTCTGGTGCAATGTTTTTTGCTGGTTATCCTATTACTCCTTCTTCAGAAATAGCTGAACATGCCTCTATTCATCTACCTATTGCTGGTGGCACTTTTATTCAAATGGAGGACGAGATTAGCAGTCTGGCTGCAGTGATTGGAGCAAGTATGACTGGAGTTAAAGCCTATACAGCAACCAGTGGTCCAGGGATGTCTTTAATGAGTGAACATATTGGTTTAGCATGTATGGTAGAAGCTCCTTGTGTTATTATCAATGTTCAACGGGCTGGTCCCAGTACTGGGCTGGCTACCAAACCGGCCCAGGGAGATTTTTTTCAATTCCGATATGGAACTCATGGTGATCACATGATTATTGCTCTTTCTCCGGCTTCGGTACAGGAATGTTTTGATTTGACGATTCAAGCTTTTAATTTTGCCGAACGTTTTCGCTGTCCTGTTTTTCTTGCTCTAGATGGAATTATTGGCAAAATGTATGAAACGGTTAATATTCCGAAAAGGAATGAAATAAAAGTAGTTAATCGAAAAAAGGCAATTGCTTCCAAGGTAGATTATCAACCATATCAGCCTGATGAGCATTTAGTCCCACCCTTTGTCCCCTTTGGCAGTCCCTTGATTACCAGAGCTAATGGTTCTGGGCACGGAATTGATGGTTACCCCTGTGATGATGCTAAAAATCATGAACAATTAGTGCGTCGCTTAATTAATAAGATTGATAGATATAAGAAAGAAATCTCGCTGTTTAAGGAATATTACACTCATGATGCTGAAGTTTTAATAGTTTCCTACGGTTGCAGTACTCGTCCAGCCATAGCAGCTATGAAAGAAGCCAGGAAAAAGGGAATTAAGGTTGGTATTTTACAGTTACAAACCTTATGGCCGTTTCCGGAAGAATTAATTGCATCAATTACTTCTAAAGCAAAACTTATTTTGGTACCAGAGCTATCCCTGGGTCAATTAAAATCGGAGATTATTAAATATTGTCACCAAAAACCAGTGATTGGTATTAATAAATTAGGAGGGGTAAGTATTCAACCGGAAGATATTCTAACTGTTCTTTTTAAGGAGATTGAAAAATGAAGTGTAGTGGTAGAAAATATATCAAAACTGAATCATTACCTTTTTTTTGGTGTTCAGGATGTGGGAATGGCATTATATTTGCAGCACTGACTAGGGCTATGGAAGAGAATAATTTAGACAATAAAGATATAGTCGCGGTTACTGGTATTGGCTGTTGGGGTAAGGCTGATGATTATTTAACTACCCATACCTTTCATGGAACACATGGACGGGCAATAGCAGTGGCCACCGGAATTAAATTAGCTAATCCATTGCTAAAGGTATTTGCTTTAGTGGGGGATGGTGATGGGATTACCATTGGAGGTAATCACCTGATTCATGCAGCTCGGCGTAATATCGATATTATAGTAATTATGTCTAACAATTTCAATTATGGTATGACCGGCGGACAATATTCCGGGACAACACCTTTCAATTCCATTACCGCAACCTCCAGCTATGGACATGTAGAGGATGCTTTTGATGTATCTTCTTTAGTAAAAAGTGCTGGAGCAGGGTATGTTGCCAGATGTACCATAGCCAATCCTCACATGATTCAGCAATTAATTAGTAAAGCCATTAAAAAGAGGCAGGGTTTTCGTTTTATAGAAGTTATAAGTATCTGTCCTACTCATTATGGAAAATATAATCAGATGAGTAGTGCTGTAGAAATGATTAAAGATTTAAGTGAGAGAACAGTTAATTTTAAAGATATTGACCAAATAGCTCCAGAAGATTTGGGAAATAAAATCATGGTAGGGGAGTATCAAAATCAGGAAGTCGAAGGTTTTGTTCATCGTTATCAAAGGCTAAAGCAATCCATATTGCCTACTTAATTTCTTTTTAGTTATTTTTACCAATCAATTATGGGATATCGGTAAGAGGTTGTTATGATATATAGCAATAAAGACCATTTTGAAATGATTATTAGTGGTGTTGGTGGACAGGGTAATGTTTCCAGTGGTATTATTATTGGAGAAGCAGCCAGCTGTTATGAAAATAAATTTGTCACCATGACCTGCACCTATGGGACTGAAGCAAGAGGTACTTTTGCTAAATCTGATATATTGATTGGGAAAGATTTTGTTGATTTCTATGAATGCCAGAGTCCGGATGTTATATTAGTATTACATAAGAAGGCTTATCCCAAAATTAAAGATAAAATTTTAGAAGACACTATAGTTGTAGTTAATAAAAATGAAGTAGACCAGGTTAATATGAACTTGGGGGAAATATTTTCCTTACCTTTTTCTGAGATAGCTTTTCAAGAAATTGGTTCTAAACAAGTAGTTAATATGATTGCCTTAGCCTTTATTGTAGAAAAGACCAAATTTATAAGAAATGAATCTTTGGTAAAAGCGGTGCAAAATAAGTATCCCAGTGGTCAAATAGCAGAGCTAAATAGGAAAGCACTAGAGGTTGGTTTTTCTATTGCTTAGTCCAATATTCATCCGAAGGGGGTGGTAGTGAAGAAATTAAAAATTTTAATTTTTTTATCATTTGTTTGTTTTTTAAAATTATTTAAGGAGGGGAAAATGATTTACTTTTTAAAGAAATTCTCACTTATTTTACTGACATTCATTTTGGTATTCACTTTGCTGAGTGGCGTTGTTTTAGCACAGGAAAAAGTGATTAAAATTGGTACACTTTTTCCATTAACTGGTTCATGTGCTCTGGCAGGAAGTCGGTGTAAGGCTGCTGTGGAAACTGCTGTAGAGGTGATTAATAATGCCCATCCGGAATGTGATGTACCTTTAGCAGCTCAGGAAGGGATTCTTGGCGGCTATAAAATTGTTTTAGTGCATGCTGATCATCAGGGGAAGCCAGATATAGCAAAAACTGAGGCAGAAAGATTATTTAATCAGGAAAAGGTATATGCTATCGTTGGCTGTTACAATAGTGCCTGTACCAATCCAGCCAGTTTTGTAGCAGAAAGACAGGGGAAAATATTTATGTGTGGTTGTTCCAGTTCAGCAGCCTTAACTGAACGTGGTTTAAAGTATTTCTTCCGCATGGCACCTACCGATAAGACTGAGTCTATTGAATTTTGTGATGTCATGGAATGGATGAATGAAGTTAAGGGAGCTAATTTGCATACTATTGGGATTATCTATGAAAATACTGAATTTGGTAAGCATGCTGCTGATGAAGGTAAATTAGCTGCTGCTGAGGCTGGTTTTGAAGTAATTGCTGATGTACCGTTTAGCCCTGGTGCAACTAATATGAATAGTGAAGTTCAAACCTTGAAGGCTAAAAACCCTGATGTGGTATTTGGTGCCTGTTTAGGGGGAGATTATACCCTCTGGGTAAGAACAATGAAACAGATGGACTGGCTTCCCAAGATGTGTTTAAACTATTGTACTGGTTATCAGGATCCAGTCATAACTCAACAGCTGGGAGATGATGGTAATTACTTCATGGGAGGGACCGGTTATTCTCCCGAGTTTGCTGATTTAATGCCTGCTGTAGCTGCTGTGGAGAATATTTATAAGACTAAAATTGAACCCAGTGTCCCCTTTGATAGTGATTCTATTCAGGAAGCGGTTGCTACCTTTATTCTAGCTCAGGCTATAGAAAAAGCCAGTACTCTAGATTACGATAAAGTTAGCGAAACATTATATGCTAATGAATGGGATTCCCCTTTATCCATGGGTGGTAAAGTGGCTTTTGTACCAGGTGGACAGAATGCCAAAGCAATGAGTATGATGACCCAATTGCAGGGAGGGGAATACAAACGGGTATATCCGCCTGAATTAGCAACCCATGATATTATATTCCCCATGATTCCCTGGAATAAACGTTAAGGAATAAGAAAGGAAAATTATAGAAAAATAATAAAGATAAAAAATCATCGCAGCAAGAATTAATTAGTAATTCTTGCTGCGATGATTAGGTGTTAAAAGGAGATATCGTATGTCCATGTTTTTTCAGGTTACTATTGATGGATTACTAACTGGTATGATTTACGCACTGGTTGCCTCGGGATTGAGTTTGATTTGGGGTGTAATGGATGTATTAAATTTTGCTCATGGGGAGTATTTAATGGTTGGCATGTATGTTAGTTATTGGTTGGGATTTTTGTTGAATATTGATCCACTTATTTCCTGGATAGCCTCGGGAGCTTTCTGTTTTATTCTTGGTATTTTAACTTATAAGTTAATTATTAGGCATTGCCTGGCAGGACCTCCTTTATCAGCTTTACTGGCGACTTTTGGCTTATCAATGATGTTGAAAAATATTGCCTTAAATCGCTTTTCCCCTAATTTTCGTATATTAACCGGTACCTTTCTGGATGGTAAAAAGATAATAATAGGCAATATTGTCTTACCAATGCCTCAACTGGTAACCAGCATTTTTGCCCTGGTCGTTGTCTTTATTATCTATTACATTATTAAAAGAACACGCCTGGGTTGGGCAATCCAGGCTACTGCTATGGATAAAGAAGCAGCTGAATTAATGGGAATTAAGACCGAAAGTATTTTTGTATTGGTCTTTGGTCTAGGAGGCCTTTGTGTCGGTATTGCTGGTGGGTTATTACCATCCTATTTAGCTGTTCATCCAGAAGTAGGAGGATTATTTGGTTTGATTGCTTTTGTCTGTGTAGCAATGGGAGGATTCGGAAGTATACCAGGAGCTTTATTAGCTGCTTTATTAATTGGATTAGTTGAGGCCTTGGGTGGGTTTTATATTGCACCGGTATTCAAATATGTTGTTGTTTTCGGATTATATTTATTAATAGTAATGATAAGACCTAAGGGATTGTATGGGTGGTAGTTATGATGAAGGGGAACAAGAAAAAACAAGATTTATATTGGTATGTATTGATTGTATTATTAATTTTAATCCCGTTTATTCCTCAAGTTGCTGCTAATAGTTTTACTCAACACGTTCTTATTTTAATTTTGCTATATGCTAGTATGTCCCAAGCCTGGAATATTATAGGAGGTTATTGTGGACAGGTTTCTTTTGGACATTCAGTCTTTTTTGGAATTGGTGCTTATGGAGCTGGAATGGCAGTGGTGAGATTTGGATTACCACCTTGGCCTGGAATTATTCTGGGCGCTTTATTAGCAACAGCGGTTGCTATTCTTATTAGCTATCCCTGTTTTAAATTGAAAGGCCATTATTTTGCCATTGCCACTTTTGCTATTGTGGAGATTTTTAATCGTCTTTTTATGGTTTGGTATTGGGTAAATGGGGCATTAGGTTTGGATTATCCTCTGGTTGAGGTAGGATGGAGAAATTTTATGTGGTATACTACGAAAATACCTTACTACTATGGAGCTTTAGTATTATTTATTATTATTTTTGGTATTGTCCGATTTATTGAAAAAAATCGTTTTGGGTATTATTTGAGAGCGGTAAGAGAAGATCAGGAAACCGCGGAAGCAACTGGTATTAATAGCACCATGGTAAAACTATCTGCTATGGCACTTTCTGCATTTTTAGCAGCATTCTGTGGTGCCTTTTTTGTCCAATATAATCTTCGTGTTGATCCAACTATGGTTATGTCACTACAGGTGTCTATGGTTTTTGTCTTAGTTACCATCCTGGGTGGTGCTGGTACCTTATTCGGACCTTTATTGGGTGCCATGATTTTAATTCCTCTTCAGGAGTATACTAGAGTTTTGTGGGGCGGATTGGGTAGAGGAACTGACCTAATATTATTTGGGTTTCTTATTATTTTAATAATGGTGAGACAGCCTAAAGGTATCATGGGCTTGGTTGATGAATATTTCAATTATAAAAAAATGAGGAAGGTAATTTCAGCTGAATCGGATATTAAGTATTAAGGGGGTAATAGCGTATTGCCATTATTAGCAGTTTGTGAAATAAGCAAAAAATTTGGTTCCCTGGTGGCCAATGACAAAATTTCCTTTAATGTAGAAGAAGGAAATATTGTTGGTCTGATTGGTCCCAATGGAGCAGGGAAGACTACACTTTTTAATTGTATAACTGGTATCTATAAACCCAGCCATGGTAAAGTTATTTTTAACGGTTTAGATATAACTAATTTACCCGCCTATAAGGTAGCTCGTTTAGGTGCAGTTCGCACCTTTCAAATTGTACATTCTCTGAAAGAGATGTCTGTTTTTGATAATGTATTAATTGGGGCTTATCTAAGAGAAAAGAATACAGAAAAAGCAAGTGAAATAGCTAAGCAATGTATAAATCTTTGTTATTTATCTAAAATGAAAAATACTAGAGCTGGTGATTTGGCCATCGGACTTAAGAAACGTGTTGAGTTAGCCAGAGCTTTGGCTACCGGTCCAAAGTTATTAATGCTGGATGAATGTATGGCTGGTCTAACTTCTACCGAAGTTAATGAATCGGTTAGTTTGATAAAAAATTTAAAAGATAAAGGCATTACTTTTTTAGTAGTGGAGCACATTATGGAGGCAATTATGCCTATTGCTGATAAAGTTGTTGTTCTTGATGGAGGAATTAAAATAGCTGAAAATCATCCTGAAGTTGTTATTCAAGATGAACGAGTTATTGAAGCTTATTTGGGCAAAAAATATAGTAAGAAATTACAGATAGCTACTCAAGGGAGAGAAAAAGATGCCTGATACCATATTACAGGTCAACAATATTCATTGTGCTTATGATAATGTACCAGTAATTTTTAATATATCATTTGAAGTCAAAGAAAAGGAGTTAGTTGCTATTGTTGGTGCTAATGGTGCCGGGAAAAGTACCATTATGAAGACTATTGCTGGTTTAATTCATCCCAAGACTGGAACGATTAAATTTAAAGGTGAGGACATTTCTCATTTACCAGCAAATATGATCCTTCGAAAAGGAATTAGTTATATACCAGAAGGACGAAGGTTATTTGCTAAATTAACAGTAAGCGAAAACCTGGAATTAGGAGCATATATTGAAAACGATCGGAATGAAATTGAAAGGAGAAAAAGAGAAATCTTGGAACTTTTTCCCATTCTAGAAGAGAGAAGAAAGCAGATTGCTGAAACTTTAAGTGGGGGGGAACAGCAAATGCTTGCTATTGCCAGAGGATTAATGTCAAATCCTGAGTTATTAATGCTGGATGAACTATCATTAGGTTTGATGCCCTCCTTAGTAGAAAGTGTTATGGAAACTATTGTTAGAATAAATAAACAGGGAACAACAATACTACTGGTGGAACAGAAAGTTCAGGAAGCACTGGAGATAGCGGATAGGGGATATGTTATTCAAACTGGCAAGATTATTCAGTCAGGTACTTCCTTAGAGTTGTTGAACTCTGATGAAGTGAAAAAAGCTTATCTGGGAATGTAATAAATGTAATAAACTATTAAAAGTAAAGCCACAACCACAAATTCGATATTATCATTGATTTATTATTGACCGACCCTCTAAGAATTTAAA
>LDZT01012624.1_pt1 | contig 11562 bp, 11 predicted proteins | sample 615521 | NCBI WGS metagenome assembly LDZT01 (sample SAMN03408292, study PRJNA278302) | terrestrial metagenome | isolation source: oil reservoir sample SB1 | place: USA: Alaska, North Slope, Schrader Bluff formation | collected 2011-09
TTTTAGGTATAATTACTTTGACCTTCCTCGGTAGCTCAACGGTGGAGCATCCGGCTGTTAACCGGAGGGTTGTAGGTTCGAATCCTACCCGGGGAGCCAGATAATAACCAAGCCCTTTGGCCTTTTGCTGAAGGGCTTTTTATTTTTTATAAATTATTTTTGTAAAAAAAGTATTCTATGAACTTTTGCCGAATATTAAAAGAAAGAGTATATGAAGCTCTCTAGTCTCTATACTCTAATAAATATCGATACTGTTAAATTAAATTAAAATATTTTTTAATTTAGAAACTTAATCTTTATATATCATACTTTACAAGTAAAAAAATAATTAAGGCAGTTAATTATTCTAATGCTGGAGATAAAGCGGCCTATATCGTTACGGCCATAAGAGAAAACTGGCAATTTCCGGAGGAATATCTAAAGAAGAAAAGAGAGGAAGAGCAAAAAGAAGAAGAGGAAAAAACAGAATATATTAAAATAAAACTACAAGAAGAGGAGAATAAAAAGAGGCAGGAAAAGATTAAAAGAATAGAACAAATTTATCATTCCCTTGCACCTTCACAACAGGAAGAGATAAGAATAGAGACAGAAAACCGACTACCAGATTTTTGGAAAGAAAAACTTAATAAAGGAAGGGCTAAAGGAACATCTTCAAAATTACTCGAGGTTGTCCTGGAAGAAAAGAGGAGAGAGATAATAAAAGAGTGGATTAAATCAGGAAGGATTGAAACGTGATAAAAAACCGTTAATCGTGCTCAGTAAATAAGTAACTTTTTTTAACGAGGTAATCGCACATTTGATTTTTTAAGAGAAACCAGATATAATATATATAACATTAAAAAATATTATTAAAAAACAATTAAAATTTATATTCAAATCTCTTCAGTATTCCTTAGAATAGCAATCACGGCTGCAACATTTTTTACTTATTTTATTTATCTTACGTTGTCACGCTTAACCGCAGCGTCAATATTTGTACTGTAATTAATTACAATATAATAAACGACAAACAAAAAACCAATCAAAAATTCCAATGGTTATTCGGCAAAAAAACATAGGCGTTCACAAAATTAAAGGTTCGGAAGGAATTTTTTAACAAAACGGATTTTGTCTTGATTCCCAGATTTAACGGCAGTTAAGGCAACAAGTAAGACAGTGATATGTGCTATAGTGCAGTGATTGGCAATAGCATTCAGTCCTTTGACAGAAGGGTTTTGCCTACATAGAGTAAGGAGACGAGAGAAGATGCGTTCTAACCCTGTTCTAAGGTTATATATTCTTTTGAAAGATTGGGAGTTATAATCAGTAGAATCTCTAATGTTTCTATCTCCCCTTAGGTATGCAATACAACCTTTACCATTGATGAATTTAGGATGATTCCAGGGACACCAGGGTATTTCTTGGGCAAACTTTTTGGAGTGGGTAATGGGGCAGACGAACTTAAGTCGGGTCTTCCCTCGGTCTTTGAATTTACCCCAATAGATCATTTCGAAACCGGCAAGACAAATAAGGCCACCGCTCTTGGATAATTTTGTATCACTTCTCCTACTACGGCGGGGATTTCTGGCGAGGTAAGGTTTGACCTTTAGATCGTTAATGATAAAGTCCAGGATATATTCTGCATCATAGATAGAGTCACCGAGGATGCCCTTGATCGAGATATTAAATTCTTCCCGGATTTGGGTAAAGAGAGGTATGAAAAGTTTTGATTCTTGGACATTAGCTGGTCTGGTGGTCTCTGTAAGCGGAAGCTCTGAGAGGGCATCAGAGATAACGTGGTTTCGGTAGCCTAAAAAAGAATCGAACCTCTTTCTCAAACGGTTTGGGAAAATGGATGATTACCCCCAGCCTACAATCTGGGTCTCCTTTGGGGGTCTTAGTTTTATTAAATCTATTCTTAACTTAAGGTCTTTAAGATTATTTTCTTTAACCTTAGCGAGAATGGGACAGGAGTCGATGGCTAGGAGGTTACCTTTGATCTGGTCAAGCTCGATTAAATCTTGGACTAACCTTTTTCTGATTGTCTGTAAATGAGTATTAGGAGTATCTCTTAGGAAGGAAGAGAACCTCTCGACTAGAGCAAGAGGATGAGAAGGTGGATCAAGGTTACATTTCAGGGCTATACCGGGGTTATCGACCAAATCGACAGCCAGATCATATAAGGTAGGTAGTGGCTTAAGATTTTTGTAGATAAGAGCTCTTAAAAGACCAGGTTTGGGAACAGGGGGCCTCTCTTTGGCAATATGGGGGTGTCCTTTAAGGGGGGAACAGTCGAGGTTGTCGAAGAGAAGCTCATATTTCTTTAAGGGATTGATATCGAGGAGATATTCGGCTGATAGTAACAGTCTTTGTTGAGGGTTAAAGGTAGAACATAACTTCACCTCCAATTTTGTGAAAGCCTTAGTGCATAAAGGTTGATTTATAGAAAATTATAACAGATATAGAAGGGTAGAGGTGAAGTTCAGGTAAAAGGAAGTATTGATCAGAGAAGAATAAGCTAACCAATTAATAATCAGAAAAATGAGGGTTTCACAAAATTAATGGAGCAGGATAAAGAGGGATTTTTTCACCTCCACCCCTTCTGAGATTAGTATAAAGGAGACTTTTTGAGGTTCTAAGGGCTTCTAAACTATTATCAGATAAGGGTTTGCGAGGTGGAGGTGAGGTCTAAAAAATGAATGCTCGCAAAGCCTTTTGTAGCAACCGTTTCCGAATTTTGTGAACGGCACGCAAAAAAGGAGGTAACTAAATTCTTATAATTAAACACATTTTTTTTCATGAATTATTTCATTAGAAATAGTCCATGAAACATTAAGTCTTTTAATATGAAGCATTTTTGCTTGGTAAAAATTAAAAAAATGGGTAATTAAAATAATGTAGTGGTATTTGATTCAAATATTAATTTTCCCGGTAGTGGCCTTAATATCTTATAGCTCAGGCAAAGAATTAAAAGAAGGTATAAGGAAAGATAAATTAACAAAATAGAAGGATTTAAACAAGATTAAAAGAAGGGAATATTTAGGAAATAAGGTTATATAATAATTAAAAATATATCCTAAAATTAAAAAAAGGAGTTGGTATTATCTTAGGAATTAAACAGCTAGTAGAGCAAGATGAATGGATAGAAGCTCTGGAAAGAACAAGAGAAAGATTGAAAGAAGATCCAGAGTATCGAAAAAGGATAATTTGTTTGAAGAATAAAACTCAAGAGGAGATCAAAAAGAAGATTAAGGGGAAAAAAGTAGCAATATCCTGGAGTGGTGGTAAAGATTCTATGGTTTTAAAACATATGTGTCAGCAGATCGGCATCAGTCGAACCTTCTGGGTTAGAACCAATCTTGAATATCCCGAAGTGATTAACTGGATTGATAAACATGGCTCGGATAATCTGGAAGTTGTTAATACCGGTCAGGACTTAAAATGGCTGGCAAAAAACCAGCATATGCTCTTTCCTCAGAATAGAAAAATAGCTTCTATCTGGTACAAGATTGTTCAGAATACCGGACAGAAGTGGTATTTTGAAGAAAATGAAATTGATATGCTTCTGGTTGGCAGGCGGATAAAAGACAGAAATGACCCCGGCAAAGGTGGCATGAATATAAATAAGTACGGCGTAGTCTATTATTCCCCTATCTATAATTGGAGTCATGAAGATGTAATGGCCTACGTAGAGTATTTTAATATCAAGTTGCCACTTTTATACAGATGGACTAACGGATTTAAAGTGGGGACCGGCCCCTGGGCTGCCCGAGAACATACCGGTTCTATACAAAAAGGCTGGGAAGAGGTTTATAATATTAACCCCTCAATAGTCGAAAAGGCAGCGAAACACATAACCTCAGCAGCAAAGTTTTTGGAAAATTCAAAATAAATTTACAAATCAGAAGGATTTAAAAAAAGATTAAAGATAATCGATAACAAATGAAAAAATATGATTAGATTTTAAATTAAGGAATCGAATCCCAGCGGCTGGATTTTTAATCAGATTTTACTTATCCCCTATAAAAAAGAGGAGGGAGAATTAATGTGCCCTGGTAGGTTAAGTTTTTTAACTAAATTCGACAAATTTTATCAGAAACTAATTAACTAATTAACTTAGCAAAAGAAGATAAAATAAACGAGCCAGAATTCTATATGATTATAATTGCTAAGGCTAAGTCAATGGACCGAGAAAGAATGGGCCAAAAAAAGAATTTGAAAAAAATTTTAAATTAGGACCAAGAAATTATTGATTAAATTATATCAAGTCATCTCTTTATTTTATTCTATTTAATTCAGGCAGTAGTAAGTCAAAAGATATGAGGAGAATGAGAAGAAATCTGAATCCTAAAATCGTGTTGATCTTAGACGAAGAAAAAGTAGTTTTTATGTGTAAGATTCGTGGTAAGGTATGGAGTCCTAAGATTCTTAAAGATGGTCGTTTTAGTAGTTTATCTTGGTAATATCCTAATGACTGTAAGCTTAAAGAAAGTAAGGAATCTTAAAAAAAAGAGGTAAAGAATGAATAAAAGAAAAATAATGATGATTTCAATTCACGGTGACCCAACGGCTGAGATCGGATCTGAGGAACAAGGCGGGCAACCTATTTATATAAGGGATATCTGCAGGTTATTATTAAGGGATTTTCAAATAGATATATTCACGAGGAAAAATGTATTCGGAGAAAATATTGTGGAGTTATTTCCCGGAGTTAATGTAGTTAAAATAGAGGCGGGGTCCGTTGAATTTATCCCAAAAGAAAAAATTTACCCATATCTAAATGAATTTTTTATGAATACAACACGCTGGATCGAACAGAATAAGAAAGACTATTCCTTGGTTCACTCGCATTATTGGTATTCGGGGAGTGTTGCCCTTAAGTTGAAAGATTATTTTGAGATACCGATGGTACATAATTGCCATTCCCTAGGCAGAGTAAAGTATGAAATTCTAAAAGAAGATAAACCACCATTTGCAGATATGAGATTATTGGAAGAAGAATTGATTTTAAAGAGAGCTAACGCAGTAATTACTTCGACACCCCAAGAGGTAAAAAATATTTTAGATCTTTACAATGTCACAGGGGAAAATATTGAATTGATTCGGGCTGGAGTGAATGAAAGATTATTTAAGCCTATTGAAAAAACGATGGCCATAAAAGAGACAGGTTTAGATTTTAAAAATATCATTTTATTTGTCGGTAGAATAACTAAAGCAAAAGGCTTAAGAATACTTATTAATGCCCTTGCAAGAGTAAAAAGGGAATTTAATAAAGAACTTAAACTTCTTATAATTGGCGGTGATATTTCTAATGCTATGCATTCAGAAATTGAAAGCAGTGAAAAGAAATACATTAAAAAATTAATAAATAAGAAAAATCTATCCGATGATGTTATTTTTTTAGGTCCGATAGAAAGAGAGAAACTTCCCTATTATTATTCGATTGCAGATATTTGTGTAGTCCCTTCTTTGTATGAATCATTTGGACTTGTAGCAGTAGAAGCTATGGCCTGTGGTACTCCAGTAATAGCCTCAAAAGTGGGTGGTCTTGCCCATACCATAAAAAATGGATATTCCGGTTTGCATTTTGTACCTGGAAGATCTGATCATTTAGCTAAGAGATTATTAAAGATTATTACAGATCCCGAAAGATTAAAAGAGATGGGCATAAATGCTCGCATAAGAACAGCCAAAGAATTTGGATTGGAAAGAACTGTTAAGCAGATAAAAGAGTTGTATGAATCCTTGATTTTCTAAGGGAGTAAAAGATGGAATATGTACTTGTTTCTGATTTAGATGAGACCTTAACTGGTGATAAAGAAGGAATTAAGCAGTTTAATAAAATTATGTTGTCTAATAGAAAAAAATTTTATTTAGTCTATTCCTCCGGAAGATTTAAGGAATCAATGTTGTCAGTAATAGAAAAAGAAAGATTAATTCAACCAGATGTTATAATTTCCAATGTGGGTACTGAAATATATTATGCCCCTAACTGGGATTTAGATAAGGAATGGGAGAAGATAATTGGGAAAAATTGGAATAAAGAAAAGATAGCTTCAATTCTTAGTAAATATTGCCTGCAGCTCCAGCCTTATGAAAAAAAATTTGTAATACCATATTATATTGAGGAAGAAAATATAGCAAAAAAGGTAAGAGAAGTATTGAAAAGACATAAAGTCAAAGTTATATGCACTAGAGGTTTTCAGATCCAAAAAATGATAAAAGCACCGGTGACGTCCACTGCTCCTGCTACTTTCAGTGTATTTTCTGACAAACTATATCTGGATATTGTTCCAGAATGTGCAGGGAAAGGGAATGCTGCTAAATACATTAAAGATAAAATGAGTTTGCCAATAATTTGTTGTGGGGATGCCGAAAACGATGAAGATATGTTAAAAATTAGTAATTATGGGATATTAGTAGGAAATACATCTATTCGGTTAAAACGTAAGTTATCAAAATTTTCCAACATATATTTAGCTAAATCTTATTATGCAAAAGGGGTAATCGAGGGATTAAAATTTTATAGTATTATTAAGCAATAGATTGTGGCTGGAGACCGGCCCCTGGGCTGCCCGAGAACATACCGGTTCTATACAAAAAGTCTGGGAAGAGGTTTACAATATTAACTCCTCAATAGTCGAAAAGGCAGCAAAATATATAACCTCAGCAGCAAAGTTTTTGGAAAATTCAAAATAAATAAAAAATGCCCTAAATTAATATTTGAAGGGCTTAAAAAAAAGATAAAAATTATTGTTATTTTCTTCTGATTTTTTCTTTTTTTAATGTTATAATAATGAAAATAAAAGGGAGTGCGATTTGCCAAAATTACGCTCCCTTTTTTATGGCTATATCGAAAAGACTTAACCTACGTTTTCCTTTCGGTTTTTTTTATTTTATTAGACTTAAATATTTTTTCAGTATCTCTTGCCCAGCAAATTGAGGACCCACTCTTTTTTTCTATCTCTATCTCTATCTCTATCTCTCATTAGTCATTGTTATGTCAGGACGATTTTTCTTTAATATTTCACATTTAGTTTATAGATTTTTCGCATTCCTTTAGTAATTTCACCCCAACAAAAAGTTCCAAACCTTTCCAATAGAGGGAGCCAGACAATAACCAAGCCCTTTGGCTTTTTGCTGAAGGGCTTTTTATTTTTTATAAATTATTTTTCAGAAAAAGAAGAATTTAATGATTTTTTATATATCAACTGTAAAGATTACCTCTAATGTGGGGATATCTTTTTATAATATATTAACCCGAAGGACAGAATACCACAGGCTTGCCCGTGGTTATCCAAAACACTTTTCTAAAAGATTTACACATCGCTATATATAACTTATAATCTAAATAAACCAAATTTTACAACCAAGATATGCCACTAAAAAATATTTTGCTGCAATTTTAAATTTTGTTTTTTAAAATATAAAAAGGGAAATTTATATGAGGAGGTAAATTAAATGAACAAAGTTTTAAGTTCTGGCATGGTAGGTGGCGGAACTGGCTCTTTAATCGGCAAAGTTCATTATAAAGCAGCTTCCTTTGACCGCAAAGCAAAATTAGTTGCCGGATGTTTTTCCAGAAATTATGACAATACTTTATCTACGGGGAAAAAATTATGTTTAGATTCCGGACGACTATATAAAAATTTTAGGGAAATGGCCGAGAAAGAGGGAGCCAGAGAGGATAAGATTGATTTTGTTATCATTGTGACCCCGAATAATTCACATTTTGAGATATCTAAAGCTTTTTTAGAAAAAGATATTAATGTAGTTTGTGATATGCCTTTAACCTTGAAAGTTGAAGAGGCTGAAGAATTAACAAATTTGGCCAGGAAAAGAAATTTACTTTGTTGTGTAACTTATACATATTCCGGTTATCCTATGGTAAAACATGCTCGGGAAATAATTAGTAGGGGTGAAATTGGGAAGATTCGGATGGTAACGGGAGAATATCTCCAGGAATGGCTGGCTAAGCCGATAGAAAAAGAAGAAGGAAACAAGCAGGCATTCTGGAGAACTGACCCCAAATATTCCGGAAAGTCTAATTGTGTAGCAGATATTGGAAGCCATATAGAAAATACTGTCTCTTATGCAACAGGATTGGAAATCGATTCTCTTTGTGCCAATTTTGATATTTTTGTTGAGGGGAGGGCACTTGACGATAATGCAGAAATTTTAGTTAAATATACAAGCGGGCTCGGGGAATTTACTGGTGTTCCCAGGTAGCTATCGGGTACAATAATGGTTTAAAAATCCGTGTTTTAGGAGAAAAGGGTTCGGTTGAATGGGAACAAGAAAAACCTGATTATTTAAAAGTCGCTTTTTATGGTCGACCAGTTCAGATTTTATCTCGGGTAAGGGATAATTTATATCCTCTGGCTTTGATAGTCTCACAACTCCCTGGAGGGCATCCTGAGGGTGTATATGAGGTTTTTGCCAATATCTATTCTAATTTTTCTGATGCCTTACTGGCCAAAAAGGCAGAAAAAGCTTATCAAAATCAGAAAGAATTTGATTTTCCTACCTTTGAAGATGGAGCAAGAGGTGTCAAGTTTATTAATCTATGTGTGGAAAGCTCGCAGAGAGGAGACTGCTGGACATCAACAAGATGATTTAACCAGCAAAACAGGGGTTTTGTTCTTTGATGTAAAGTAATTTATTTAAAGATTAACTTTTTAGCAAAAAAATAATTTGCTTTGGTAGTTTTAATTTATTAAGATAAAACACGACCGAAAAATAAACGATTCTATAGTAGGAAATATGGATAGACAAGAGATAATTAGAAAAACTGAAACTTTTGTAAAAGAAACCTTAGATGTAAACAAAGGTGCCAGGCACCTTTGTTTACATCTTTAAGACAAGGAGGTAAGGATGTATAAGAATTTTGATGGAACACTAATTATTTTAGTAAGACATGGGGAATGTGAAGGGAATGTGAAGGGAATGTTTAGAGGGAGGGCAGATTTTCCTTTAAACGAAAGAGGACTTATCCAAGCCCGGGATTTGGCGCAAGAACTGAAAAAATTTCCTCTTAAGCATATTTATACTAGTCCTTTGTCCCGAGCAAGGCAGACCGCAGATGCTATCGGGGAACAATGTGGGGTAGAGGTTAAAATAGAAGAACAATTTAATAATATTCAATTGGGAAGCTGGGAAGGACGTCTTAAAAAAGAAATTACCGAACTGTATCCCAAAGAATGGGAGCTCTGGGTAAATAATCCGGAGAAACTTCGAGTGAACGATATGGAAACTCTTCATGATGTGCAAAAAAGGGCCAAGGCCTGTCTGGATGGTTTAGTTTCTAAGTATGATGGAGAGGTTTTAGTGGTAGTTTCCCATCGAGCAGTCCTCAAACCACTCATTGCCGCCTGTCTGAATATTGCCTCACCCTATTTTTGGAAGATTCATCTGGATACCGCATCTTATAGTATTCTTTCTCACAAAAAAGACAAAGGATATTGTCTGATACAATTGAATCAGACCAAACATTTAAAAGAATATGTTAGTGAGTGGGTATAAAAAAGAAAAGTGAAATTAACCCGAAAAAAAATATCATAAAATATGAAATCTTTATCGGATATTTAGAGGGAACAATATCAATTATCGTGAATATCTTCCTTTTTGGTTTAAAATATTGGGTGGAATCAAGACTTTTCTATAGCTATAATTACTGATACCTGGCATACCTTGTGAGACTCGCTCACTTCCCTGGTGGTGATTATAGGTTTTAAGGTTGCTGCCAACCCTGTCGATAAAAAACAACCCTTCGGTCACGGTCAGGCAGAGATAATTAGTTCTGTTATTATAGGCACCATGTTGGCGATAGTAGGTATTACCAAAAATTAAATAAAGCAGTCATGTTTTCAGCAATCACCCTCGCATCATTTAAAGATAGAGGAGTAGGGCAATAGGGTTGCCATGCTTTAGTAGTCTTCTTATCTAAAAATTCTTTGGAATATTTGGAAGATTGATTTTTTGCCATATTTATTTATATACCTCTATAAATAATTAGCGAAATTTCACGCAGAAAGTAATGAAAAAATAAAACCATTTTAAATAAAGGGTTCATAATGGAAAAATATTTTTTATCATAGCGTGACGTCACAGAAGGTTTTTCGTGTTGAGTAGATCAAGAAGTTAAAAGAATTTCGTTTTATATGTTTTAATTTTTATATAGTCATAAAGTGGAGCGTCATTAATGCAAAGTATTCTTTTAAGGTCTGGATTATTAGAATAATATTTTTCGTAGATACTATTAGCCTTCTCTTTAATTAATTCTTCATTTTTTTCATATTTGCCACCTAATTTATATTTACAAACATTAAATATTATAAGTCATTAAAATTGAAATTCAAAACAAACAAGTTCATTTTTTGTTTATTATTTCAATACTAACCTAATCCCTGATATTCTTGGATTTATCAGGACATTTTTTGCTAAAATGTCATTGAGAGGAGCGCAGCGACGCGGCAATTCTTACCAACCAAGTAAATGATGAAGAGACATAAAATCATTCCCACTGTTCTTTGATTTATCGCAACCCACTTTTTGCTATTTTCGGTTATTTATAACAACCGGTAACCAATTTTCACCGATTTATCGATAAATACCAAGAACTACATACTAGAAAATATGAAATATATTTTAAAAAAGAAGGATTTTATAAATCTTTTGTCGTATCAGTATTAAGGTGTAGAAAAATTGGAAAACACTAATTACTTTAAACCGCTGATGGCAATTCAATGAAATAAATATAAATTCTTGAAGTGTGACAAACGTAACGTCCCCTTGTCTTATCATTGTCTTACTGGATTTTTAGCGCAATTTTTAGATGGGGGAGAACCAGAAAAGGTTATTACCTTAGCTACTGCAGTAGGTGCCTGTTGTGTAGAAGCGATTGATGCTACCGGAGGAATTCGACCTTTGCCTGAAGTTGTAAAGAGTGTAGCGTCTGGGTGGGAGCGCCTACCACTTTCTGTATCGATAAACAATTGGAAATATGATTACCAATATAAGATTTGGAGGGGCCCCGAAGACGAGATTAGATAATTATTTTTTAATTTTAAAAAGTAATGAGAATAGGAAAGGGGAAAAATGAGAGAAGAAAAAAAAGAAAGAATCAACTTTTGAAATTCGGGGTATTAGTTCTTTATTTAAGAAATGCAATAAAGGAAATAATTTTGAGGTGAATTGAAGAATGGAAAAAACATTGGTTTTAATAAAACCCGATGCATTTAAAAGAGGTCTGGTTGGAGAAATAATTTCCAGGTTTGAAAGAATAGGGCTGAGGTTAGAAGAAATAAAAATAGTAAATGCTACTCCAGAAGAACAATTAATCCTTATTCGTGAAGAGATCAATTTATTACGTTCTGAAGGAAAAAAACCATATGAAACAGGTTTTAATGATGAAGACCTAAGTGCAGTGTCATACGTAGCATGTTCATTAGAACTATTGGAACAGATTAATGATTTTTCAATTGAGCCGACACATCTATATGTTGCTTCTGAAGGTGCTACTCAAGCTGGTCTTATGTTGTTTTCGAAGTATATAGGAACAAGTTATTCTGTAGTCGGTATTAA
>LDZT01000073.1_pt1 | contig 11549 bp, 14 predicted proteins | sample 615521 | NCBI WGS metagenome assembly LDZT01 (sample SAMN03408292, study PRJNA278302) | terrestrial metagenome | isolation source: oil reservoir sample SB1 | place: USA: Alaska, North Slope, Schrader Bluff formation | collected 2011-09
AGAAGGGAGAGGAAAGGGATTGACATTCAGATAAACAAGAGTTAATATGGGATATAGTAGAGGGGGGGGTATAGAAATGCCTACTTACAGATACAGATGTAGAGAGTGCGGGGAAGAGTTTAGCAAATTAGAGAAGAAAATATATAGAGAGGGTGATAAAAATCCATCTTGTCCAAAGTGTAATAGTAAAGGAGTAATACGGTTAATAGGGATAAAGCGAATAATATTTAAAGGAGAGGGATGGACAACGAAACAAAACCCTGTATTGTAAAAGATTGCAGTAAGATATTTTATCATGCAAAAGAGCCGATATGTATTGTAGATGCAGTACCCTGTAGTCGATACAAAGAAGTGGGTAAATGTATTCATTACATGAGTAAAAAACTTCGTAAGCAGATAAAGCAGACATTTTACAATTCGCCTGAGTACGATAAATTTTGGGAAAAGTTTTGAGAAATTTATATAGGCAAAGGCGTTACAAGAAATCTATTATACCTTGTTATCCATTGACAGAAGATATCGTAGAGAAGTTATTAGTAGGTGATCCAGATACGAGGTCATATCATGTATATAAGAAAGAGTTAGGCAAGCATATAGAATACTGGACATTTCCCTATAGGTTATTCAAAGATTTTCCGATAGAGATACAAAAGGCATTTAATTTACAGACAGACTATATGTCAATAAAGAAAGAAGATTGTCCATGTTGGGTATTAACAGACAACAATTACGTAACAATATTATTCAACATATACTATTACCGATACAGTAGAAATAACGCACCGAAGTTTGTAAGTCCTCATGCATTTTTTGCAACAGGTATGTTTAAGAAAGTGCGAAACATTTATACAGGCAAATATGATCCGCCATTTTTAACATCGTATGTAAACATAAATGAAGTAGATGAGCGGGCATTTATATTTGACAAGCCAATTTTCAATTACAAAAGTGATGATATAATGAATGATCCCAGGATATATCCATTTGTGGAGATATTTTTACAGACAGGGAGCGGATTTATAGCATATGCAACAGCATTTAATAATCCAAAATTATGTGGAGTGCATTATATTTGGAAAAAGGCACAGAAATTATTACATGAACCGAAAGTGAGGGAATACATGGAAAAGATATTAGCAGAGAAAGCAAGGGATGTTTTAGAGAAGTTAGACATAAAGAGTGAGTCTGTAGAGAGTTATATTCTTGAAAAGCGGATACAGCTTGTAGAGAAAGCAATGAATGATAATTCTATACATAATAGTGATTTGGCAATAAAAGGTTTAGAAAATTTTGTAAAACTTGAGATGGAATCCATAAAAGAGTCAAAGAGGAAGTTATTATTATCAGAAAGTGGTGAAGAAGTGATAGAAGTACTATCTGAAGACAAGAGTGATTTATTAAAGGTAAAAGAAAGTAATAATGGTTCTTAATAAGCAAACATTTACTATTCAAGAGAAAGAATTAGCCAAAAGAAACATGAGAGATGATATGGTTCTTTTTGGTCGTGTATTACTAAAAGATACATTTTATCAAGAAATCCCGAAATTTCATAAAGAGATTTATGATGCAATACAAAGTACTGATTATAAAGATTTGCATTTACTTATAGTAGCACCGAGGGGGCATGCAAAGACAACAATTGCCGGACTTGTGGCGCCATTACATCATTTATTCTTTTTTAACAATAAAGGGAAAAATAAAAATATTGTTCTTGTTTCAAGGACACAGAGACATGCTATTCGGATATTAAATACTATTAAGAATGAGCTAAATTATAATCCAATGATAAAATATTTTTTTGGGGATTATTCAGAAAAGACTGCTTATAAATGGGCTGAGACAGAAATTATTCTTAAAGACAATACAATTATTACAGCATTAGGGACAGGGCAACAGATTCGTGGAATAAAACATTTGAATGTAAGACCTACACTTACAATTCTTGATGACCCCGAAGATCAGGATAATACAAGGACAAAAGATGCAATGGATCAAACGCTTATTTGGGTACTGGGGGATTGTATTCCTATTGTAGATGATCCTTTTACATCAAAAATTATTGTTATTGGGACAGTTGTTCACAGGAATTGTTTAGTTAATAGATTAAAGGACATGGAAAATTTTAGGGTATTGTGGTATAAGGCAATTCAAGATGATGGGACAGTTCTTTGGGAAGACAGGCGACCCTTGTCCTGGCTTTTAAATGAAAAGAAAGCTTATGCTTCAATTGGGAAATTGTCTATTTGGTATATGGAATATCAAAATGAGATTGTTGCACCTGAGACACAACCTTTTAAAGAAGAATATTTCAGGTATCACGAATATACTCTTGAATGTTATCCGAAATATCATTATGCACAGCTTGTAAGTGAGAAAAATGGGAAAACAATAAGAAAGCCTGTCAATGTTTATATGGGTATAGACCCTGCTTCATCAGTAGAAGATACTGCGGATAGTTCGGCAATATTTGTTATTGCAATTGATCATTATAAAAATGTATATTGTATTGACTATTTTAAGGGTAGAGTTCATCCTATGAACCTTATTGAAAAAATAAAGACTTATTACAGTAATTATAGTCCTAAAGGTGTCGATATTGAAACGGTTGGTTATCAGGAAATGTTAAGGGATTATTTCAGAACAAACAGGATTTTTATGCCTGGAATTGAACGTAAAAATCAGCCAAGAACATCAAAATCACGCAGACTATTATCATTACAGCCAATGTTTGCACAAGGGCGGGTATTTTTAAAAAAAGGGATGTCTGAATTTATGGAAGAATTATTGAATTACAATCCGGAGAGAAATAATAATGATGATGATTTATTAGACGGTTTTTATTATGCGAATAAAAATGCCGTCCCTCCATTAAAGACAGAAGGCGTTGAAAATGTTGTTCAATTAAAAAAAGAAGAAAAAGTTCATGAAATTATAGATTGGAGAATGTTATAATGAAAAAATCCACCGCAAACGAAATTCAGATTACCCTACAGCATCTTGAACATTACAAAGGAGTTGCAGCCGATAATTATTCAAAGCAGAAAGAAAATCTTCAATTTGTTTATGGTGACCAATATAAAGAGAGTGTAAAAAAGGCTTTAGAAGCGTCAGGTCATGCTCCCATTGCTTTTAATTATATTATTTCGACTGTACAGCAGGGGATTGCAATGGTAACCGCTAACAATCCCGGTTATTATGTTATTGGCAGAGATGATGAAGAGACAAATAAGGGTAAGATGTTTGCTGATTTTCTTGCTTATCTTTGGTATCATTCTCGGGGGAACGGACAATTAAAAAGAGCTTTAAAAAGTTATTATATCCAAGGCGTTGGACATTTGCATGTCTATAAAGATATAAATGATGATTATGGACGTGGAGAATTAAAGTTTAAATATGAACCAAATTGGGGTGTCTTTGTAGATCCGTCTTCTAAAGATCCACTTTATGATGATGCAAAGGATATTATTCTTGTTAATGTTATTACAAAAGAAGTTTTTGAAAATAATTTTCCACAATACAAAAAAGTTTTAAAGAAAGCGGTTACTACTGATGAAAGTTTAATTCCCGAGTCAGAAATTGGAGAAGATAATCTTGTATTTGATGCAGAGTCTTTGCCGGATGAAGAAAAATACCGATTAATTATTCGATATAAAAAGATTCGTGTTCCATATATTCATTTTGTAAATGGCTTAACAGGCAAAGAAGAGGTTTTTTCTAAAGAAGATTGGGATAATGAAATATCCAAAAAAGAAATGTTCATGATTCAAGTATTTGGAGAAGATGGGCAACCTGAAGGTGAAGCAGAATATTTTGAAGAGGAAGAAGAGTGGCAATTTACAGTTGAACAGATGAAGGCAAATGATATTTTCTTTGAATATCGGACGATTACATATGAAGAGTTAGTTGAAAGAGAAATATTTTATGTCTTTGATTATCTTGAACAACGAATAAAAATGATGACTTTGCTTGAAGAAGAGTTATTGTTTGAAGAGATACTTCCAATTCAACATTATCCAGTCATTCCGATTTTTAATATTCATAATGATACACCTTATCCGTTGTCAGATGTTTCTATTGCATATCCTATACAAGAATTTATTAATAAAATGATTTCTCTTGTTATTGCTCATACACAAGCTTCAACAACATTGAAGTTATTAATACCTGATGGTTCGGTAGAGGATATAAGAGAAGTAGAAAAAAATTGGATGAAACCCTGGGCTACAATTCCTTTTGATTCTTCTTATGGAAAGCCTGAAGTTGCAACTGTTCCCCCCTTAAATAATGCAGTGTTTAATCTTATTCAAATGGCTAAGCATTTAATTGAATATCAATTTGGCTTATTTGAATCACAGATGGGTAATGCAACCCGTGCCCCTCAAACTTATAAAGGGACATTGGCTATTGATGATTTTGGACAAAGACGTATTCGTTCAAAATTACAGGATATTGAAGAATCACTTACTCGATTAGGACAGGTACTTATTGATTGGGCGCAGGATTTTTATACCGATGCTAAAATATTTAGAATAATTCAAGCTGATCAAACATCTAAAGAAGGACAAATTAATGGTCTTGTATATGATGACTTTGGTAATATTATAGATAAATTCAATGATATCAGTACAGGGAGATATGATGTTGTTGTTCATGCAGGCTCGACGTTGCCAATTAATAAATATGCTGAATGGGAAATTTATAAAGAAGCATATCGTGAAGGATTAATCGACCAAGTAGAAGCACTTAAAAAATCGCAGATTTTTGATAAAGAAGGTGTTTTAAACAGAATGGGAGCTATACAACAATTAACAGCACAAATAGAGCAGGCTACAGAAAAGATAAATAAATTAGAGGGAGATTTACAAACAGCAGACCGTGAAGCAATACATGCGAAAAAAACTGTGGAAGTTGAAAAATTTAAAGCTAAATTAGAGAAGATTATAAATGATCTTGAAGCATCTGCCGAAATACAGGAAGCAGGTGTAGAAGCTGAAGTCAAATCAATTTTAAATGAATTAAAAACAATGACAAAAGAGGTAAAAGAAGAAGAAATAACAGAATCAAGAATGACTGTCAAAGACAAGATAAATGATAAAAAATAAAATGTAAAGGATAAAACATGGCAGAAGAAAAAGAAACAGTAGATACCAATGTATCTCCCACAGGGGTGAAAGATGATGATGGCGCAATGCCGAATAGCGACGTTGAATCTGTATCCCAAATGGAAGATTACGGCGATTTTACTGAAGGATTCGGTGAGGATAATTTCGATGGCTATGCAATGGATGAGGATGAATCTGGTAAGTCTTTTGATGCAACTGAGGATGATTATGATTATACTAAAGTTACAGAAGAAGAAATTGAAAATGATTCATCTAATGAAGGTGATGATGTACAAGAAGAAAAAGAACAAGAAAAACAAACAACTGAACAAAAGCCTCTTTCTAAAGAAGAAGAAGCAAGGCGATTTTTCCAATCTAATTATGATAAGTTATTAAGGCAGAATGAAATTTTGTACAATCAGTTACAGCAATTCCAAGCTCAAGGGCAAATAGGGCAACGTTCTGACCAGAAAACTGGAGAACAAGATGAGTTAAAAGAACCCGAACCGCCTATAATGCCTGATGATTTTGATATATATGAGGCTCGTAATGATCCTAAATCTTCTTCTGCTGAATATTTGCGTAAAAATGAACAGTATCAAAAAGACCTGATTCAGTATAATACAAAAAAAGCTATTCAGGATTATGATGCTGAACGACGTAAAGAAGAAAAAGCTTATCAAGAGCAAATTGAATACGAACAAATGAAACAGCAAATAAACACACATCTTGTCTCTACTGGATTACCTCAAGAATCTATTGATGATTTTGGAAAATGGCTTAATAGTTCCGAATCTATAAAACCTATTGTTGGATTGTATAAGCATATAAAGGGAATTGGGAAAAAAACCAAAATATCAAATACTACCCAATTACACCGTAATAAAAATGCCCCTCGTGTAGATATGAATATTAACAATCAAAATGAACCTGAGACAGTACAGCAAGGGTTTAATAGAGGAAGGAAGGCTTTTGTTGAGGATGACTATTAAAAAATAGGAGACTAAACAATGCCTGCTACAAATAATACGGGTTTTAAAAATTCAGTATATGATGCTTCCAATCAGAATACGGGAATTTTGTACACGGATCGTAGGGATTTTTATCTTGATCCGAATGTTACACATGAACTTTATCCTGAAGTGACTTCATTTACAACCTTTCTTTCCCGTCCTCAAAAAAGAAAGAAAACAAAAGACCCTGATTTTAAAATGTTTGAACATCGTGCAGTATGGTATGATATGTATTGCCAAAATAATGGGACAAATGAAACATTGACTGCAGGAACAGAATCGGGTGCAATTGCGGTTGATGGTGTTGTAGGTGGACTTGTTAAGGGTATGAAAGTAGATATCTATGACTCTACAAAATCAACTTATAAAGGGCAGGGTATCATTACAACTGTTATCTCACAAACATCTATAAAAATAACACCCATTTATGATGCGGGTGCTGGTGATTTTGCTGATAATGATTATATGTTCATTATGGGTGCCAACTCTTCTGAAGGCGGACTTTCTCCCGAACCCTGGAATGATGATTTGGAACTGACCTATAACTCTGCGGGAATTATGAAAACTCCCGTTGCTATTACCGGGACATTGCTCGAAATGGCTCTTCGGGGTTATAGCAAGGAACTGGCTCGTCTAAGGGCTGAAAAAGAAAAAGAACATAAAATGCTCCGTGAAAAGAATTACTTCTTCTCTCGGCGTAAAGGGGGTATCTCTGCTACTCCTAATCATGTTTATAATTCTGATAACATGGTATATCGTACTACTCATGGTATTATACCATGTATTGAAGATTTTAACGGTGGTTCTAATGTTCTTTCAAGGACAATTGCCGATTACAATTATAGCAAAGTTGTTGACGATGTCTTTACTATTTTTCGTGATGGTAATGCAAAGGGCATAAAATACGTATGGTGTGGAGATGGTTATCTGTCTTATTGGTCAAAGATGACTGGACAGGGGGGCTTCTTAGAAAAATCCAATATCCATTTGTATCCTGAACGGGTAATGACAAAATATGGATTTAATGTTCAAGAAGTTCATACTCCCGGTGGTATTTTGAAGTTTGTTCGTAGTAAACTTCTGACAACGACTCATAATGGGCTTTATACTAATTATGGTATTGTTGTTGATCCTGAAAATCTTTTTCAGGTTACTTATCGTCCCGCCAAATATCAGACTTCAATTCAGGAAAATGATCGTGATGGAATTAAAGATCAGTATTTCTGTGATGAAGGTCTCGGTGTTGTACTTCCCGAAACCCACTTTATCCATAAATTCGCTTAAGGGAGGAGGAATATAATGAGTTGGACAAAAAAGACAATTGGAGCAAATAACGAATATCTTCTGGCTACCGAAACTGTTGCTCTTGGGACAGGTATTGCGACTCGGTACTCATCTGTGATTGATTTCATTCCGGTGGGTGCTGATTTTATGGTAGTGTCAAATAATGGGTCTACCAATCTTTCCGCAAGTGCTTCTGATCAAATTTTCGGTGCTTTTGAAGAGACAGGTACTTTTCATCAAATGAAAAATACACTTCGTGATTGCAACTATACTGATGATCAGAATCAGGGAACAAGTTTTCGTAATATTGATAATACGGCTCGTATCCGTCATATCAGCCCTGCTTATATTGGACAAATGCCTTATTACAAATTAGGCGTTAAACAATCCGGTGCAGAATCATCCAGTAAAACAGTTCAGTTCGCAATTATTGTAGGAATTAAAGAAAGACCTACAAAAAGTGTGGTCTGATTAATAAAGTGAGGGTGGGTAATAATACTCACCCTCTTTTTTAAATTGAAAGATAATTGATGAAATTTTCTACTGTTGTTATTGACTCACGTTCTGATAAACATCCTGATTGGGTATATACTTGTTTAGAGAGTATTAAAAATCAAACACTTCAAACAGAATTAATTGTAATTAATAATATTGGGAGAAAGAAAACAATTGGAGAATGTTGGAATGAAGGTGTAAAGAAAGCAAAGGGGGAATGGATTCTTTTTGTTGGTGATGATGATTATATTGCAAGAGATTATATTCAGGTCTTAAATAACTATACTAATATTGCATTGAAAAAATATGTCCATATTACAACTTATATGACTCCTTTTAGCAATGAAAAAGGAACTTATGCAAATATGGCTCGGCAATGTACAGGAGCATGGAGAAGAGATTATTTACTTGAAAATCCATTTAACGAAAAATTAGAAAGAGGTGTTGACAGACAATATCTTGAAGAAACCGTAAAAAAAGGGTTTTTATATCTTATCATTCATTATTATTATGGTTATTTCTATAGAAAGCATAATGATTATTCTTGTGCAGGAAAAATTAATTTTGAATATAAACCCAAAGATTATTTATTTTTTACGGGGAACAGAATATTTTTAGAGCCGTTATTGGAAACTATTCCTGAAGAAAAATATATGGTTTTAACACATTTTAATTCTAAACTTGCTGATAAAGCAAAAGTAATATGGGCAGAGTGGGGAGAGAAACAAGCTATTGAAATTGCAGATTATAAATGTTCTGCTAAAAAAATTCTAAGAATTCATGCTTATGAAGCCTATTATGATACAATTTTGTATATAGATTTTAAAAAATACGATACAGTAATTTTTGTTGCTGAACATATTAAAAGAATAGTTGAGAAAAATTGTGGTAAAATTCCCAATGCTGTTATAATTCCTAATGGAATTGATACTGATAAATTTACGATAGCAAAAGATAAAGAAGTAAATAATAAAATTGCTTATGCGGGTTATATAACACGGAAAAAAGGAATTGGAGAATTGTTACTATTGGCTAAATCATTACCTGAATATGAATTTCATATTGCAGGGAAATATCAGGAAAATGATGTAGCACAATATTTGAATGAAAAAAAGCCTGTCAATGTATTTGTTCATCCCTGGCAAGATGATTTAAATGAATGGTTTAAAGACAAGTCTTATATCATTAATACATCACTTCGTGAATCACAGGGAGTCTCTACTATGCAGGGGATGGCTTCTGGATTAAAGCCGTTGATTTATAATTGGATTGGGGCTGAAGAGATTTATAAGTCTTATACTTTTGACAATATAGATCAAATAAAAACTTTATTAGCAGATGGTGTAAATCCAATGGAATACAGAGAAATAATTTTAAAAAATTATCAATTGAGTGAAATTAACTCTAAATTGTTATCGTTAATAGAAGGAGATAAATAATGGCTATTCAAGGTCAGGAATTAGTTAACGAATTGATGGCTCGTACAGAAGGACAGTTTGAAAACATAACTTGTGTATATGCTTTAAATTCTGCACAAAAGACGGTTGTTGCTTTGGCAGATATTGATTTGTTAAAAAATCTGTCAAAAGTGGAAGGATTGGCTTTTAAAGCGGGAGAGAAAAGAGTAGACCTATCTGTTTTGACAGATGTTGTTAATAATCAATGGCTTTCTTTTACACAAGTTACAAGTCCTTTTTATGAGTATGAAATTATTGGGAAACAGGAAGCAAATAGATTGCGTCGGGCTACTTATCTTACTCCGTCACGTAATAATCCCAAAGCATATATTGTTGGGACTAATTTCTATTCTATTTGTTCTGATGACCCTTCTCCTGTTTCTCCAGCGGTAGCAGTCAATGTTGAATATATTAGTATGCCTTCTGATATTGTAAATAATTCTACACCTATTGATTTGGATTCTTCATTAAAAGAACCGTTACTTTTTCTTGCAGAAGCATGGTTATGGAGAATGGATGATGAACTTGAACGTTCTAATGAAGCATATATTAAAGGGATGCAGTTTATTAGTTCTGTTGGGAAAAAGGATATGGAAAAATTAGCTGAAGACGTTCAAAAAGAACAAGCTAAAGAAGTTTTAAATAGGAAAGGATAAAGATGATGAAGATGAAAGTATACCGAGCAAGATTCTCGGGAGATTATGATGGGATAATTTTTAGAAATTATACATTTTCTACTGATGATCCTAATCTCCAAAAAAGAATAGAACGTTCAGCCTTTTTCAAAAATGGAGAAATTCAACTTGTAAGTGATGTTGCAGTTAAAGAACCTGTTGAAACTGTTATAAAAGCAAAAGATTCAGAAAGTGGTGCTAAAAAGATTCCATCTAAATCTGAGGTTTCTAAAATTACTTATAATGAAAATTATTTACGAACTAAAATGCCGTGGAAAAATTTGCAGAAATTAGCGAAAGATCAAGGAATGGTTATTAGCAGGGATAATACAAAAGAAGATGTAATAAAATTCTTGATGTCATTATAGGTGTATTATGACAATATCAGAAATCTATGAAATGGTTAAAATTCAATATCCCGAATTAACAGAAAGTCTTTTTCTTGCTTTGTTTAATAAAGTAAGAGAGCGTATTTCTAAAGATGTTCCTTTGTATGAAAAAACAGAAGAATTTTCTGTTACAGCAGATGAAAACGAATATGATCTGGATACTGTATTGTCAGAAAAACTGTCTAAAATATTACGGCTGGAATATAATGGCTTGAAAATTGATAAAACATCCTTAGATTTACAAGTAGAAACGTAATGTAAATGTCGTAACCCATGTCTCCCCCTCCGGGCGGTAAGTTACGATGAAAGTAAAGGAGGAATATTAAATGAGCTTAGGTATTAATAAGTACACAGTTAAGGAAGCTCTTAATTTAATTTTGGGTCAAAAAGGATTCCAGTATATTAATGATACTGCAAAACATACAGATTCATACTTTAGAATAAGGGCTGTTAATGGAAGTGCTGTTGTTTCTGCAACATCTGTATTAGGTGATAATCTAACAACTATTACTCTCCAACAGGATGAAGAGATAGTAGGCAATTTCTCTGATATTACATTGGCTTCTGGTAAAGTTCTTGCCTATTATGGAAGTGAGAGTTCATAATGTTAGGGATAAATCAATATGATGTAGGCAATGTTTACAATCTTTTGTTAGGTTCTTTAGGTTCTATTCTTGTAAATAATTCAGGAAAATTTGAGGGGGAATTTGTAGCATTTAAAGCTATTCATAATGATGCTGTAATTAGTTTAGCTGAAGCAAATTTAGGCGATAATCTTGCTAATATTACTTTATTAAAAGGTAAAGTAATTGTAGGGACATTTAGGTCTATTACATTGACTTCAGGACATATTAGGGCTTATCAGGGCAATCTTGATACAGTTATTCCTTCTTTAGGTGGTGCTTTTTTAATTACAGAAGATGGTAGTCAATTAATAACAGAACATGGCGAATTATTAGTAGTGGAGGATTAATACAATGGCTGAACAAAAATTTTCAGGACTCCCATGGAAAATAACATTTTTAGATGATGATTATGTGGCAATAGTAGATAGTGTTACAGGTATAAGTCATAGAGTTAAAGGAAGTGTTTTAAGAGAATATATGCAGAACAATATATCGGTTACACAAATTGG
>LDZT01005175.1_pt1 | contig 11547 bp, 11 predicted proteins | sample 615521 | NCBI WGS metagenome assembly LDZT01 (sample SAMN03408292, study PRJNA278302) | terrestrial metagenome | isolation source: oil reservoir sample SB1 | place: USA: Alaska, North Slope, Schrader Bluff formation | collected 2011-09
CATGCCGCACTCGGAGGAGTTCCTTCGCACGCATCCCCGCTACTCGGGATTCGACCTCAAGGAGCAGTGCTTCGAGCAGTGCCACACCGACGCCGACTGCTACAAGTGCCACGGACTGTGGAGCAACCACCCGCCGAGCTTCAAGGAGGAGCACAAGCGGCTCTCTCCGAACTCGGCATGCAACACCTGCCACAGCCAGCACGAGGGTCCCATGTGCGACCTCTGCCACGACTTCAACCAGTAGCGCACCGCCTTAGCGCGCAGCACGATCGCCCGCAATGGTAGAATCCTGCCCTGCGCTGTCCGCTCTTCGAGAGGCGATCCCATGAAGTTCTCAGGCACCGCTCACCGGTATGGCCGCGACATCGACACGGACGTGATCATCCCCGCGCGATATCTCAACACGAGCGACCCGGACGAGCTTGCGCTCCACTGCATGGAGGATCTGGACCCGGGTTTCGTGAAGAAGGTCGAATCGGGGGACATCCTCGTGGCCGACGAGAACTTCGGCTGCGGGTCGAGCCGCGAGCACGCGCCGATCGCCATCAAGGCCGCCGGCGTGTCCGTGGTGATCGCGAGGAGCTTCGCGCGCATCTTCTATCGCAACGCCATCAACACCGGCCTGCCGATCATGGAGGCGCCGGAGGCCGTTGAGGGCATCTCCGACGGCGACCGTGTGACGGTGGACGCGGATGCCGGCATCATCACCAACGAGACGACGGGCGCCACGTTCACTGCGCAGCCGTTCCCGCCGTTCATCAAGGACATCATCGAGGGCGGCGGACTGGTGGAGGCCGCCAAGAAGAAGGTGGCGCGATGACCACCTACCGCATCTGCCTGCTCCCAGGAGATGGCATCGGCCCTGAGATCACCGCCGAGGCCGTGAAGGTCCTCGGCGTCATCGGCGAGCGCTTCGGCGCCGCCTTCGAGTTCTCCGAGGCGCTGCTTGGCGGCGCGGCTATCGACGCTACCGGCACGGCGCTCCCGGAAGCCACGCTCGAGGTCGCTCACGCGGCCGACGCGGTGCTTCTGGCGGCTATCGGCGGACCCAAGTGGGACACCACCGACCCCGAGAAGCCGCGCCCCGAACAGGGCCTGCTCGGCATCCGCAAGGCGCTCGGCTTGTACGCCAACCTGCGGCCTGTGAAGATCTTCGACGCGCTCAAGGACGCCTCGAGCCTCAAGTCCGAGTACCTCGAGGGTGTGGACATGCTGATCGTCCGGGAGCTCACGGGTGGTCTGTACTTCGGCGCCCGCGCTCGCGAGACCGGCGTGGAGGGAGCGGCTACCGGCGGCGGACCCGGCATGCGGGCCTACGACACGCTCGACTACCGCGAGTTCGAGATCGAGCGTATCGCGCGTACGGCCTTCGAGGCGGCGCGTACTCGGCGCGGGCGCGTGCACTCGGTGGATAAGGCGAACGTGCTCGAGTCGAGCCGTCTGTGGCGCGAGGTGGTCCACCGTCTCCACGAGACCGAGTTCTCAGACGTGGAGCTCGTGGACCAGCTCGTGGACAACTCGGCCATGCAGCTCATCCGCACCCCGGCGCAGTTCGACGTGATGGTGACCGAGAACATGTTCGGCGACATCCTTTCGGACGAAGCGTCGATGCTCACCGGCTCGCTCGGCATGCTCGCGAGCGCGTCGCTCGGCGACGGTACCGCGCTCTACGAGCCGAGCCACGGCAGCGCGCCCGACATCGCCGGGCAGGGGATCGCCAATCCGCTTGCGATGCTGCTCTCCGTCGAGCTCATGCTGCGCTACAGCTTCTCGATGCACGACGCGGCCGATGCGCTTGCCTCGGCGATCGAGGGCGTCCTCGCGGGCGGATGGCGCACGCGTGACATCGCGGATGCCACCACGCTTCCGCAGAAGACGGTCGGCACCACCGCGATGGGGGATCTCGTGGTGGAGCGGCTGCGGGCGTAAGCGCGTGCAACCCACCCCGCGATACATCCTCCGCGGGCTCGTCATCGCCGCGATCGGGAGCGCTGTCGTCTCGGCGGTGCTCGTGGTGGTGAGCGACGGCCGGGAGGTGGCACGCGCGCTCCGCGACTTCGATCCGCTCGTGCTTGTGTGGATGCTCGTGCTCGGTGCGGTCGGCTTCCTCGTGCGCTCGATGCGGTGGGGCGCGCTCATGCGCGTGGCGGGTCATCCGGTGTCGCCCCGTGACGCGCTCTATCTGCAGATCTCGGGTCAGGCGATGACCGTGACGCCCGGCCGCGTAGGCGAGGTCGTGAAGCCCTGGCTTGCCCGCGAGATCGCCGGGATGCGGATGACGCGCGGCGTCACGCTCGTCTTCGCCGAGCGGGTGGCCGATCTTATCGCGGTCTGTCTTCTCGCTCTCGGCGGCCTCTGGGCGCTCGGCGGCGCCACCTGGACGCTCGTCCTCGGCATCTTGGTCGTGGGCGGAGGAACCGCTCTCGCCGGCTCCTCGTGGTTCCACGGTCTGGCGCTGCGCATCGTGCGCAGTCGCGAGAAGGCACGCAAGCACGAGGCTTCGGCCGAGGCGATCGCCGACACCCTGCAGCGAGCGCTCCACTGGCGTGTGCTCGCCTGGTCGGTACCGGCGTCGGTGGTGGCCTGGGGCCTCGAAGGCGTCGGCTTCGCGCTCTGCCTTCAGGCGTTCGGTTTCGACGTGCTCGGCGCACTCGTAGGCGTCTCTGTCTACGCGGTCGCAACCATCGCCGGTGCGTTCTCGTTCCTCCCCGGGGGCATCGGGCTAACCGAGGCGTCGATGGCCGGCATCCTGGTGGCGGCCGGCATGCCCGCCGCGGCCGCGTCCGGCGCCACCATCGTCACGCGCGTGGCCACGCTCTGGTGGGGCGTGGCGCTCGGCTGGATAGCGCTCGCGTCGCGGCCGGGACTGCTTGCGCGAGTCCTTGCGGGGGATCCGGCGGATCGCTGATCGCGTTGGGGCTTCGCTCACAAATCACGGATGCCGACTCTCTCACGAACGGTTCTGCGCGCCATAAGGCTGCGAAACATTAACCGTTCTTCAGAAAGTTTCAGGAATTCCGTAGATTCTGTCGAAGTTGGCAAGGCGCGTGCTTTATGCGAGCACGGCATCCGGCTGCAGCCGATCGCAGGAGCGAGAGGCCGCAGAACACGACCCGCAAAGACTACTTGAACCGGAGGAACGATGTCCGAACGGACTGCTGATACCCCACGGCCCGATGAGCGCGAGCTCAACGTCGAGGCGTCCGCAGCGGACGTTCCAGCAGGGCCCGGCCGCTCGACCGACCCCGTCGTTCGGCGGCTGGGCCTGCTTGCCCTTCTCCTGGTGGTGTTGTGGCTGAGCGCCGTGGTCACCGCACTCTTCACAGGCGTTCTCTCCTCGGATGCGCCACGCACCGGCGTGGAACGAGCACTCGGCATGTACGAAGCCGAGGTCTCAGCCGGCACCATGACGGCGGAGAAGTGGGCCGACTACGTCACGGTGCTCACCGCCGCAGGCCAGTACAGCAGGGCGCAACAGACGATCGAGACTGCTCTGTCCGCCGTGCCCGACTCGGCTTCGCTCATCCTGCTCGAGCAGGCACGGCTCTTTGTGGCGCGCGGGGAGTATGACGCGGCTATCACGGCTGCCGAGGAGACCATCAAGGCTGCCCGCGAGGAGCTTGAGGCCATGAAGGCCGAGGCCGCTGAGAGGGGCGTGCCCTTCACCCAGGAGCGGCTGGAGCAGGAGGAGACCGCCGTGCTGCTCATAGCCGAGGTCCATGAGGCCACGGGGGATGCGCCGCGCGCCATCGAGTGGTACACGACGTTCCTCGAGTACAAGCCTGCGGCGGCCAACGTGTACGTACGTCGTGGGAACGCCAGGGCTGACACGGGGGACGTAGCGGGAGCGGAGGCAGACTACCGCGAAGCGCTGCGCTTTGTTGCTGACGATCCGGCGGCTCTCGCCGGGCTTGAGAGGATCGGAGTGGAGGAGCAGTGACCCGTACGAACGTGAACACCTCCGGGGACGGTACCCGCCGCACTGCGGGTAGCGCTCCCGATAAGCGCGCCCGGCGCACGATGATCGCCATCGTGATCGTCGTCATCCTGCTGCTGCTTGCGGCCACCGCGCTGCTGTTCTGGATCGCCAAGCCCGTGGGCACCGTCGCCCGCGGAGAAGAGGCGGGCGGCCTGCAGTGGGTCCGTTCGATATACGGTTGGGGCGAGACGCAGGACGAGCAGCTCCTCACCCCCAACGACGTGGCGATCGCGCCGGACGGCACGATCTGGGTCACCGACCAGGCCCGCGCGCGGGTGGTGGGCTTCAACCCTGACGGCACGTACAAGACCCTGCTCCACCAGGGCCCCGTGGGCAGCTCCCAGTTCGCACTTGAGATGCCTACGTCGGTAGCGGTGGATGAGACCGGCCTCATCTACGTTGGCGAACTCGCCGGTGACGCCGTGACCGTCTTCTCGGAGAACAACGAGGTCGTGCGGCAGTACATGGTCCCCGACGTCAGTGTCGTTGCCGCGCGTGACGGCCGCGTGGTGGCCGGGTCACGCGCCGGATTCGTCATCTTCGACACGGATGGCGAGGTGATACGCCTGGTGGGCGAGCGCGGCAGCGGTGACGGACAGTTCGATGGAGTGGCGGGCATCACCATCGCCGACGACGGCGCGATCTTCGTGGCCGACCAGTACAACAACCGCATCAGCGCCTACGACCGCGACGGCGAACGCCAGTGGGTCCGGGAGATGGGGTTGCCCAACAACGCGGGCATGAACGCCGGCATGTCCGAGGAGACCACCGCGCAGGCCAAGATGGCGCTTCCCTCGCGGATGACGATCGACGGCGCAGGGCGCCTCGTGGTGGCAGACCCCTTCGACTTCAGCCTCACGGTGATCGACCCCGCTACCGGCGACCTGCTTGCCAAGTACGGCGCCATGGGTTCTGCCGAGGGGCAGTTCACCTATCCCAACGGCGTCTCCTATGACGCGGAGCACGACTGGTTCGCTGTGGCCGACAGCGCGAACAGCCGCGTGCAGATCGTGCGGCTGCCTGGCTCGGGCGGGGAGCCGTTGGCTGCCGTGCGCAGGAGCCTCGCCGGCCCGCTCAAGACGTGCATCGCGCCTCTCCTGTTGATCCTCGCGGTCATCGCCGTGTGGGCCGTACGTGAGGCGGTGGCCCGCCGTAAGCGCCGCGATGCGACCGAAGCCGATGAGCGCGGGGCGGCGATCGATGCAGCCACCGGCGCCGATGAATGACGCCACGCCCGCGATGGGCTTGCGTACATCCATCTCAGGGAGGGAGGTGAACGACTACATGAGAGAAACCACAACGAACGCTACTCACAACGGAGGACATGCAATGAAGAAGACGCTTCTGGTGGCAGCACTGGCTGTCGCCCTGGTCTTCGCGTTCGGAGGTACTGCTTTCGCGAAGAACAACGTCATGATGTTCGATGGTTCCGTGGCCGTAGGCTCGGAACTCGGTGACGGTACGGCCACAGCGACCGTCCCGCCCGTGTACAACAACTGGACCACCGGGCTGGCCCCCGAGTACTACCGGGGCTCGCTTGTCGGTATGCGTGATCTGGGTCTCGAGAACGTTGCCGCCAACACGTCCAGCTCGCCGCACGGCGGGTACACCACCGCCACGGTGAAGTGTGCCGCCTGCCACGCGGTCCACGCGGCATCCACGCTGCAGTACGACACTGACGGCGACGGTATCGGCGATCGTGCGCCCGACACGCTGCTCAAGATGGCTGCGAGCGACTCGTGCGCCTTCTGCCACGTCACGAACCCGATCAACTCCAAGGTCGTGTACGGCGGAAGCCTTGCGATCGTCAACGGCGACGGCGACGATCACCACTCGCCGAGCGCCAACTGCTCGCAGTGTCACGCATCGGTCCACGGCGCGGACGCCATCGAGGGTGTGGAGGCCGTCGACGGCCTGCTGCTCAAGGAGCTCGCCGGACGGTACACGAACTTGAACGACATGATCGACGGATACAACAACGGATCCGGGTTCACTGCCGCCGAGTACCGTGACGGCATCGTCGCCGCTGGCGAGCGTTCCGCGGCTGTCGGCCTCTTCTGCGCCGGCTGCCACAGCGGTTCGTACCAGAACGCCGTGGCGAACACCACCAACGGCACCGGCACCATGACCGGTCACCGCGTCATGGCCGAGGCCCGCGCGACCTACAACGGCCTCGATATCGGCTCCAGTGCCGCTACTCTGACCGTTGCTGCCGCTTTCGCGCCGGCCACGGACTGCAAGTCGTGCCACGACGCCGACAACGGGTTCGGCGAGGCCGGCTTCCCGCACTTCACCCCTGGTGCGGCCCGCTTCCTCAACTCCGGCAGCTACGCCGGCGCCGCTGACGTCGGCGCTGTGGGCGTTTCCGCAACCGCTGACGACGGCACCTTCGGTGTCGTGGCAGGCGGCGTGGACGCCGACGCCACGATGGAAGACGTCGCCCAGTACTCCCTGCAGGACGGTGTGTGCCTCAAGTGCCACCGCGACGCGACCTCGGGTGTCGGTATCACCTTCTAGTCCGCACCCTGTTCCACCGTTACACCAGCATGAGGCGGGGGGTCGGCGCGCAAGCGCGGGCCCCCCGCACCCTCCGACCGGGAAGTAGGCATGAACCGACCACCGGCCAAACGTCTGGCGAGCATCGCGGTCCTCGTGATCGCGGGCTGTCTCGTGCTGGTCTCGGCGGCCGTGGGTGTCACAGCAGCCACGATGCCGGGCTGCGAATCGTGTCACGCCCGTGAGGCCGGCGTGGTGCAGGGCCTGCAAGCGGGATCCCATACCGGCGCGGAGTGCGTGTCGTGCCATGTGCCGTCCGGTGTGGCCGAGCGGGTCACCTTCGGCACCCGCGTCGTCTTCGGCATGACGCTGCGGCTCGGGCAGGACGGTGAACGCGCATCGGCAGGTGTGCCCGATGCCACGTGTCTGTCGTGCCACGGCGACGTGATGGAGCGTCCCACCGCATCCCGCGGCTACTTCATCGACCACGCCACCTGCACGGAGGGCGCGCGTTGCACCGACTGCCACTCGGCAACGGCGCACGGGGACGCAACCGGCTGGAAGCGGACCGCCGAGATGGGGCAGTGCCTCGGATGCCACAGTGTCCGTGAGGCCGCGGCTTCGTGCGACACGTGTCACGACCCGCACACCAAGAGCGAGCGGTTGGCCGTGGGCGGTCCCTGGACGGTCACGCACGGGTCGCAGTGGGAGACGACGCACGGCATGGGAGACCTGGGCACGTGCTCGGCGTGTCACGATCGCGACTACTGCGTGGACTGTCACGGGGTGAGCCTGCCGCACGGCGATCGCTACACCCAGAACGCTCACTCGACAGAAGCTCTCACGTCGCCCCGCTCATGCAGCGGGTGCCACGAGCGTGATTTCTGCGACTCCTGTCACGGGGTGGAGATGCCGCATCCCGCCGAGTTCGTGCAGGGGCACTCGGCCACCGTGGAGGCTGGAGGCACCGATGCGTGCGTGCGGTGTCACGCGACCGCCGACTGCCAGACCTGCCACGTGAAGCATGTCCATCCGGTGACGCTCGAGCAGATGGACGGGGCCCTGCGATGACCCCGATGGAGCAGGTGACGCTGCGCCTTGAGGCGGCGCTCGCTGTCGTTGCCGACGTCTTCCGCAATCCCGGCGCCGACCGCGAGGCGGCGCTGCTGGTGTTCGGCAGCCTGTTCCTGCTGCTGGTGCTCGTCGGGCTCGTGATCTCGCTCCTGGTGACCTCGCCGCGGGGCGGACGGCCGAGCGCTTCGGTGGAGGGTGGGTCATACGCCCCTCGGCCGCAGCGCCAGCGCAGGTCTCCGGCCGAGGTTCGCGCACGCGTGCTCGGATCCCTTGCGATGACGGTGATCGTGGTTGCGGGAGTGTGGGTCACAGCGGGCGTCACCACGGCATCCCGGGCTGCATGCGAGTCGTGCCACGCCGATTCGCAGCACATCACCTCCGAGGAGATCGACGTACACCGCAACGTGCGCTGCGTCGCCTGCCACGAGCCGGGTGGCTGGGTGGCGAAGGCGACAGCCAACCTTGGCGCCCGGGCGGCACACGTGGTGCGCGGTGCCAACGGCACGACAGGCGGGGTCTACGGTACCGGGATCTCGTCCGCGGGCTGCCTACGCTGTCATGCCGCCGCGCTCGAGGGCACCACCGGCCCCTCGGACAGGGGGGTCATGATGTCCCATGCCGAGCCGGTGCGCGCAGGAGCCGAGTGCATCGACTGTCACCGGCTCTCCGGCGGGGTCGTCTCGAGCCGTATCGCGGGCATGAACGAGTGCCTCAGGTGTCACGACGACGCGACGGCGTCGGCTGAGTGCGGCGTCTGTCACCAGGGCGATCCGGCCCTGGCTATCGCCGCTGTGGAGTCCACCGTGACCGCCTACGCACAGGACCTGGTGGCGGAGCCCCGGTGCGACACATGTCACGACACGGACACGTGCGATTCGTGTCATGGCATCTCGATGCCGCACACGGCCGAGTTCAAAGCGATCGGCCATGCGCGTGAGGGCGCGGAGGACCTGTGGAACAACGCGGGACGCACCTGCGCCAAGTGTCACTACGACGGGCGCCGCGAGTGCACGACATGCCATGAGCAGGCGTTCCTGGCGCATGGCGCCGGGTTCGCGGTGTCGCATCAGCAGGCCGACTGGAGCGGCGCGGGCTGCACATGCCACAACCACCGGTCGCCGGTGGCCGGGCGCAACTTCTGCATGGTCTGCCACACCGAGGCGGAGGCGCCCGGCTCCCGCTGATCGCGAGGACATCCTGTCGCGGGTCCCGGATGTTCGATCCAGCGAGATCGCACTCGGCGCGGGATCTGCGATGCCTGTATATTCCTGTAGATTCCTATTCATGGTATGATGTACCCATGGATGAACTGCTCGACATCGCATCCGTGGCCGGGTATCTCGGCGTTTCCGAGCGTACGGTTTATAACCGCGTTCGTTCCGGCGATCTGCGCGCACTCAAGGTCGGCAGACTGTGGCGGGTTCGCGCGTCCGATCTCGACGAGTGGCTCGATCAGGCCGGCGGGCGCGCTGGAGCGCGTGAAGGCACGCAGACCCAGGCTCCTGGCCGCGCTCTCCTGGACCGTCACCAGGCTGCACTCACCGAAGCCTGCCGCCGTCATCACGTGAGTCGTCTCGATGCGTTCGGCTCCGTCCTGCGGGACGACTTCTCCCCCGCGAGCGACATCGACTTCCTCGTTGAGTTCGAGCCGGTGGAAGCATCGGGCTTCGATCACCCATACTGGACGCTCGCCGAGGAGCTCGAGGCGATATTCGGCCGACGTATCGACCTCGTCATGGTAGACGCGGTCACGAACCCCTATCTCGCCCACGAGCTTGAGCTCACGAAGGTGACGCTGTATGCGGCGTAGCGAGATCGTGCTCATCGCCGACGCTATCGCCGCAGCGGAGTCCATCGGCGCCATCGTGTCGGGCTCCGCTGAAGAGGAGTATCTCGCCACCCGCATACTGCGTTCGGCGGTGGAGCGAGAGCTGCTGATCATCGGAGAGGCGCTCGACGCTCTCGACGGCATCACCCCTGAAGCGCGCGCCCGCGTGACGCATCTGGGCAGGGTGATCGGCCTGAGGAACAGGCTGGCGCACGCGTACGACCTCATCGATGACGTGATGGTATGGGCTATCGCTCGCGAGGACATCCCATCGCTTCTCGCCGAGCTTCGCCGCTGGCTGGCGGAACTTCGTTAAGGCCACCCCGCTGTCGGTACTGTGCGCTACACTATCCCGATACACGGCCGTACGCGGAGGGGAGACGTCATGGCACTGCCCGAGGTGGAATTCATCTGGATGGACGGCGAGCTGGTTCCCTGGGCAGACGCCAAGGTCCACGTCCTCACTCACGCGCTCCACTACGGCACCGGCGTCTTCGAAGGCATCCGCTGCTACGCAACCGACGACGGCCCAGCGGTCTTCCGGCTCACCGAGCACATGCAGCGTTTCGAGCGCTCGGCCAAGATGCTCTTCATGGACCTCGGCTACTCGGTGGATGACATGGTGGAGGCGGTCAAGACCACCATCCGCGAGAACGACCTCCCCGCGTGCTACATCCGTCCGCTCGCGGTCCGCGGCTACGGCTTCATGGGCGTCGACCCGATCAACTCGCCCGTCCAGGTCTCCATCGCCGTGTGGCCCTGGGAGTCGTACCTCGGCGAGGAGGCGTTGGTGCACGGAGTCGACGTGGGCATCTCCTCCTGGCGGCAGCGCAGCATCAATGCGATACCGCCGGGGATCAAGTCCTCGGCGAGCTACCTCAACTCCGGCTTCGCCAAGATCGAGGCCAACCGCCACGGTTATGCCGAGGGCATCATGCTCAACGAAGCCGGGCATGTGTGCGAAGGCACCGGCGAGAACCTCTTCATCGTGCGCGATGGCGTTATCTCCACCCCGCCCGTCTCCGACGGCATCCTCGAGGGCATCACGCGCGACTCGATCATGGTGATCGCCGACGACCTCGACTACCCGGTGCTGGAGGAGTCGCTCGTACGCACCGACCTCTATATGGCCGACGAGATCTTCATGACCGGTACCGCCGCCGAGGTCGTGCCGGTGCGCTCGGTCGACGGCCACGTGATCGGCGATGCCGGCCCGGTGACCCTCGACCTTCAGAAGACATACTTCTCGGCGGTCCGGGGCCAGGACCCGGCGTACGAGGAGTGGCTCGAGCGCGTGTAGACGGCCGTTGTGGCTAAGACGGGGCTCGTCAGGATACTGAGCTGGGCGTCGGGCGTCCTTGCGGTCGTCCTGGTGCTGCTGCTCGCCTTCGCGGGCTACCTCTGGCATCTCTCCACCAGACTGCCGGACCTCGCCGCCAACCCCGACGCGATCCAGTTGGCGCAGACGTCGATCGTGTACGCGGCCGACGGCAGCGTGCTCGCCGAATGGCACGATGCCGAGGACCGCACGGTCGTGGCCGGCGAATCGCTCCCGCAGACGCTCAAGGATGCCGTCGTCGCCATCGAGGACCGGCGGTTCTACGAGCATTCGGGCGTGGACATGCAGGCCATCGCGCGTGCGCTCTCGGTGAACACCGCCGCCGGGGAGGTGCGGCAGGGGGGCTCCACGATCACCCAGCAGACGGTGAAGCTCCTGTTCACCGACGGCGAGCGCACGTTGCGGCGCAAGATCGAGGAAGCGCTCCTCGCCCTGCAGCTGGAGAGCCAGGCCGACAAGGACGACGTGCTCGGCGTCTACCTCAACATGGTGTACTTCGGGCATGGGGCCTACGGTGCGGAGAGCGCCGCGCAGCGCTTCTTCGGCCTCAGCGCCCGCGACCTCACGCTTGCGCAGTCGGCGCTCCTCGCGGGATGCATCCAGTCGCCGACGCGCTACGATCCCTTCACCAGCCCGTCCAGCGCGCTCGAGAGGCGGAACCTGGTGTTGCGCGAGATGCGCGACCAGGGCTACGTCACGGCTGGAGAAGCGGCCGACGCCGCCGCGGAGCCGCTCGGTCTTCGGGACGAGGCCGCTGAGGCGCAGCCGCAGTTCGCGCCGTACTTCGTGGAGTACGTGCGCCGTGACCTGCTCGAGGTGCTCGGCTCCGAG
>LDZT01011490.1_pt1 | contig 11545 bp, 10 predicted proteins | sample 615521 | NCBI WGS metagenome assembly LDZT01 (sample SAMN03408292, study PRJNA278302) | terrestrial metagenome | isolation source: oil reservoir sample SB1 | place: USA: Alaska, North Slope, Schrader Bluff formation | collected 2011-09
TCCAATAAAAGACCTAATTTCTTCTTTAAAATCTATATTAGGTTCAAGTAGAAGATGGGATATTGTTATAATCGGTGTAGGGAATTTAGGAGAGGCATTACTTCGTTATAGAGGTTTCCAAAACAGGGGTTTTGTTATTAAGGCAGCATTTGATATCAGTACTTCCAAGGTTGGCAGGACAGTAAATGATGTTAAAATAATGCATTTAAACCAGATGGAAGATTATATTAGAGAACATAATATAAAGATTGGCATAATAACCGTTCCTGTGGGATCTGCACAAGGGGTTGCTGATCGTATGATTGCAGGGGGAATCGTATCTATCCTGAATTTTGCGCCGATTGCTCTCAAATATCCAGGCTATGTAAAGGTAAATGCTATAGATATTTCAGTTGAATTGGAAAGATTGCTTTTTTATTTAGACTCTTGTAATAATTAAGTTTGAAAAATACCCACAAATATTTTAGCTGATCTTAGAGTAAATAAAATTTGACATTTCAATCATATATCATATATAATATATATGGTTGATGAGATAGGAGGTTTATAATTTGGAAGACATAGCTCACATTGTGTCTAAAATATATTCTAAAATTAATTATGAAGACCTACCAAAAGATGTCAGCAAAATTACAAAAATGTTTATCATGGACTCAATTGGTACCAGCTTGGCAGGAACACGTGCTCCTGGTTGCAAAGAGGTAGTTGGTATTTTTAAAAAAATAGGGGGGAACCCCGAGTCTACCGCGATGGGTTTTAATTTAAAGTTACCTGCTTTTTCCTCTGCTTTAATTAACAGTATGACAATACATGCACTCGATTTTGATGATACTTACGATCCTGCAGCAATGCATTGCTACACAAGTGTTCTTCCTACTGCTATTGCTCTGGCTGAGTTAAAAGGAAATGTTACCGGAAAAGAATTAATTAATGCGGTTGCCCTGGGTGTTGATTTCTGTGCCAGATTGGGTGCAGCAATTAATAGCCCTTTAAGCTGGATTAGGACTTCTACCTGTGGTTCTTTTGCTTCTGTATTGGCTGCCTCTAAAATATTGAAATTACCGAAGGAAAAGATTTTAAATGCCTTAGGTATAGTTTATAGCCAAACCTCAGGAAATGCACAATGTCTAATAGATGGAGGTTTAGCCAAAAGAATGCAGCCTGGCTTTGCAGCCAGCTCAGGAGTTTTGTCTGCTCTGATGTCTGAATCAGGCTTGACCGGAGCCAAAGATGTATTTGAAGGTAAATATGGATATCTTAATTTATATGAAAGGGGGAATTATAATAGAAAAGTTGTTTTAGAAAATTTAGGTGAAGAATTTTATGGAACAAGAATAAGCATTAAACCATATCCAAGTTGTAGAATGACGCATGCGTCCATTGACGCTGCCTTATACCTAAAAGAAAACTATCAATTTGAAATAAGCGATATAGACAAGATTGAGCTATATACATCTAAAATGGTTAAAGATATGGTGGGAAGTCCTTTCAAAATCAGGGAAAATCCACAGGTTGATGCCCAGTTTAGTATTCCGTATACCGTAAGTGTAGCTTTAATTGAAGGGAAACCATTTATCGATGATTTTTACGATGATAGAGTAAGAAATTTTAAAGGTATGAATTTAGTTAAGAAAATAAGCATTATTCCAGACGAACAATTGGAAAAAAGGAATATCAGCACTTCATCTATCAAGATGTATTTGAAAAATGGGAATATATTCAATCATAATGTTAATGTTTTTAAGGGAAACCCTAAAAATCCATTATCTGAAAGCGAGTATGTAGAAAAATTCAAAAAATGTGCCAATTTTGGAATTAAAGAATTCAATCAAAGTCAACTTAATGAATTGTATGAAAACATATTGAATCTTGAGAAAATCAAAGATATTTCAGAATTAACTCGTATGCTTAGTTAATCGATAAATGAATTTTATCGATTAAGATTAACAAGAGGACTATGTAAGTAAAAATTAATAAAAATTAAGGAGGAAAAACAGTGAAAAGAACTTTATTTTTAAATATTATAGTTATCAGTATACTTTGCCTGGCGATTCTTTCTCCGTTGTCGGTTTCTGCCCAGACAACTTTGTTATCGATGGGCACAGGTAGTAGTTCTGGTACCTATTATTACTTAGGTGCTGGTTTTGCAAAAATAGTTGAAGAATATTATCCAGAGATTAGAATTAATGCTCAACCGACGGCTGCTTCATTTGAGAATGTTAGATTGATTGTAAGTGGCGAGCTTGATATTGGCTGGGCTTGTGCTGGTACTTATAGTACCTTAATGGAAGAAGGATTAGATCTTAGTAATATAGCTATGATAGGAATTGGTCATCGTAGTGATGTTCATATTATGACTATGAACAAAGAATATGAAACTGTCAAAGATTTAGTTGGCTCAGGAGCAAAAATTTCAGTTGGCCCTCATGGAAGTGCTACTATGAGATTGTTTAGTCCTTTCTTGTTAGTTGATGGATTAGGGCTAGAAGAAGGAAAAGATTATGAGCCAGTGTATTATAGTTTTAGTGAGACTGAAAGAGGGCTTGAAGAAGGAACAGTAGATGTTGGTATAACAGCTGCGGGATTCCCCCTTCCAGGTGTAATGGATATGTGTAGTACCCATCATGTTTATTTTGTTGATATACCAGATGATGTATTAGAAATAATGATGGAAAAGAGAAAAATTGTAAAACCGCTGATTATACCTAAAGAAACTTATCCTGGGATGGAAAAAGACAACCAGACATTTTATATGAAGCAAACAATAGCCTGTAGAAAAGATTTACCTGAAGATGTTGTTTATAAATTCTGTAAAGCGATTTTTGAACATCCTGAAGAGAAAAATGCAATTCATCCACAAGCGAAATTATGGAACCTGGAAAATTTAGAAGGGATTGATGATGAATTACCGATTCACCCCGGAGCATTGAAATATTATAAGGAAAAAGGTGCCTTATAAAAAAATGTAATGGATTTTAAAAAATATTTTACTCTATCTCGTAAAAATCATCTAAATTAATAAATAGAACTACATACTATTATTCTTTAAATCAGTCAATTACCTTTTTATATTATTTTATAAATAATCCAAAAAATAAGGGATTAGATGGATAACATTGGAAAATAGAATATTGTTTTAATTTAATTAATTCAGTTCATATTTAACAATAAAATATATAATTTATTCGTAGAAAGAAAGTAGGGATTAGAAATATATGGATATATGGGAAGAAATGTTAGGACATACAGTTAAAGAAAAAATAGTTAATACGATAGCGATATTTTTTTCAATATTTCATATTTATACTGGTTATTTCCAGCTAGAGGCAATGAACCAACGAATTATTCATTTAATGTTTGGTTATTGCTTGATTTTTTTGATTTATAGTTTTAATGGAAAGAAGAATCTTAAAAAATTTGGAGCGTCAAATATTATACTTTCGCTAGTATATATAGGAATATCGATTTATTTTATTTTAACATGGAGCACCAGGGCACAAAAAGTTGGATTGCCATTACCTATGATTGATTATGTATTAGGTACTATCATTTTATTTTTAACAATTGAAGGTGCCAGGCGCAGTATTGGTTTGGTATTACCAATAATGGCGATTCTTGTAATGCTTTTTGGAATGTTTGGAGAGTCGATGCCCGGGATGTTTATGCATAAGAATTACTCATTCCTGAGAATTATAGCTAATATGGTTTTGAAAACAGATGGTCTTTATGGAATGTTAACAGGAATTTCGGCCACTTTTATTTATTTACTTGTATTGTTTGGAGTTATCTATAACGAATCTGGTGCAGGAAAATTTTTCCTTGATTTTGCAATGAGCTTTGTAGGTCACCTTAGGGGGGGGATTGCCAAGGTTTCAATCATTGCAAGTGCCCTATTCGGAATGATTTCAGGTAGTGGAGTTGCCAATACTGCTGCAGTGGGGAACATTACAATTGGAGCAATGAAACAAAATAATTATGATTCTGATTTTGCAGCGGCTGTGGTGGCTGCCGCAGGTTCAGGGGGCTTGATAATGCCTCCCATTATGGGTAGTGCAGTTTTTATTATGATGTCCGTGACTGGTGTACCTTATTTTACGATAATGCTCCGCTCATTTGTGATAGCCTTTCTGTTTTATATTGCTATTTTTATCATGGTTGACTTTCGATCAATGAAATTAGGAATTAAGGGAGAGCCAAAAGAAAAATTGAAAAATTCCAAGGAAGTATTTAAACAAGGTTGGAATTATATTTTGCCTCCCCTATTACTTGTTATACTTTTAAGTTTACATGTCAATATTATTCGTTCAGTCTTTTGGGCAATCATTTCGATTCCGTTTGCAACAATGTTACAGAAGTCAACCCGAATGAGCTTAAAAAATTTAATTAAAGCCTTATCAAAAGGTGCTATTTCTGCTTTAACTGTCGTTGCAATATTGTCTGTTGCAAGCATCATTGTTGGTTTAGTCAATTTCACGGGGTTAGGAATTATGATTTCAACTATATTGATAAGATTGTCTGGAGGCAATTTGTTTATACTACTTATACTAACAATGATTTCCTCAATTATATTGGGGATGGGTGTGCCGCCTGTAGCTGCCTATGTAGTTTTATCTATATTAGTAGTGCCTGCTTTAACTCAAATGGGTGTATGGTTTTTTGCTGCTCATATGTTTGTATTTTATTTTTCTGTTTTAGCAGAAATTACCCCTCCCGTTGCACCAAATGCATATGTTGCTTCCGGAATAGCCAATTCAAATTTTTTAAAAACAGCTCTTACTGCTATGAAAATATCATTTCCAGTCATTATAATGCCCTATGTTTTTGTATATAATAACGCTCTTTTGATGAAGGGTTCTTTTTTACAGATAGTTTCAATTGTTTTATTTGCCCTGATTGCTACATATATAATGAGTTGCGCTCTTGAAAATTTCTATTTTACCAGAATTAATTGGCTGTATAGCATGGCTTTAATTACTGGGAGTATTTTAATTTTAATGCCAGATTACAAATTAATAATTTTAGGATTTATAATTATTGGAAGCATAACGGTATATTTGAAATTGAAACAAAAAAGGAAATTAGCTAAAAATGAATCTATTCTTACAGTTGATGGATAGACCTGTAGAATAAATAAAAAAATAAGTAAATTATGTTTTAAAAATAAAAAAAATAATTGCATAACCCTGAGAAAAGGAGAAAGATAATGGGGAAAAATATGGAAACAGACGTACTAATCATTGGTGGCGGAGTTGCCGGTACTGCTATTGCTAGAGAATTATCCAAATACAACCTAAAGACAATTTTAGTAGAAAAAGGATATGCCTTGGCGAATGGACAAACAAAGTTATCCACCGCAAGTATTTATACTGGCTTGGTTATGATTGGCTCACTAATTGCAAAAAGTGTTTTATTGAAGCCTGGTGAACCTTTGTATGACCCAAATGGCTTTAAGATGGAATGGTGTGAAATGGGTTTTAAGGAATGGCCAAAAATTTTTGAAGAATTGGATGTGAAGTATATTCGTTTGCCGACACTAGTATTTGCTCGCAATAAAAAAGAATTGGAAGATTTAGACTATTATGAAAAAGTAGCTCATCAAATGGGAGGCGAATACGAGAATTGCTATAGAAGTGTTGAAGGAGATGAGCTTTTTGAACTTGAGCCAAATTTGACCAAAGATGCAATAAAAGGTTTATATGACAAGGATCACCTGATCGATGCCTTCCCCCCTGAATTAGTTACTGCTTTAGCTGAAAATGCTAAGCAGAATGGTGTTGATGTTATATTGGATGCTGAAGTGACAAACATAAGTCAACAAAACGCTCATCATATTGTTGAAACAAAACAGGGAAATATCGAGACTAATTATATTATCAATTGTGCGGGTGGTAATGCTGATAAGATTGCCCAGATGGGGGGCGGATGTGATTTTAAATTTAATTTAAAAACCAGTACTCTAATGATTTTCGATAGAAATAAAACACATTTGATTAACGGAATGGTTAGACCTCCCTGTGAGCCAGGTTTTCTTGCTTTTGTAAAACCGAATGCTCATGGTAATTTAATGGGAACATACGGACATTATGATACAGTTGACCATCCAGAAGACACAGAAATCATTCTTGAGCAAGGCATTAAAGGTGCTGAAGGAGTTAATGGTTTTGTTCCAAGTTTAAGCAGAAAAGACGTGATTAACTTATGGCGAGGAGTTAGATGTTTTAGTAACAAAGAACCGGATGATTATCTTGTTGAATTTTCTCCCTTTAATGAAAAGATGATTAATATTGTATTAAGGGCTCCCGGTATTGCAGGGTCGCTAGGTTTATCAAGACATATTCCAAAAATGCTTTCAGAGGCAGGGTTGAAATTAGAAAAGAAGAGTAATTTTAATCCCCGAAGAAAAGCTATTCCTAGATTTCGCGATTTATCATATGATGAACGAAATGAACTGATCCAGAAAGATCCTAAATACGGTCATGTTATCTGTCGCTGTGAAACTGTCACAGAAGGTGAAATAGTAGAGGCAATCAAGAGAGGAGCAATATCAGAACAAGGTGTCAAGTTTAGGACAAGAGCAGGCATGGGCCGTTGTAAGAGAGGTTTTTGTGGCCCACGGGTTATAGAAATTTTGGCAAGGGAATTAAACATTCCAGTAACGGAAGTTGTAAAAAGAAGTTACAATTCTGTTTTAATTCCTTACAAAGCAAAAGAATTATTGTTAGAGAAAGAAGAGGCTTTAGTAAAATGATTTCAAAAAATAATAATATTGATGTGTTAATCATTGGTGCAGGTCCTGCTGGATTAGCGGCTGCTATAAGAGCAAAAGAAGAAGGTGTTTCCAATGTGACAATTATTGAAAGGGATAAAGTGCTAGGGGGCTTATTACATCAGTGTATACATAACGGTTTTGGATTATGGTATTTTGGTCAAGATATGACTGGTCCGGAATATGCTAAAATATTTATTGATAGAGTAAAAGAAATGGGCATTAATATATTGCTGGATAGTATGGTTTTAAATATTACCCCTGATAAAAAAGTAACTTTCTGTAATAAAAATGGAGTGCAAACTTTAAACCCAAAAGCAATTATCCTGACCATGGGTTGTAGAGAGAGATCAAGGGAAAGTATCATGGTATCTGGAAACAGGCCAGCTGGCGTTTTTACAGCTGGGACAGCCCAAAGATTTGTTAATGTAGAAGGCTATATCCCAGGCAAAGAAGTAGTAATTTTAGGTTCAGGAGATATAGGCATGATTATGGCCCGCCGCCTGACCTTAGAAGGTCTGGATGTGAAGGCCGTTGTAGAAGTTTTACCTTATGTGGGGGGGTTAATCAGAAATGAAGTGCAATGCCTTCATGATTTTGATATAGATATATTATTAAAACATACAGTCTCCTGGATTCATGGTAAAGAAAGAGTTGAAGGTGTTACTGTTTCTGAGGTTGATAATAAAATGATGCCTATTGCCGGAACTGAAAAAGATTTTAATTGTGATACACTCATTTTATCTGTTGGGCTCATACCGGAAAATGAATTATCAATAATGGCAGGAGTCCAATTAGACCCAATTACTAATGGTCCTATTGTAGATGAATACAGAATGACAAATATCCCGGGTATTTTTGCTGGAGGAAATGTAGTACAGGTTCATGATTTAGTTGACAATGTATCCTGGGAATCAGAGATTGCTGGTTTTAATGCCGCCCGATATGCTAAAGGTGAAATGTTAAAAGAAGGGAAAATTAGATTAATTCCAGGAAATAACATAAGATATGTAGTACCTCAAGTAATTTCGGGTGAAGAAGACGTAACGGTATATATGAGAGTTAGAGAACCAAAAGAGATGGTGAGGGTCAAGGTTGGAGACGTTCTTAGAAAGGCAGAAAGAATAGTTAAGCCCAGTTCAATGTTAAACTATGAACTTTCCCATGAAAAACATCTAAGCAAATTGCCTGAAGGCACAAAAGAAATAATAATTAGTTGTGATGAGAAAGGAAAATAAAATGCCTAAAAAAGTGAATATTATATGTACAAATTGTCCTATGGGTTGTGAAATAACGTTAACCATTGACGAAAAGAGTGATAAAGTTCTTAATATTGAAGGGAATAGGTGCAAGCAGGGGAAACAATATGCTTTAGCTGAATATAAAAATCCTGTTCGTGTCCTCACTGCTACTGTGAGAACGAATAGTAGTAAAAGACCTCTATTACCAGTTAGAACTAACAAGCCAATTTCAAAAGATAAGATGAAAGACATGATGTATGTCATTTGTAAGATAGTTGTGAAAAATCCGATAAAAATTGGCCAGGTTATCGAACCTAACATTATGGATACTAAAGTAGATTTAATTGCCACGGCTGATTTAATTGAAAATTAGCAAAGAGTTTTATCAGGTAAAAATAAAACATATTATAAGATATTCTCAGTATTATATTTTCTAGAAAAAATTATATTAATTCAATTATATATGGGGGGGGATTTGGCCACAAAATGAAAAGTAAAAAGAGCAATGATTGTATTTCTAGTCAATATGAAAGCAAACTGGAAATAAACGAGGAAATATATAAAGTTAAAGGCATTCCTCCAGGTGCAAGAGAGAAAATTCTCGATATTATTGCAAAGTCAGCTTATAATAATGATAGAGTTTACGAGGGTTGTACTCGTAGTGTTTTAGCTGCACTTATAGAACATTTGCATTTATCAACAACAGAAGGAGCAAAGGAAACAATAAAAGCAAGTACTGCTTTAGCTGGAGGAGTTTGCCGTATGGGTGAAACTTGTGGTGCGCTTATAGGTGGTATTATGGCTATAGGATTAGTTACAGGTTCAGAAAAGCTTGAAGATTTTAGTGCCTATAAATATTCTATGACACTTTCGTATCAATTATATAACAAATTTAAGAGTATTTACAACTCAACACGTTGCTATGAAATTCAGCAAAGACTATTTGGAAGAAGTTATGATTTTAAAGATAAAGAAAACAGTGCAGCTTGGTATAGAGACGGGGGTTTGTATAAATGCCCAATGGTTTGTGCAACAGCAGCGAGATTAGCTGCTGAAGTTATTTTAGATTTCAAAAAAAATAATTCAAACAAAGAAAATCATGAATAAAAAATATTTTTTAATGTAACTAAAAATTAAAGAGGATGAATAGTAACATGGCAATTTTACCTAAAATTAATAATTATAGCTTATTGAGTGAACATGTGTATCAAATATTAAAGAATTTTATAATTGAAGGCGATCTTGACGAAGGTGCTAAGATTACTGAAGCTGTGATTTCAAAGCAGCTAGGTGTTAGCACAACGCCTGTTAGGGAAGCCATTAGAAGATTGGTGGCAGATGGCTTGATTACAATATATCCCAATAAAAAAATGGAAATTACAAAAATATCTATCAAAGATATTATAGAAGTGTATCAATTAAGGAAAGTTCTTTTTGGTCTCGCAGTAAAATTACTAGCTAAAAAAATTAAGGATGATGAAATTATAAAAATTAATGAAATTTTCAAAGAAATGGAAATATATGCTGAGAAGGGTGTCGTTATGGAATATAGTAAATCTGCTGATAAGTTCCATTCTTTGATTAGTCATTTATCTGGAAATAAAAGGCTTGAAAATTTTAGCAATATTCTGCATGAACAAGTTTGTCGGTACAGGATAAAATCCTTAAAAGTAAAAGGAAGAATAGAAAAGTCTTTAAATGAACATAGAAATATTTTAGAGGCTTTAAGCAAGCGTGATCCTGAAAAAAGTTTTAGGTATTGTCAGAAACACTTAGATAATGCTCAAAAGAATATTTTGGAAAATGCGATTCACAACTAAAAAATATAACTACTAAATAGTGCAGGTATATAAATCGTTATATGAAAAAAATAGTGGCAAGCCAAATAAGTGAAAAAGTTAAAGAGTTATTTTTAAAAGCTAATTATTACATAGATGAAGAATTGACATCTTTATTACAGGGAAGTTTAAAAAAAGAAACTTCGATTCTAGGTCAATATGCTCTAGATTTGATCATTAAAAATAATTATATTGCTCAGACAAAAAAAATACCAATATGCCAGGATACTGGTTTAGGTGTTGTATTTGTTGAACTAGGGCAGAATATACATATAATAGATGGGAATTTCAAGGAAGCAATTAATAAGGGCGTCCAGGATGCCTATAAAGAGGGTTATTTCCGAAAATTGGTTGTGGATGATCCTCTTTTTGAAAGAAAAAATACCAATACGAATACCCCAGCAATCATTTATACTGATATTATATCAGGCGATATAATAAATTTTTTGGTTATTCCCAAGGGCTTTGGTGCTGAGAATATGAGTAATTTAAAAATGTTGAGACCTTCTGATGGAAAAGAAAAAGTGATTGATTTTGTTATTGATACTGTGAAAAAGGCAGGTGCCAATCCATGTCCACCGACAATTATTGGAATAGGTATAGGGGGCACTATAGATCAATCAATGGTAATAGCCAAGAAGGTAATTTTTAGAAAAATTGGTAAGCGTAACCACAATGAAAAGTATGCTTCTTTGGAGCTTGAAATACTCGAAAATATCAATAATTTAGGTATTGGACCAGCAGGTCTGGGAGGTAGAATAACTTCACTTGATGTTCATATTGATTATCTTCCAACCCATATTGCAGGTTTGCCAGTAGCTGTTAATATATGTTGTCATTCAGCAAGATGTGCAAGAGGACAATTATGAAAGCAGGTTTAGTAAGCATTGCTAAGAATATTAAACCAGTAAATACACCTTTAAATAATAAACAAATAATGAACTTAAAGGCTGGAGATATTGTTCATATATCTGGTTGGATTTTTACTGCACGCGATTCGGCTAATCAGAAATTTTCTCAATTAATCAAAAATGGAGATGATTTACCACTAGAGTTAAAAGAACAAATTATATTTTATGCTAGCCCTACTCCCGCCAAACCTGGTTGGGCCCTTGGTTCTATAGGACCTACTTCCAGTTATCGAATGGATCCATATACACCCTTACTATTGGATCATGGACTCAAAGGCATGATTGGTAAAGGCTCACGTTCAGAGAAAGTTATTGAGAGTATAAAAAAAAATATTGCAGTTTATTTTGTTGTTATTGGTGGAACAGCTGCTTTAATTGCAAGAAGTGTAAAAAAATGCAGAGAAATTATATGCAAAGATTTAATAGGAGAAACGATTTATCAATTGTATGTAGAGAAATTAGAAGTTATAGTAGCAATAGATTGTTTTGGGATGAATATATATGATATTGGACCAGCAAAATATAAGGAAAGTTTAATACATAACTAAATATTTTATAGAGATGATAAATTGGCGGTTTTATAATTTAATGAAAAAAAAATAATCCGATTCCGATTAAGAATAACAGAAAAATTATTCCCCAACCAACAATTCATCGTTTATCCATATGTCATAGATGTTTGGAAATGTTCAGCGAAACAGAGCATGGCAAAAGGATTAACACTATTTCATCCTCCGATATTTCTGAGATAACAGGTATAAATGCTAACCAAATACGTAAAGACCTGGC
>LDZT01011115.1_pt1 | contig 11535 bp, 7 predicted proteins | sample 615521 | NCBI WGS metagenome assembly LDZT01 (sample SAMN03408292, study PRJNA278302) | terrestrial metagenome | isolation source: oil reservoir sample SB1 | place: USA: Alaska, North Slope, Schrader Bluff formation | collected 2011-09
CTCTCCTACCACCAGACCTACCGGCTCCTCCATGGCTACAGAAATAACCGGGCCGCATATGCCGGTCTCCTGGAGAAGTGCCCGGCGGTGAGTTACATCGACGCAACGGTGACGGATGGGATGATTGGGGCCGGGGAGACGGTCCGGCGGCGCGAGCATTACTTCTCGTTCGACCAGGAGGTTTACCGGGCCTGGTCGGCGCAGGCCACGGTCTGGCTGGACGACGACCCCGACAACAGGGACGGTGGCCCGCATGTTTGCACCTTTGCACCACGTTTACACCAGAATTCCGGGAAAAGTGCAAACGATGATAACGGCCATAATAGAGAGGATTCTGGCATTGGAGAGATATGTACAGGTATATGTACAGATCAGAGTAGTAATTTGCATCATTTACCGGGAACGGAGAGTATGTCTGCAGGAGCAAGCGACCCGGCTTCTCGGCTCTGTGAAATCCACTGCGGTGCAAACATGCTGGATATTCCAGTGGATATCAGGCTGATCCCGGAGCAGACTGCAGGCAGCGGTTTTTCGAGGTGCAAAACAGAGTGCAAAGGTGTGCAAACGAGTGTAAATGTGCAAACGACTGTCCCGGTCAACCCCGCCGACTATATCCCCCTCCCGGTGGAGAAGGACGAACCCGGGCCCGCGTCTGCAACCGGCAGGCCGACGTCGTCGATCAAACGCGGTGGAGGGAAGTACCTCTGCTACGACTGCCTGAAGAAGGCAAGACGGCCGGCGAAGGTGCAACCGCTCCCGGGAGTCCTCGACCACCGGACGTTTTGTCGGACGAAGGTCGACCTCGGCCGGTGCGATGTCTGCGGGACGGGGAAGGCGGTCTACCGTTCGCGGGATGCGCAGACGAAGGTCTGCGAGGGGTGCTATGCAAGAATGGTCCGGGAGTGGAACGGGCGGGCGGGGGTGAGGTGAACGACTGGCGGGAGCGTAGCGAGCGGCAGGAGTTCGAGAAAACCCGGAGGGTTTTCGAGTGACGACGGGCCGAAGGGCCGGAGTTCGAGCACCGCCAGGTGCGAGTGGCGACGGTTCGTAGAATCGGAGTTTGAGCACCGCCAGGTGCGGTGAGCGATTATCGGGCGTGTAGTTCGAGGGTCAACTCACTCATCGATTCAACCCTCGCCCGCAGGCCCGGCGGCTGGCCGGGTCCGATCGTTGTCCGTCGCCGGTGTCGCACTACCGTTTTTGTGCGACACAAAAGTGCATGTGATGTCGCACAACATTTGTTGCGGGTCATGGGTGTCGCACAACCGCCCCCGGGGTACGGTTTGTGTATACTCTGGTATACACAAAGTCCGTTGTGTATATCGGATCGGGGTTTTGATATACACAAACTGGTTTGCAGATATCAGGGTATTCACAACCGGTCCCCCCTCGGTGATGGCGAGCAGGCGCGGGAAGACATGGGTCGTGGCACGCCGTCCCCCTGCCGATCCGACGCCGTCTTCAATCCTGTCCGCCCTGACCCGTGAGTGAGCATGAGCCGCTTCAAAAGACTGATACGGGGTGAGCGTCATACCAACCAGCATACAGATACGGTCGGGCGCAATGGCAGGACGCACATTAACCAGGACAGCACGGGAGACCATCGTCGCGATACTCACCCAAAACGATGCCGAATGGATCGCGATCTTCGGCTCCTATGCACGGGGATCCGCCGGTCCGGCGAGCGATATCGATATCCTGGTCCGGTTCGCCCGCAAAAAAAGCCTCTTTTCGCTTGTCCGTATCGAGGACGAACTCGCCCGGGCTCTCCGCATGAAGGTGGACCTCGTCACCGAGAACGCCGTGAGCCCTTACCTTGCCGATGCAATATACCGTGATGCCGTGGTGATCTATGACGCCGGAGGACCTCGCGTATCTTCACCACATCCTTGATGCCGTAATCAGCATCGAGGAGTTCTCCGAAGGCATCGCATCGGCGGAAGATCTCCGGGATCACCGGCTGGAACGCGCCGGGATCGAGCGTATGCTGACCATCATCGGCGAGGCGGCAAAGAGGGTCTCCCCGGAGCTCGCCAGGGAGCACCCGGAGATCCCCTGGAGGGAGGCAGCGGGAATGCGGGATAAGATCGTCCACCATTACTTCGGTGTGGATTACGAAGCAATCTTCCTGACCCTACGCGACGATCTCCCGGTGCTCAAGCAGGGGATCAGGTCTATTCTCGATGAGGCCGATCGCAGAAACGTCGCCGGACAGGGGCCGGAGGGGAAGCTGGAGTAACCATTACGTGCGGGATTCCCAAACAGGCGTTTCCCGGACGGACATGCATGGGTAGGCCGATGCAGGTCAAAAGCATGTTTTCTTCCCGGTTCAACCCCTTTGAACTCCTGGAGAATGCTCTTCCTGAAAGCAGGGTCTACTGGTCAGGTTCTGCACAATTCCCCTGGTAAAAAGCAGAATCGGGGCTCAATCCGCCCTCTCCGATAACTATTCCCTGACATATGCAAAGAGGGGGAGGGAGCAAGGAATCCGCCCCTGCCGATCGCAGCCAGCCCGGATCGCCGGGATCGAACGGGAGAACGCCCTATCCCGCATCGCGGTGGCAACAATGCACCGGAAACGCCGCATGGCATGGTCATTCGTCGATCCCCCTCACCCCCCGCCGAGCACCTCTCCACCCTGCCCCGGAGTCCTTATACGCCGGATACCGCTTCCACGCCCGCACCAATGCCCGGTCGTTCGCGAACCCCCCGTCGTCTCCTGCGCTCATACCGCCACCCCTGCGCCGCCATCCGCTGACCCGGTGGCCGGCCAGGTCCGATCGTTGTGCGTCACCGGTGTCGCACTACCGTTTTTGTGCGGCATGAAACCCCACTTCGTGTCGCACAAATTCACTTGTGGGTCAGAAGTGCCGCACAACCGCCATCCTGTATATAAATGGGTATTGCATCGGGGTTTTGACATACGCAACCGGGCTTGCTGGTACCAGAACACTCACAACCGGTCCCCCTCGGTGAGGACAATCAGGCGCGGGAAGACATAGGTTGTGGCACGCCCTGCCCTCCGTGAGGACGGCGATGTATGCTCCTCTACCCCGAAGTCATCCTGGAGCAGAAGAAAGACTTCACCCTCTCGGTACCGTCCCCTGAGGGCATCAATGCAGATATTCCACTTCTGATCCGGGCAATTCGACTCTCATACGACTTCAACAACCGAGATGATGGGGATATGTCCTCTATGAACTTCGCGGCATGGTAAGGCCACTACTTGAGGAGGGTGGGCACATTCAAACGAGTTGCCTTGCAAAAGTCGAGGGAGGGGTTTAGCCGAACTGCGGATGGTGCCCGGAGGATTCAGGCCCTCCTTCTGGTTCTCCCGGTAATCGTGCTAACTCGTCGATCGGTTAAGTGTTTGTCGAGCGGCTTACCTGGCTTTCTTCTTCGTGAGATCGGAGTGGATAGATCTGCACTATTCGTTTTTTTTGCCCGCACCAGTTCAAATAACAACACTCATCGTCCGTGAACCGATAATCTCTCACCAGGAGAGATTATCGAATGCCCCGCGCCGTTCTGTACCGCCATATCCCCGGTGCTCAGTTAGACGAGTTCATTCGGCAGTTTCGGAAAGCTGCCGTTCAAGATCCGTTGGGTACCGTCTTCATCGTCCCAACCTCGTATCTGGTTCGGGAAATCATGCACCGCCTCGAGGAGGAGGGTGCTCCCATCGTCGCCAGCGCGGTCACCACCCTGCAGGGATTCGCACAGAAGGTCTTTTTGGATAATGCAACGATAGAAACGCTGATTTCGGACGCAGAATCCCGCCTCATCCTCACCGATATTCTCACTGCCAACGCTGCACGGTTCCCGTTGCTTGCCGGTGTCAAGACCGTCGATGAACTCGCGACGCTCTTCTCCGTCCTTATTATGCGGAAGATAAACTACCCCGACGCCCTTGGTGATCTACAAAGTGGGAAGAGCGCCGAGATCGAAGCCCTCTTCGATGCATACCTCCAGTTCCTGAAGGATCACAGCCTCGTCGACGGCAGCACTCTATTTGCCTGGGCGACCCGGCAATTTATCGAGATGGGCGCTCGGCCCCGGACAGTCTTCATCTATGGCCTCTTTGAGCCGATGCCATGTGAGCGAGACCTGCTTCTCGTTCTGCGGGATTATGTGGACGAGTTTCACTATGCCCTGCCCTTCGCGGAGAATCCGGCCGTCTTCACGGACGATGGCAGGTGGCTGCACCCGGATACCGTCATCGCCGGTGAGCGCCGGTCATCGCTTGCCAATCTCTTCTCCCGGCGGGAGCCGGGGGACAGCGGCGGATTTATCCGCATCGCCGAACGGCGAGACGGGCTGGACGAGGTCCGGGCGATCGCCCAGGAGATTTGCGACCTGATCGCCGGCGGTGTCCGGCCAGGCGAGATCGCGGTCGCGTTCCCCGACCTGGATCAGGCGTTCCTGTACGTGGAGGAGGTCTTCGCCGACTTCAATCTCCCGTACGCAGCTTCCAGTGGGCAGGCGCTGCTCCGATCCCCGCTTACCCGGGCAATGCTGGATGTGCTGACTGTTCCTGTCTTCGGTTACCGGCGTGAGGATGTCGTCGCTCTACTGAGTAGTCCGTATATCCGGTTCACCTGGTCGACCTCGGAGGTCGACCTCCTCTCCCGGGAAGCCCGGATCGTCGCCGGTGCCGGCACCTGGGACAGACGGCTCGCCGGGCTGGCCGCAACACTCGAAGAGGAGCAGGCGGCTCTGGATGCCCCGGATTACGCCCAACAGCGACTCGCACAGAAGATCGCCAGGATCGAGACCGTGCGAGAGGGGATACGTTGCCTCTTCGCCGATCTTGCATGCCTTGAAGGAAAAAAGACACTCGCTGAGCACCTCACCACATACCGGTCGCTCCTTGCTCGCTGGCACTGCCCGGCGATGCCGGAGGAGGGGGATCCCGGGGTGCTGGAGCGGGAAGCTCGAGACCTCAGGGCATTTGTCGATCTGCTGGAGGCTCTCGAGCGGTTCACCCGGGTGCTGCCTGAACAGCAGATGTCACTCGTGGAGTTCTCCTCCTTGCTCGGTCTTCTCGCCGCCGGGACGCGGTCTTCGAGGAAGCGGAACCGGAACGCCGTCCAGGTGGTCGGCGTCCGGGAACTCACCCATCTCTCTATCCCCTACCTCTTCCTTGCCGACCTTGTCGAGGGTGTGATGCCGCGCCTGACTACCCGGCTCCCGTTTACCACTGACCTCGAAACCCGGCGGCTCGGGACGCGCTCGAAGGCGGACGTCCTGCGGGAGGAACGCTACTATTTCATCGCGGCGCTCCTTGCCGCCCACAAACGGGTTTATCTCAGTTACCCCTCGGCTGATGGCGGGTCTCCGGTGATACGCTCCGGGTTCGTGGATGCGGTCAGGGAAACCATCTCCACCGAGCCCTGGGGTGGTAGCGATTTCCCGTCATCAAGGATCGCGGCAGCCCGGAAGGCTGGTGCCCTTCTCGCCCGTGGCGAGTTTGCAAGAGGAGTTGCGGGACTGCCGCCGGGGCACACGATCGGCGAGGCTGTGCGCCGGCTCATCATCGAGAACGAGTGCCGAAAGGGCGCATACGATTCGCCCTATGACGGCCTGCTCACCGGAGAACCGGCAATCACCGCGACGCTTGCCGAGCGATACGGGGCTATGGCAGTCTTCTCACCAACAGCGCTCGAAATGTATGCAGACTGCCCATTCCGATTCTACCTCGCCCGGGTGCTCGGGCTTGAGCCGCTCCCGGCGGTCGACCTCGACCTGACCGCCCTCGAACGGGGGAGCCTCCTCCACAAAATCGCTTTCCGGTTCTACGCCGGTTGGCGGGGAGACGGAAACGGGGCGATCACCGAGACGTCTTATCCCGCGGCGCTCCAGCAGATCCTCGCGATCGGCCGGGATGAGACCGCCCGTCTCCTCTTCGACAGCCCGGCATGGCTCGTGGAGAAGGAACACCTCGTCGGATCGCCGCACGTCGGCCGGGGATTGCTTGAGCGCTTCCTCTCCCACGAGGTGGAGACCGCATCCTCGACCTTCGTCCCGCATGCCTTCGAGCTCTCGTTCGGCCTCCCGGTGGCGGCAGGGACCTGCGATCCGGCATCGACACCGGACGCGATCGCGATCCCGCTCGGCGGGACGGATGGGGAGGTCGTCCGCATCCGGGGCCGGATCGACCGGGTCGACTGCCTCCCTGACGGGAGGTTCCTGATCGCTGACTACAAGACCGGAAGCTCGCATCCCTCACTCAAGAATATCGAGGCGGGCAAGGCGTTCCAGCTGCCGCTTTATCTCCGGGCGGTCGAAACGCTGACGGCGATGCAGGGGGTCGCGGGTTGTTACTACACCCTCCGGCGTGGGAAGATCCGGAACCAGCCGGTTTTCTGGAGTGCGAGTCTGAAAGATCAGTTCAAACCGTTCTCAGTATCGTCGCGAAGCGGTGTTGCGGACGTTCGGGCGCTGGTCGACACCTCCCTTGCGCACGTCTCGCGCTGCCTCGAGGGGATACGGAGCGGATGGTTCGCGCCCCGATCAGATCCCGACTCCTGTCCGGGTTACTGTGACTTCAAGACAGTCTGCCGGTTTAATAGCCTGCGGCTGCTCGCTATCGAGGAGGTGCGTGACGATGGGACTGACTGACCGGCAGAAGCAGGCCGCCCTCGACCACGCGAGGAGCAAGTGCGTCACCGCTGGAGCGGGCACCGGGAAGACCTACGTCCTGGTGCAGAAGTATATCGACCTGCTCGAGAGCAGGAATGATCTCAGTGTCGCGAATATTCTTGCGCTGACCTTCACCGAGAAGGCAGCCGCAGAGATGAAGATCCGCGTCCGGGAGGCGCTCGCGAAGAAGGAGGGCGCTCGATGGGATAGCCTCCGCGACGAATTTCTATGGGCAAACATCTCGACCTTCCATTCCTTCTGCGCCCAGGTGCTCCGGGAGTTCCCCCTCGAGGCCGGCGTCGCCCCCGGGTTTGCCGTCCTCGATGAGCGGGAAACAGCACGACTCAGAAACGAGGTTATAGATGCATTCGTCTACAGTGAGCCACCTGAAACCTGCCGGGACGCGCTGGTTGGTGTGCTCCGGATGGCTGGTGTGCACGAGCTGAAAAACACCCTTGAGCGGCTCTCCTCGCGCCGTGAGGTTGCAGAGCAGTTCTTCGCTGCCCTCGCCGGGAGTGAGGAGGTGGTGCTCGACACGTGGAGGGCGGCTGTGGAGCGGTGCCGGGAGGAGGAACTCGCGATCTTCGCGGCCGCTGCAGGAGCCTCGATCAGTACCCTGCAGGACCTCGCAGCCCGCTGCCCCGGCGCTGCCGACCCGGGCCTGGTCTACCTCCGCGCAGTCGAGCCGCACCTCCCCTCCATCGCCGCCGGAGAGTGCGGGGTGGTCAGGGCGCTCGTGGAGATCCACGCCGACTCAAAGTTCCGGGCGAATATGGGGAGAAAGCCGAACTGGAAGGGGGACGACCTTGACAGGCTCCGGGAAGCCTACAAGAACCTCAACACCTGCCTCAAGGCGCATGGCGAGTTCCTTTCACTCACGATCGACTTGGACGATCCGTTCACCCGGGCGACGCTCGACTACCTCCGTGACCTCGGCGTGGTATTTGCGGCCTACTCCGATGCGGTTGATACCGAGAAGCGGCACCGGAACGCGCTGGACTTCGCTGACCTGATCGATCGAACCCATCGGCTCTTCCGTGAACACGACGCGATCGTGGAGGCGCACTTCCGGAGGCGCTTCCGGTTTGTTCTGGTTGACGAGTTCCAGGACACCGATCCCGTGCAGAACGGGATTATATGCTCGATCCTCGGCGATCTCGCGCAGACTTCGGCAAAACTCTTCGTCGTCGGCGACCCGAAGCAGTCCATCTACCTCTTCCGGGACGCCGATGTCACGCAGTTTAAGTGCACCCGCGACCTGATCGAGCAGACCCTCGGCGGGGAGGCCATCCCGCTCGACGTCAACTTCCGGAGCACGCCCGCAATCGTCGGGTTTGTCAATGCTATCTTCGGGGCGCTGATGGCGGAATCTGCGCGACCCTGGGAGTTCCAGTACGAACCGCTGGAGGCGTTTCGGAAGGACGACGCCGGCTCGGTCGAGTTCCTCCTCGTCCCGAAGGCCGATGGCCGGCAGTCCGGCCGGCGTGCCGAGGCGGAGATGGTCGCCCGGAAGATCCAGAACCTCATCGAGTACGAGAAGCGGCGCGTCTACTGGGACCGGGAAGGAAAGCACCTTGACGAGCCCCGGCCAGCGGAGTATCGGGATGTGGCCATCCTCCTCGAGCGGCGAACGAACCTTGCCACCTACGAGTGGGCGCTCGTCCGCTATGGCATCCCTTACCACGTCCACGCAGGTATTGGGTTCTATGGGCGGCAGGAGGTCTACGACCTCTACAACATCCTCCGTTTCCTGGAGAATGCATTGGACGACGTTGCGCTCTACGGGCTGCTCCGGTCGCCCTACTTCGGTTTCTCCGACGCCCGGCTTTACACTGTCGCCCGGTCCGGCTCCCCGGAGAACTCCCTCTGGGAGCGGCTGGAGTGGTTCGCGTCTGAGCACTCCGAGGTGGGCATCACCGCGGCAGTGCAACTTCTCAGGTCGTGGCTCCTGCACGCTCGCCGGGTCTCTCCCGCCGACCTCCTCACCCGGATTGTCTCCGGGTCGGGGATCTCCATCGTCCTCGGTGGAACGCCGGGCGGCGAACAGGCAGCCGCGAATGTCGAGAAGGTGGTTGCCCTCGTCCGGAATATGGAGGCGAGCGGCTACGGCACGCTCGCCGAGGTCGTCCGGGAGCTTGGAACCTGCATCGACGATGGCGAGCGGGAAGGTGATGCAATGCTTGACCTGACGACTGCGAACGCGGTCTCGATCATGACGGTGCACGCCTCGAAGGGGCTCGAGTTCCCGATCGTGATCGTCCCCGACCTTGCCGAGCCGTTCCGGGCAGGTGGCAACACCGTCATGGTGGAGGATGGGTTGCGGCTCGGGGTCACGATACCAGATCCGGCAAACGACCACGAGCGCGAGGAGGCGCCCATCCTGAAGGTCCTCAAGCGGGAGTACCGGCAGAAGGAGAAGGCCGAGCAGAAACGCCTCTTCTACGTCGCCGTGACGCGGGCGAAGGATCACCTGATCCTCTGCGGCGAGATGCCGATCGAGGTCCCGAAAACCCTGGAGGGGGCGAAGAACCGGATAGGCTGGCTCGCCCACTGTGTCGGGCTCTGCGATGATGTCTGCATACGAGGAGCGGCCGAGATCACCATTCCTGGTGAAGAGCCCCCGCTTTGCATCTCTCTCGTTACAGATCCTGCAGCAATATGCGCAGAACCGCAGCAAATCGGGCCCACGCACCTTTTCCTGCCGGGCGATGGGGCCGGGGTGTCGGGAGGTATTCCTCCCATCCAGGTCGATGAAGAGGAGCACGTGTACTCCGCGAGCGAGATCCGGCAGTACCTCCGCTGCCCGCTCGCATACGAGCGCAAATTCCGGCTCAACAACCCGACGCAGCCGATCCGTGAGGCATCCGGGGTAATGGATGCAAAAACGCGGGGGCTGATCGTCCACGAGGTCTTCCGGGGCAGAGACCCCGGAGCCGTGCTGCGGCGCTACGGGGTTGAGGATGATAGCATCGTGGGTGAATACCAGATACTCTATGACCGCTTCCGTGCGGCAGAGGTGATGCAGGGGGTTACGAACGACTACTGCGAGGTGCCGTTCCGGACAAGCATCGGTGGTGTGAAGTTCAAAGGCGCCATCGACCGACTCGTCCGGCGGCCGGACGGCACCTGGGTGCTCATCGACTATAAGACAGGTGCTGCTGATGTGGACCATGTCCCGGAAAAAATCGAGGATTACGCAGTCCAGATAACCATCTATCGGCTTGCTGCCGAGCATATTCTGGGTGAGGCAGTCAAACCTTTTCTCTATTTTGTCGATAGCGACCGCTGGGTGGAGGTCGCGGTAGACGGACAGAGAGTTCCTGGTGAGATTCGTGATGCGGTTTCCGGCATCGAGCGGCAGCTGTTCCGGATGCCGGAGTGCGAAGGGTGCAGCGGCAACGATGGGTGCCGGAGATCGGGTCGTGGAGCATGAGCCGTGTGAATACACCCCATCAGGTATTCCTCCCGTCTGGTGCCGCCCACCACGGAGTAGTTTATTTCAGGTCTCCAGTAGTCTCATTGTTTTTGTTATCCCGTTCCTCTCCTTCGGGCGGGTCGGCCTCCTTTAGCATCCGGTCGAAATCGCTCTCAAAAAGTCTGTCCTGAACAACGCGGTACTTCTCAAATTCACTCTCTGCGAACTCCTTTGCCATCTCTTTTGTGGCCTTTCCACGGTCTTCGAGCAGTTTGCGCTCATCGAACTCAAGGAACCGGTCAAGGCGTTTTGCCCAATCCTCCATAGTCATCGGGATCTTTCTTCTGGCACGCTCTTCAGCAAGGTCAAGCCAGGCGTTGACGATTCTTCCGAGCGATTCAAGTTCTGTTGCGTTCAGATAGTTTTTCGCAACCGATACGTCGGTTTTGAGTATCTTCCCGTCAGGGGCTTTTTCCCAGGTGCTAAGGCCCATATGCTTCTTTCTGCTGTCGGCACGCGCCATTATCAGTTCAGCCGCAGTATTCCCATGTATCGCAAAATGTAATTTGTTCTGAACGTTTGCGAAAAACTCGCGTGTTGTTGGTGCATTCCTGTTGTAGTCGAGGCTTGTAGACTGACGGAACTGGGTGGCTCTTCGGGAATTGACGCGATACCCAACCGAGATTATGGCATCAAGGTTGTAGTAGTCAAGAGTCCGTGAAACTTCACGATCACCCTCGATTTGAACTGTTAGATATTTTCTAATAGTTGCATCACGGGTCAACTCGCCGCTTTCGTAGATGTTTTTCAGGTGTACGTTTATTGTCGGAACAGTCACATCGAAGAGCGCCGCCATCATCTTCTGGCTTAACCAGATGGTTTCGTCCTCATACCTGACCTCGATTGAGCCTTCACCGGCGGCCGAGGTAAATAGCAAAAATTCAACCGTGCTGTTCCGTATCAGTTTCTTCTCATCTCCGCTCATAGTTCCACCCCTGCTCGTACGATATTGTGGAGACCCTGCCGAACGCCGGGCTTTCCCTTCTGTGATCCCCGGATCTTCTATGGCGGTTCATGATGCACTCCTCGTTCATATCCGTCAGGGTGGCAGAAACGCCTTCTCCTAACGGCCCGGCCGCCACCCGAGGGGGGATGGCTATTCGAAACCGGGACGATCTACTCACAGTCGAGCTCCGAACATCTGGATACACTCCTTGACACTCTCCCCGGGCTAAAGTCCGGGAGATTCCTGGTTCGTTGACCGGGACGTGCACCGCCAGGGTCGGCGGTGTAGCGGTCCCGATCTCCGCAAGCGTAGAGCCGGGTGGGGCACACCCGGCTCTACAGGCATATTGGGCTCTCCTGGGCATAAAGAATAGCTGTAACCTAACCTCCCGTAGCGATTAGGCGCACGGGACCATCTATTCTCACGATAGTGGCTCCTTTCACCATTATTCGCTTCCTTTCTCCCTTTTATG
>LDZT01012625.1_pt1 | contig 11528 bp, 9 predicted proteins | sample 615521 | NCBI WGS metagenome assembly LDZT01 (sample SAMN03408292, study PRJNA278302) | terrestrial metagenome | isolation source: oil reservoir sample SB1 | place: USA: Alaska, North Slope, Schrader Bluff formation | collected 2011-09
AGTTAAGAATGTAAACATCATTGAAGGCAAAGGCTTTGGTTTTGTAGAAATGTCTTCTTCAGAAGAAGCCGAAAAAGCTAAAGATGCTTTAAATAATGCCGATTTTGAAGGTCGTCCTTTAAAGATCGACGAAGCTCGTCCGCCAAGACCAAGAACCGAATATCGTAGCCGCAGATTCTAAGATAAATATTTGAGGTATAAAAAATAAAATAGGGACAGTTCCTAATAAAATAGGACTGTCCCTATTTTATTTTTGGTAATACATAGGGGCACGATGAATCATGCCCATCCTTTCTCTTGTCATTCCCGTTCCCTTTTCTGTCATTCCTGCGAAAGCAGGAATCCATCTAATAATGTGACTGTAAACTATACCATATATGTTACTTTTAAATTGCTTGGCCATGTCTACAACCAGAACAAAAGTCGATGCCACCGAAAAACTGGTGGGGTGATGCAAGTGGACCAAGTGGTGAGGGGTCCGGAATTGGCGATTCAGTAAGTACCAATGTCTACTATGACCCTTGGAGCACATGTCCATGTTAAAGAAAGATAAGAAGGGCTTGAAAATATTCAGGCCCTTCTTAAAATAAGTACAAATCCTATTTTTATAATTACAACCCAGTTATTTTATATAACAGTTCAATTAAATCTTTATCAGATACTTCTCTCGGATTATTGTTTAGACTGCCTCCCTTTGCCCCTTTAATTAATTGAGGGAAATCTTCTTCTTTTATCCCCCATTCGGATAGATTATCTTTTATTCCTGCCTGAGAAAGTATTTTTTTAACCTTTTCTACTGCTCTTCGGGCAGCTTCTGACTCCGATAATGAAGAGATATCTTCTCCTAAGGATTGGGCTATTTTCGCCAATCTTTTGGTAACTACCGGGAGATTATACTCCATTACATAAGGCAGTAGTACTGCACAGGAAAGACCATGAGGAATTTTATAATACAATCCTAACGGATGGGAGAGGGCATGAGCTGCCCCTAACCCTGAATTAGACAGGCAAAGCCCACTCAAAAGTGCAGCCATAGCCATATCTTTACGTGCTTCTAAATTTTTTCCTTCTTTTACTGTTTTAACCAAACTTTTACCGATTAATCCTATGGCATGTAAGGCCAGGGTATCGGTAATTTCCTGACTTTTCTTACCTAAATAAGATTCTATACATTGAGTCAAGGCATCGCCTCCACTGATGGCTGTCATATAAGGAGGTAGGGATAAGGTGAGTTCAGGGTCAACCAGAGCTACTTCTGGTAGAAGCCAGGGATCTCTTATACTCTTCTTTAGACAAAGTTCAGTGTTGGTGATTACTGCATTTCTTGTTGCTTCTGAGCCGGTACCCGAAGTAGTGGGTATGGCGATAAAGGGGATGGGTTTGTGTTGAAATTTTCTGCCTTTTCCTTCAATTTCCTGATAATCAGCTACTGAGCCTTCATTAGTTACCATTGCCGAGATAGCTTTACCGGTATCCAGGACACTTCCTCCCCCCAGGGATATAACCAGATTGCAATTTTCTTTTCGGGCAAAATCTGTTCCAGCATCTACTATTTCTACCGTAGGATCAGAGGGGATATTTTCATAGATTATAAATTCTAAATTATTTTTCTTAAGTAAATGAGTTAAACGGTCCAGTGCCCCACTTTTTCTCATCGCACTTTTGCCTAATACCACTAAAACTTTATTTCCTAATCTTTTTGCCTCTGCCTCAACTTGAGATAATCCTCCTGGTCCAAAGATAATTTTTCCCGGTGTATAAAATTCTCCTACTTTGTTCAAATCTCTATTCCTCCTTAAATATTAAAATAAAGAATATAGATATAATTTTGTCGGAATACATTTTTTGTATTGTTTGATTTATATTATTCTTTTTCTTTTGACTTTGTCAAATTTTGAAATCGAATAGTCATTCGGAAATTAAAAATAAATTAAAGAAAGTCTAAAGTTAAAATTAAGTAATTTAAAGGTTAGAATTGAATTGTAAAATTCAATTTGATAAACTAAAGATTATGAAATTGAAATTATTAAATTAAAATTCAGAAAAAGACATGAAAAAATTGGTGAAATTTTTAAGTAGGTCTTTTATAACTTTAGTTATAAAAATATCATTAATGATTTTTCTTTTAATCCCTTTGGTAGCCTTAGCTTGGGAAGATTGTCCATTTGGGCTGATTGATTCTCCTTATCCTGGAGAGTGTTCACGTTATGTAGATACTGACAATGATGGAATTTGTGATCTTTCTCAATTTGCTCCAGAAGATAGGGGAACTCTTACTATTCCAAGTGATATTGAAATAAAACGCCGTGTTTATCATTTTTTACCAATTTCTTTAATTTTGATATTTTTTTATGCCTTAGGTTGCTTTTTGGCTAAGAAGAAAATTATCAGCGCAGCCAGTCATAGAAAAATCTGGAATATTTTACTTTTAATTACATTTTTTATTTCTGGAATTTTAGGGATATTATTGCTATTAAGATTAGATTTTGGATGGGCAATTCCCTTGCCATTTAATATTTTATTTTGGCATGTGGAGGCAGGAATTGCTATGACTGTTATATCTATATTCCATATAATCTGGCACTGGCCTTATTTTAAGAAAATATTTAAATTTAAAAAAGAACTTGACATTGTGTTTTTCTTATTATTCCGATAAATTCATATTATTTGGGAAACTATTAAATGAACACCAAAAAGAAATAATAAAAATCCACATATTTTTTTGAAAATTTCAAATGTTTTAGGACTTTTAATTATTTTTTTAGGAAGAGAACTAACTAAAATTCCAAAGATAATAAGAGGAGAGATCATAGTACCTACCCCAAAAGAAAGTCCCAAAAGGGCTCCTTGCCATAAATCTTTAGAGACTAACCCTATATATACTAAAATACCAAGAAGAGGGGTACAGGGTAAAAGACCAATTATTATTCCCAGAATAATTGAACTTCTAACATCATTTTCCACAGTGTATTTTCTTGAAATTTGACAAAAATGCAAGTTTGGATTTTTGCCAAGCAAAATTAATATCCCGGATAAGGAAATAAATGTCCCCCCGATAATGTAGATAGTCAGACTATATTTATCGAGTGTGGTAGTTAATATTTCACCAAAAAACCCAGCCAGTGTTCCTAATAATACACAGATAAAAGCGCGAGATAAAGAAAAGATTAAAACAGATTTAAAACCTTTCCATCCACTATCTTGAGTAGCACCTATATAGGATAATACTATGGGGGCGCAGAAAAATAAACAGGGGCCAAAAGCCATAGTTATTCCTATGGTAAATAATTCAATAACATTAACCATTTTATTTGCTCTTTAAATTAATATTTTACTGAAATTTGTTGTCCATCCTCATATTTTTAAGGAATCCTGGATTTTTTTATAATTATATTTATTTCAGTATTTAAAGGAGGCATAACTTCAGTATTTATCTCATATCCCGATTCTCCAGATTTTCTTCTAAATAATTGGCGCAATGTTTTCTCTTCCATTGGAAAAAATGGACAACCTAAACAGCTGGTATGTAGCTCGCCATTTAAGACAATTGAGTCAAAGAAGGGATAACCTAAAAAAATAAAGCAGGGCAGTTTTAAGTAATCTGTTATCTCTTTAATTATAATAGTATCCCGTGCCTTAATAGTTTTAAATTTATTATCTTCTTTCCAACGAAGTAGCAACTCAATCTCATCGGCCTCGAAATTTATCTCCTCTCCTCTTTTCATATAATAGAATTCATCCCAATACTTCCAATCTAGTAAGGCCAAGGATAATTGTAAATCTTTTAGTCGTGCATCAGATATAATCGCTGCTTCCTCTTCCAACCATTTATAACCATCTGCATAGATTAGAAATTGTACCCAGCCCTTTATTTTTGCTACTCTACCTGTAAAATACATTTCTTCCTTATTTTTATCGATTATAATATTTCCAATTCGGTAAATATTTTCTTCTGCTCTTTCTTGAATTATTTCAGGGATTACTGTTTTTCCCTTTTTGATTTTATTATTTTGAATGTAAAGATTATAATAAATTACCGAAATTGTTCCTATAATCAGTAAAAGAAAAATTATTAATAGATTTTTAATTTCTTTCTTCATTTTTACTTCCAGATTCCGGGAATTTTCTCACCACAAAATGGGCACCTACCCTGATCAAGATTATTGGAAGTTACAAAGAATCCAACTCTCTGGATGAGTAATTTTCCACAATTGGGACAATAGGTATGTTCAGCAGGATTACCAGGGACATTACCAATATAAACATAGTGCAATCCAACATCTAAGGCAATTTCTCTTGCCTTTTCCAGAGTTTCCACCGGGGTGGGAGGAAGATGAGTAATTTTATAAGCAGGGTAAAATCTAGAAAAATATAAAGGCACATCTGGCCCTAAATTTTTTATAATCCACTCACACATCTCCCTGATTTTTTCCATATCATCATTTATGGTGGGAAGAATCAAATTGGTTAGTTCAATCCATACACCTTCTTCTTGCATAATCTTAGCTGATTCCAGTACCGGCTGCAATTTACCCAGACAATATTTGCGATAATAATCTTCAGTAAATCCTTTAATATCCAGATTAGCTGCATCTATATATTTACACAATTCTCTTAAGGGCTCAGGATTAATATACCCTGAAGTAACATAGATATTTTTTAGACCCTTCTGATGGGCTAACTTAGCTGTTTCTATCATATATTCGTAAAAGATGGTAGGTTCACTATAAGTATAAGCAATTGATTGGCAATTATTTTCCAGGGCTAATTGTACCACTTTTTCTGGTGGTAAATCATAGCTTCTTATATCTTCTGGTAAGACTTGAGAAATCTGCCAGTTCTGGCAAAACCGACACCCTAAATTACAACCGGCAGTGGCAATAGAGAAGGATGTGCTGCCTGGCAAGACATGGGAGATTGGTTTCTTTTCAATAGGGTCAATATGTACTGCTACTGGCCTGCCATAAACCAAAGTGTATAATTTTCCTTTAATATTCTGACGAACACCACAAATTCCTCTTTCTCCTTCTGCTAATATACATTCCCGAGGACATAGAAGGCACTGTACCTCGGAATCTCCTAATTCTAAGTAATAGTATGCTTCTTTTAAGTTAAGTTGCGGATTATTCTTAGATATGACAAAAGCAGCATAACCAACTACCCGACTTCTATCTCCGGTAATATCACCTGAGTTAGCATATTTTAATAATTTAATTTTATTGGCCTGTAAATTCTCAGCAATTTTTAGTAAAGTATCTACTGCTGCTCCTCCACAGAGATAGTAATTACCATAGGATAATCCCTGGTAAAAAGAATCACTATCTAATTTTTCAATGGCTTTTATGGTTAAGTTATCTAATTGAAGAGCAGTCTGGTAAGGATAGAAGTGAGAAAGATCGGTACTGGCAATAAATAAGATTTTTTCTTCTCTCTCTTTTAATTCTTGCATAATCGCCTGTACTATCTGGGAAGATAATTTTGAAGATCTTTCCCCTAAAATTATTGGAACTATTTTAAAATCTCTTAATAGAGTTTGAAGAAAAGGTAATTGAACCTCTAAAGAATGTTCTCCTTGATGTACCTGGGGATAAAATTTGATTGCCTCTTCGTGTTTAATTATATTTATAGCCAGGTCATTATCAACTTTTACTTCTCCCAGAGGAGTTTGGTAAAACTGGTAATTTCCGATAGAGGCACCGGGAAATCGATGGTAGTGACTTTCTCCAATGAGAATTACGGTATTAAAATTTTTTCCTTCTAATTGTTTGTAGGCATAAGCAGCTATCTCACCTGAAAAATCATAGCCAGCATGGGGGGCAATTAAACCGATTAATTCTCCTTTTAATTCTTCCTTTTCTACCTTATTTAAAAGATTATCGATCTTTTCTTTTAATTCTTCAGATGAGCCAGGATAAAATATTCCACTTACCGCAGGTTTTCTGATCTCATTACTATAATTAATCTCTGTAAATTCTTCTGCAAAAAGATTAATATTACTATTACTAATTAAAAAAGGGATTAATAAAAGTAAGATAAGTAAAATAGAAAATATTTTTCTCATCTGCTCACCTATAATTTATTATAATTGTTTATAAGATTTTTTTCTACTTCCTTCTTTTTAGGGGGAAAATGGGGTCAGGCTTCACAAGTTCACAAAATAGTGGTATATTAAAAAAATAAAGATGGGTGACAAATATGGCTAGAAAACCAAGAATTCATTACGAGGGCGCACTTTATCATGTCATCGTTCGGGGAAATAATCGCGCCTATATATTTAAGAGCAGGGAAAATAAAGAAGAGTATAAAAAGATAGTATCAAAATACAAGAAAAGATATCGCTTCAAATTGTATGCCTATTGCATCATGGATAATCATGCTCATCTGTTAATAGAGGTTGGGGATATTCCTTTATCAAAGATCATGCAAGGTGTCCAACAGGTCTTTACTCAGCATTACAATCGGAAGAATAGAACTACCGGTCATGTATTTGAACAAAGATATAAGTCCTTTCTATGTGATAAAGACGCCTATTTACTTTCATTAATCCGATATATTCATCAGAACCCGGTCCGCTCAAAATTAACCGGTGGCATCAATTACCAATGGAGCAGCCATAAGGAGTATATCGGAAATCCGGGACTTGCCGATGTAAACTTTCCCCTAAGCTTGTTTGCCCGCCATAAGAACAAAGCCATCAAGAGATATCTGACTTTTATGGATAAGATGGAAATAAAAGAGGTTAAATTAATGATCAAAGAAGAAGAAGAAATAACAGAAGAGGCTAAAAATATAGAAGAAAGACATAAAATAGCCAAGGAAGCATTAATCAAAATCATTGAAGAAGTCACTGAAATAAAAATGGATAAAATAAAAGGGAACACAAAAAGTAAAAGAATATCAGATATCAGAAAACTCTATATTAAAAATCTTAAAAAGTATACAGATGTACTAAATAAAGAGATAGCCGATTTGCTTGAAATCGGAAGTTCAACGGTAACCAATGTGTTAAGCGGAAGATATAAGGAAAATGACTTCATCATCAAATCGAATATGGAAATTGATAAAAATGTGAAGTTGTGAAGCCTGACCCCATTTTTTGCATTTTTCATTTTTAATATTTTAAAAATAATTTGAGGTAAGTAATATTGGAAAAAAGCCTTATCTTTGCCCTACTATTGAGAGGTTTTGCCTCACTTATTATTGAAGTTTTATTAATCAGGGAGCTTTTAGTAACTTTCTCTGGCAATGAACTATCTATTGGAATAATATTAGCCAACTGGCTTTTCCTTATTGCCCTGGGAAGTTCTGTCCTGGGAAGATTTGCTGATAAGGTTAAATACAAGATAGAAATATATACCTCCCTGCAGTTAATTATTTCTTTATATCTTCCTTTTGCTATTTATCTTTGCCGGACCATAAAAAATATTATTGGAGTTGTCCCCGGTGAAGCTGTAGGAATAATTCCCATTATTTATTGTTCATTCTTAATTCTGATACCTTTATGTATAAGTGACGGAGCTCAGTTTAGCTTTGGCTGTAAAATTTATTCTGATTTTTCCGGGAAATCTTCTACCTCTATCGGAAGGGCATATATTTATGAATCGATAGGAGCAGTAACAGGAGGGCTTATTTTTACCTATCTTTTTATACCTTTTTTTAATTCTTTACAAGTAGCATTATTTATTGCTATTTTAAATTTACTTTCTGCAATACTTTTGTTTATCTTTTTTAACAAATGGTACTCTGTACCCAAAGTATATGGTATAAAAATATCGTTTTCTAAGATGATTGCTTGTTTTTGTCTGATATTTTTGGTCTTAGGAGTATATCTCTTGATTTCTAATCAGGCAAATAAAATTCATTGGGATATGCTTAATAAGCAATGGAAAGGACAGGAATTAATTCATTATCAAAATTCAGTATATAGCAATATTGCTGTTACGACAAGAGAAAACCAATTTAACTTCTTTTCTAATGGGATACCTCTCTTTAGTACACCAGTTCCAAATATATTCTTTGTAGAAGAATTTATACATATTCCCTTATTATTTCACCCTTTTCCCCAGAATATTCTTTTGATCAGTGGTGGGGCAGGTGGTGTTTTGAATGAAATTATTAAATATCCTTCAGTAAAAAATATCCATTATGTTGAGCTTGACCCATTAATAATTAAGATGGTCCAAAAATATTCTACTCCTCTTACTATTACTGAACTAAAAAATCCTAAAGTAAAAATCAAGTATACTGATGGAAGATTGTGGATTAAAAAGTCTACCGATAATTATGATGTAGTCTTAGTAAATCTTCCACCGCCTTCGACCTTACAATTAAATAGATTTTATACAGTAGGTTTTTTTCAAGAGGTTAAAAAAACATTAAAGAAAGATGGTATTTTAGCTATTTTAGCTCCTGGTTCATTAACTTATTTAAATGAGGAGCTGATTAATTTAAATAGCTGTTTTCTTTTGTCTTTAGGAGAAGTATTTCCTTATACTCGAGTTATTCCCGGGGATATTAATATGTTTCTTGCTTCATCAGACAAAGAAATATTAAATATTGATGAAAATAAAATTATACAAAGATTTATAGGGTATAATTTAAAAACAAAGTTATTTACCGAACAATACATTAAGTATAAATTAGATCCTGATAGATTGAAATGGTATATAAACACCATTTCATCTTCTTTATCTGACTCTAAAAAAATTAGGATTAATTATGATCTCTCCCCCAGCGGAGTATTTTATAGTCTTGCTTTTTGGAACACCCTTTATTCTCCAGGACTTAATAATCTTTTCAGATTAATAGAAAAAGTAAATCTTAAAACATTTTTATTGCCTCTTATTTTATTTATTTTAGTATTTCTTTTAATAAGGTCGAAAACTAATAAATTAAAAAAAGCCTCTCTACCCATTGCTATTGCAACTACAGGTTTTGCCGGGATGGCTTTTCAGTTATTAATAATTCTTACTTTTCAGTCATTTTACGGTAATATCTATCACAGGATAGGTCTCTTAACTACTGCTTTTATGGCTGGCCTGGCTTTAGGAAGTATAGTTATGAATAATATTATGGAAAGGGTTAGGGACAAATTATCATTATTTATTAAGCTTGAGGCTGCTATTGTATTATATTCTGTTTGTCTACCTTTCTTGTTGACCTCTTTTCATTTATATCTCGGGAAACCCTGGGTATTTTCCTCGGTTCAAATTATACTGCTTTTGTTAAGTTTAATTTCTGGAATCTTAGTGGGGGCAGAATTTCCTTTGGCTAATAAGATATATTTAATAGGATTAAACAAGATTAGCTGGGTAGCTGGAATGCTTTATGCTGCCGATCTTATCGGAGCCTGGCTGGGGGCTTTTATCGTTTCGGTAATGATGATTCCTATCTTGGGAATATTATCTACCTGTTTATTTATTATCGCCATCAATTTAATTAGCCTGGGGTTAGTTGCTACTTCGGGTGGAATCGACATCTCTCCAAATTCCGGGGATTTTATGCCCGCAAAAACTACATCTTCCTCCAATAATGTTATTGGCTAATACAAAAAAATGAACTCTGCTAATTAGTATATTTCCACATTTAGGACAATAGGTGCTATTGGCCTTATGTCCGGGGACATTACCGATACTTACATAATGCATTCCAACCTCTTGGGCAATTTCTCTGGCTTGTTCTAAGGTGGCGATAGGGGTAGGGGGTAATTTTAACATTTTATAAGCCGGGAAAAATCGACTAAAATGGATGGGTGTCTCTTCCCCTAAATTTTTCTTAATCCATTCACACATTTTTTTAATATCTTCCATATTATCGTTTTTAGTTGGAACGATTAGGTTGACGATTTCCAGCCAAACTCCTTCTTCTTTAATTATCTTCAGAGTTTGCAGGACTGGTTCTAATTTTGCTGAAGAAATTTTAGTATAAAATTCATCCGTAAAGCCTTTTAGGTCAACTACTACTGCATCCATATGTTTTAACAGGGCTTTCAGGGGCTCAGGTTGCATTGCCCCATTAGTATGAAACATAACTTTTAGCCCTTCTTCTTGGGCTAACTTGGCAATATCATACATATATTCATAAAACGAAGTTGGCTCACTATAGGTAAAGGATATGGCATCACAGCCTGATTTTTTAGCTAATTGTACGGCCTTTTTGGGGGTAAGGTAGACGTAGTCAGTATTTTCTACTTCTTGCTGTGATATAGTCCAATTTTGGCAGAATAGACAGCGAAAATTACAACCTGCAGTGGCGATACAGAAAATGCTCCCTCCTGGGTACATATGAAAGGCAGGTTCTTTTTCGATAGGATCAAGATGGATAGCACAGGGTTTCCCGTAATTTAAGGTATAAAGTGTACCATTTATATTTGCCCTATTTCGGCAAGTACCCCTTTTTCCTTCTTTAATTATACAGCCTCTGAAACATAAGTTGCATTGAACCAAGTTATCTTTTAATTTCTGATAATTCCTGGCTTCCACCAATGACCTTTCGTCATATCTGATTTGTGCATCTATGGGAATTCCTCCTTTCTCTTTGGCGGGAAATAAAAATACTCCTGCGAGGAATAAAATTATGATTATAATTAAAGTTAAACTTTTTTCTTTTTTCCAGTTATTTTTTTTATTGTATCTCATAATTGTAACCCAAAAAGTACACAAAATGGTAAGTTGGGTCACGATGCATCGGGCCTTGCAGGAGAAATTTAGTAATAATAATATGGCGAAGGCACAATTCATTGTGCTTCTACAACATAATTATAACCAAAAAATCATAATTTGTTATAAAATTTCTGCAACGTACCATATACACAATCTATTGAAAATATTTTTGGCTTTTTGGGAAATAACCATTTCATATAAAATTCCTCTAGTTTATCTCTAAAAATTAATTTCAAAAGATTATCCATCAGTAAAAGTTATAATTTTTATATAAAGCGTTATTTACTGGATAAATAATTTCGCAGCATATTCAGAGCGCGGCGGGCTGAGCGTAGACGGATTAAGTGGCGATCTCCAAATAGCTGGTGTTTTTGGGCAGTAGTCTTTTTGCCATCAGCTAAAGCCATATAGACCAATCCTACTTTTTTCTTTTCTGTTGCTCCTCCCGGACCGGCTATACCAGTAATGCTAATTCCAATATCACTGTGACAACACCTTCGCACCCCTTCAGCCATTAATTCTGCTACTTGCCTGCTTACTTCACCATATTTTTTAATTACTTCCGAGGGCACTTTTAATAGGTCTTCTTTAACTTGGGCACTATAACTTATCACACCTCCTTGGAAATATTCAGAGCTTCCCGGTATGCGGGTAATCATTTCACCCAGCATTCCCCCGGTACAGGATTCTGCCACTGCAATTTTAAGCCTTTTACTATTTAATAAATCTCCTATAACTTCTTCTAAAACCTGCTCATCACTTCCATAGATATAATTACCCAATATTTTAGTTAACTGATTAACCGAAGATTGTAATAGTTTATCTGCTTCTTTTTCACTGGAGGCTTGAGTGGTAATCTGGATTTGA
>LDZT01005341.1_pt1 | contig 11490 bp, 11 predicted proteins | sample 615521 | NCBI WGS metagenome assembly LDZT01 (sample SAMN03408292, study PRJNA278302) | terrestrial metagenome | isolation source: oil reservoir sample SB1 | place: USA: Alaska, North Slope, Schrader Bluff formation | collected 2011-09
TTTGGTAATGGTTTTCAAGGCCGCCTTCCTGGACAGGACTCTTCCGGCGCCGTGGTTGACCGAGTAAAAAGATTCGCCGGCTTTAGTCTGCCCGACCAGGACGTAAGAAGCCGTGCCCATACTGCCGGGAATCAAAACCGGGTGGCCCGTGCTCATGTACAAAGGCGGGTTTCCCGGATGGCCGGCGGGCAAAGCGCGGGTTGCGCCCTTGCGGTGGACCAGCAGCTTCTCCCCCTTTTGTATCTCGAACTTGGCAATATTATGAGCCACGTCGTAAACTAATTTCATATCCCGGCCGGCGCCCCTGCCGATGATTTCCTCAAAGGCCCGGATCACATCATGCATGATCAACTGCCGGTTGGCGAAGGCAAAATTGACCGCGCAGGCCATCGCGGAGTAATAGTTCCTGCCCTCGCGCGAGTCTGCCGGCGCGCAGGCAAGCCCCTTGCTGGGCATCCTGATCATGTATTTTTCAGCAACGGCCAGCAGGCTTTTCGAATAATCAGTACAGATCTGGTGCCCGAAACCCCTGCTTCCGGTATGAATCATGACGGTTAGCTGCCCCTTGAAAAGGCCGAAGGCATCCGCCAGATTCCTGTCGAAAGCATCCGTTACTTCCTGAAACTCTATAAAATGGTTGCCGCCTCCGAGCGTGCCGAGCTGCTGCAGTCCCCTGTTGAAAGCCTCCCTGCTTACGCATCCCAGGTCAGACCCCTTAAGAACACCCTGCTCTTCGATACAGTCCAGGTCTTCCTTCGAACCGTGGCCGAGAGCGATAATTTCCTGCGCCCCGCCGTTTGAAACACGCTCGAAAACCTGCCTGGTAATGCTGTCGTGGCGGCTCTTTTTCCCTATGCCGGTGGGGACGTATTCCTCAATCTTCTGCATCAGACGGCGCAGGACCTGCTTTTCGACGCCCGCCGCTTCCAGGCCGGTCCTGATCAGGCGCACGCCGCAGTTGATGTCCATCCCCACCGCCCCGGCGGAGATTACCCCGTCGCCGGCGGAAACAGCCATCACACCGCCGATGGGCAGTCCGAAACCCTCGTGGATATCGGGCATCCCGATTACAGGTTCAACTACGCCCGGCAGCTGTGCCGCATGGACCAGCTGTTCCAGGGACCGGTCCTCGTATAAGGAGGGAAGCAGGGAGGGATTTAGATAGACGACAGCATCGACTTTCATGCCCTGTTCCCGGGCAATCCTGTACCTGTTGACGCCCTCGGAAATCAGTTTAACCATTGTTCAAACACCCTAAATTGCAAAACACCTTACTTGACGCCTGCGCCCTTATACGCCGATTAAGGCAATCTCGTCACGGTCTATAGCCTGGCGCAGGCTGTGGGCAAAGTCGCGCAGCCCGGCATCCTCTCCGGCCGCACGCTCAATCTGACGGAGCAGGTCGATTTCCCGCCTCAGTATGGAGAAGATATCCCCTTCCTCAAGGCTGCATTTTTTCATCAGGTCCTCGAAAGACGATCCTTCATACCAGGCGGCGGCCAAAGCGGCGGGAAGCTGGCTCCAGGCGCAGAAGTTCTCCGGCACGCCGCTGCTTAAAAGAAACCTGCGCAGCTGCATGACATGCTCAAGCGAGAAAGGGCATCGCTCGACGTATTCGTCCCGTCCGGGCTGGTAATCCACCCCGGCCAGTATTGCCGCCGCCTCTACGGGAGAGGCGCCGGGTATTATTCCCGAGAAGACGAGTTCCGTGACCAGGATTTCCTGGACATGAATATTGGTGGCAAACAACCCGCGGGGCAGCAGTTTCCTGCCCTTGACATAACCGAGGTTATCCAGCAGAAGCCGGACGTTTTCAAACTCCTGCTTGAAGTCCTGGGAGTTTTCCTGCAGGCTTTCTTTCTTCAGCTCGATTAGTTTTTTCTTTTCCGAGATGGTTTTTAACTTCTTATCCGCTTCCAGGCAGGGAAGGTAGTCGCATTCCTTGCGCGGTGTTTTCAGGGCTGCCTTGATCTCCCGGCGGCGCTCCTTGGGATCGATGTCGGTGCGTTTTTTGCGCCTTCTCAAAATATTCATCTCGCGCCTCAAGCCGAGGCGGTACAGCTGGCAGCCGGCGCCGTTTCTGTCCTCGCAGAATAAAGCGTGCGATTCCTCCTCCTTCCCCCTTAGTGAAGCCAGTTCGTCGCCCAGTTGGCGGATTTTCTTTGTGTTTTGATAAACTGCCAGGTTCTTTTCCAGAAACTGGTTGATTTCTTCTTCGGTTTTCCAGTTGAGCAGGCTTAAGACCGTGTTGGGCGAGATAACCAGCCTGCTTCTGACGGGCTCAACGTCTAGTTCATCGTAGAATCCCGTTTGCTCCGGGTAGCGGCTGTCCATGCGCACAAAAACGTGGCCGATCTCGTCATATCCCCGCCGGCCCGCCCTGCCGGCCATCTGGAAAAACTCCCTGTTGATCAGGGGGCGGAACCTCCACCCGTCCCATTTACGACAGGAATCAAAGACGGTGCTGGCGGCCGGAAAATTTACGCCTACGGCGAAGGTTTCCGTGCAGAATAAAACGTAAATCAGCCGTTTCTCGTAGAGCGTCTCGACAAGTTCCTTGAGCGTGGGAGCAAGCCCGGCATGGTGATAGGCGATTCCCTTCTGCAGCAGGAACTGGAGATTCTGCCGGCGGGCGCCGAAAATCCCCGGGTTTGCCGCAAGAGCGTCCTGAATAATCCGGCTTACCGTCTGCTTTTCCTCAAAATCGAGGAAATCCCAGGTCAGGCCGAGTTCCTCGGCAAGGACTTCCGTTCGCTTGCGGCCGAAAACGAAATAAAGGGCCGGCAGGTAATCCTGAATTGTTTTGACTACTTCACTGCAGGTTGGGTAGCTGTATCCCTTCATGATAACTTCTTCCTCGCCTGGATTTTTTGTGGCGTGTTCTTTTAACTTCCTTTCTCTCGTCTGACTGCCTGGGGATTTCGGGACGCGTGCGGTGAGCCTGCTGCATTTCCTTTGCTTGAGCGCGGGCTTCCGCCTCGCTTAATATTTTGCCGGAGGGCGGAATCCACCCTAGTTCCAGGGGAACAGCCCTTCTTCTTTCCTCGATAACTTTTACCGTGCAGCCGCGAATCTCACCCATCCAGCGGGCAATCTCGCGCACATTGGGGACCGTTGCCGAGAGCCCCAGGATTTTGATATGCGGCGGCGCGAAAATGATGCTTTCCTCCCAGGTCGTCCCCCGGTCCTGGTCGTCCAGGAAGTGCATTTCATCAAAAATAACGTGCGTGGTCAGGTCGAGCATTTCCGGATTGTTGAAGCACCAGTTCCGGAATATTTCCGTCGTCATCACCAGGAGCGGGGCAGTTTCATTTATGGAAAAGTCGCCGGTAATCAGGCCGACCCTGTCACGGCCGAATAAGCGGCCGAAGTCCCTGTACTTCTGGTTGGACAGGGCCTTGATCGGTGACGTGTAAACTGCAGAGTTCCCGAGCCCGAGGATTTTCTCGAGCAGCTTTTCGGCGATCAGCGTTTTTCCTGTGCCTGTCGGAGCAGCCACCAGGACGGAATAACCTTCTAAAAGGAAGTCAATAGCTTTTACCTGAAAAGGGTCCAGTTGAAGAGGTTTCGGCGCTGCTGCCGGAATCTGCCGTCGCCTGGGTTTACCGGCAGCCTGATATTTTGCGGCTTCTGTTTTGCCCAACTAAGGAACTCCCTTCTGTATAACCAATTATATTATACACCAAAGGGAACTCCCTGCAAATCCGCGCTAAAAAAGCAAATGCAGGGTTTCTTATTGGGAGTGTTTAAGTTATAATGAAACAAAGCATGACCTGGAGGGATAGCAATTGTCAAAAAAATATCCTGTTGACTACCGGGTAAACTTTTCGCCGAACGGCGAGGTTATCAGCGTGGAAATTACATGCTGCAAACGTCTGATTGGGGAACTGCGTTACAGCGACGAGCAGAATATTCTCTGTCCCGTATGCGGAAAGAAACATCTGCTAAGGCTTCAGCACAATCACTTTCACATCAGCCAGCAGGAGAAGGACTAGGGGGTAAACACAAGGATCGCTTCCCGGACGAGCTTTGCAGCCAGGATTGAAGTTCGCCAGGAGGGATCGCAGGCAGGGCTTACCTCGACCAGGTCCATACCCACGACATGCAGGTCTTTTAATAGATAAAGAGCCTGGATTATTTCCCCGGGCATACAGCCGCACGGCTCAGGCGACCCTGTTCCCGGGGCGTAAGCCGGATCGATAACATCTATATCCAGGGTTATATATATCGGCCGTTCACTGACAGCCGGTATTATTTTTTTTAAAGATGGAATTATCTCCCCGTCATAAAAATTGGTCTGGCTGCGTGCGTCCTTCAGTTCCTGCCGGCTGCCGGAGCGGATGCCCAGCTGGAAAACGCTGCCGCCTCCAACCACTTCCGCCACCCGCCGAATTACCGTGGCATGGGAAAGCCTTACCCCCAGGTATTCGTCCCTGAAATCAGCGTGAGCGTCAAAATGAAGCACGGCCAGTCCGGGATGGATTTGATAAGCCGCCTCAATTAGAGGCAGGCTTAAAAGGTGCTCGCCGCCCAGCGTAAGCAGGAATTTCTCCGAGCGCAGGAAGGGTCCGGCGGCGCTTTTTATGCGCTCAAGGCTCTCTTCCAGCAGGCCCTGCGGCAGTATGACATCTCCGGTGTCGAAGTATTTATAATCGGAGAGGTCGCGGTCCAAGCCGGGACTGTATTCTTCCAGGCTTTCGCTGACCTGCCTGATCGATTCCGGCCCGAGGCGCGTGCCCGACCTGAAGGTGGTCGTTAGATCCAGCGGCGCTCCCAGAATAACCGCGTCGACTAAAGACAGGTCTTCAGCGCTTCCCATAAAACTGGCAGTTCTTTTAAGCATTTCCCACCTCAGCTTTTGACCAGTTCCGCAACAAAGGGAGGCAGCGTGAAGGCGGCCTTATGCAGCTCCGGGCTATAATAGCGGCAGTCCGGCAGGATTGCTGGGTCCGCTTTCAGAGGGTCGTGTTTTTTGCTGCCCATCGTAAAAGACCACATGCCTCCGGGATAGGTGGGCACGCAGGCCAGGTAAAGCCTGGCCACAGGAAAGACGGACGAAATGCTTTTAAAGACGTTCCTGATCAAATCGCTGTTGAAAAAAGGCGATTCGGTTTGGGCCACAAAAAGGCCTTCCCCGGTCAGGGACTCGGAAATGTTCCGGTAAAAATCGAGGGCGAACAGGCCTTCCGCCGGCCCGACAGGGTCCGTTGAGTCAACGATGATCATATCGTAGGTATTCTTATTCCGCCTGACGTGTTCAATGCCGTCGTCGACGATAATCTCCAGGCGGGGATCCTCAAGGCTGCAGCTTATCTCCGGCAAATACATTTTGGAAGTCTCAATCACCCGGCCGTCAATCTCCACCAGGGTCGCTTTTTCCACCTGGCTGTGTTTGAGGATTTCCCGGATCGAGCCGCCGTCCATAAATGGCCAGCTCTTGAAACGGTGTTTTCTCATGGTGGAGAAGTTTTGAAGTCCGGCAGCTTATAGCCATGTCCGGAGTCTGGAATTCGGTAAACCACTGATTCATTGTTAACCCTTCCCTTTTAAAAATTAATACCACATCGGGGCCGCAGCCAGGACGCAGCCGATTCTTTCAACAGTATGCTCAATGGAAACAATTCTCATATCGACAATTTCCACTCCCCGGTTAATCATTGCCTCGGAAAGCATGTTCTTGATTCTATCCCGGGCTTCCTCTTCCGAGCAGATCCCGGCAAATTCCATGATCACACCGAAGGAAGTGGAAGCGAAGCCCACACCTATGGCTGCGGAGATCCGCTCACCCGAATTTTGGCTGATCGTGTACCCGTAGGCGGTCGGCACCAGCGAACCGGCGGGAATAAAAAGGCCGGAATCGTATTCTGCGCCCGGCGGCAGAATACTGCTTACCCGGATCAGGTTTATATTTCCGATGCCCGCATTTAAAAGGGCTTTATCGAAAGCTGTCAGGGTGTCTTTTCCCTCCGCTCCGGCGGCGGTTAAAAAATACTTACGGGGGGTGGGCAGCATTTGCAACATTCCTTCCTAGTAGATTTTAGCAAAGCAAAACAACAAATACTATTATAACAAAAGCTCTTTAAATGTGAAGAAAAAAAACATTACCTGCTGTATTCAGAAAAACTGTCCAAGAGGCACGGTGTTGTCAACAGCGAACGACTTGCGAAGCGCCGGTAACAGCAGCCGGCGAAGCGAAGGTAACCGGACAGCGGCGCGAAACCAGCGGCTCTCCAAAGTTGATAAAAAAGCAGTTTTAATGCCAAAGTTAAAAGGACGATGTTGTTAGTTATACACATGCCGCCTTTGCAGCGACGCTAGTCCGGTCCGAAGCGAGCCGCGCTGCTGTCGGCGTGGAGCATTGGAGTGAGCGGTGATAACGCTGTGCCTATAGACTTACTGTAAATAATTACTAGTATCAGGAAGCCTGTGCGGTGGAAATCTATAATAGAATTGCTAAATAATGTGTAAAAAGGAGGTTTGAACTTAAATGACCAAGACAGTAATCAGTACATTCAGCTCCCGTGATTCCGCCGAAAGAGCAGTCAATGATTTAAGAAGCAAGGGATTTGACAAGGACATTTCGATCCTGTCTAAGGGCGATCACCAAGGCGACGACATGAACAAAGGTGACAGGGACGCCACGGCTACCATGGGCGGCGGTTCACTGACCAGGGGTACGGCCACGGGAAGCATACTGGGCGGCGCCGCCGGCCTGGCTGCCAGCGCGGGCGCACTGACCATCCCCGGCATCGGGCCGATAGTAGCTGCAGGGCCGATTGCGGCTCTTCTTTCAGGCGCAGTAACAGGGGGAATTGCCGGCGGCCTGGTTGACTTGGGTATTCCTGAAAACAGGGGACATTACTTTGAAGACAAGGTGAAACAGGGCAACACTTTAGTATCTGTGCGCTCCGACGACAAAAGGGTCAACGAGGCTGCCGGAGTCCTGCGCAGCTATGGATCCTCGGACGTGGAAATTCACTAAAACTCCCTAAGAATAAATAAATTAAAGGGGCAGGGTTTGTAAAAATCCCTGCCCCGATTTTTTTTCACAGGCTGTTTATTTCAACGGCCGTCCTCTAGAAAACTTTCATACATCTGCTTGTAAATCAGGGCGTCTTCAGCCTGCCTGCCGGCCGATTCGCAGATCACGGTGGCGCTCATTTTCCTTTTGGCAAGAAGTTCGGCAAGCGGGCCGAACCCGGGCCCAAAATCCTCAAGGGTCGTCCAGTGCCTTTTTTCACCCCCGGCCGTATACTCCACCGGGCTGAAGTGGATGTGCAGGTTGGCCAGTTTTTCCCTGCCCAGGAAGCTTTCCAGCCTGTCAAGAACCGCCTCGAACGCCTCCGGCCTGTCGAATCCCCCCTGGGTGGCCGCGTGCAGGTGCCCAAAGTCTATGGCCGGGACAACTTCCAGCCCGACGGCGGCGCAGAATTCGAGCACTTCTTCCAGGTTCCCCAGCTGCGCCGGTTTGCCGGCCGTTTCCGGCGCTATCCTGATGCCTGACCAGCCCTTTTCGGCAGCCTCCCGGACAATCTCGTCCAGCAGGACCAGCGCCCTGCTTTTGGCCCCGTCCCTGTCCTTCGCCCCGCCCCCGGGGTGAAAGACGACAGTGCGGGCGCCCATCCAGTGGGCGGCCCGGAGGGAATCAAAAAAGTGCTTTTTCGTCTTTTCACGCAGAGCCGGGTCGGCGGTCCCCAGGGAGATGTAATAGGGGGCATGAATGCTTAAAGCGACGCCGTTTTCCGCAGCCCGCTCACCCAGCCGCCGGGCCATATCTTCCCCGATATGCACGCCGCGCACGCACTGGTACTCGTATGCGTCAAGCCCCATTTTTTTAAGCCAGGAAGGCATGTCAAGCGAGCTTTTATACCCCTGGAGCTGAAAGGAATCCGGATTTCCCGCCGGGCCGAACCGTACCTGCATGTTAAATCCCCTTTTGTCTTCAAATATGCGGTTTTTTGACCTTTTTATATACAGGAAAATACCAATATATCCAGTATATAGTAAATATATCCGTACTCTTATTTTATCATTATTTCCAGCCAAAAGGAAGGGGACAAACAGTGAGAAGGATCCTTATACCGGCCGCGCTGTTTCTGGCGCTGTATTTTGTGCTTCGCGGCTTCGCTCATCCGTCTGAATTTTTTAAGACAAAAAGCAGCCAGCTTGTTTACCTGCGCCAGGAAAACTGCCTGACGCTCGACCCGGCCAGGGCCGAAGACCAGGCGTCCGCAGGCGTCATCCTGAATATATTTGAAGGCCTGGTCAGATTTGCGCCGGGGAGCGCAAAGATCCAGCCCTGCCTGGCCGAATCGTGGGAAGTATCCGGCGACGGCATGAGCTGGACATTCAAACTCCGTCCGGGGGTTGCCTTTCAGGACGGAGCGCCTTTCAATGCGCAGGCGGTAAAGTTTAGCATCGACAGGCAGATGAAGAAAAATGCGGACAGTTCCATCACCGAGGCCTCCCTGATCTATGGAATGGTCAGGTCGGTAAATGTCGTCGACAATCTTACCGTCCGCTTTGACCTGGAGTTCCCCTACGCCCCCTTTTTGAACAACCTCGCCGTGCCCTTTGCCGCCCCGGTTGTCAGCCCCGCTGCGTTTAAAAAATACGGACAGGACTTCTGGCTTTACCCTTCAGGCACAGGCCCGTACATCTTAAAACGCTGGAACCGGGGGCGTGAGGTTGTCTTGAGGGCAAACCCGGGCTACTGGGGCAAAAAGCCCTCGATTAACGAAATCATCTTCCGCTTCGAACCTTCAGGCGCAAAGAGGCTGAAGCTGCTGTCGGACGGGAGGGCGGATGTAATTGAGGGATCTCCTGATCTCAACTTTAGCGCGCTGGCCGGTAAAGGCTTCCAGGTCAGCCGGATCACCGGGATGGATATCAGCTACCTCGGGTTTTACACGAATAAAAGCCCTTTTAATGACCCGAAGGTCCGGCGGGCCGCCTGCCTGAGCATAGACCGGCAGGAATTGGTCAAAACCATTTTTAAAAACGGCGCGCTTTTAGCAGACGGCCCCCTTCCGCCGGGAATCCTGGCCTACGGAAAAGACACGAAGCAGTACACCTGCGATTTAAAACAGGCCCGCGAGCTTCTTAAAGAAGCCGGTTACCCGAACGGCCTGAAAATCACCCTTTTATGCTACTCCAATCCCCGGCCTTACAATCCGGCGGGAGGCCGGGAACTGGCCCGGTACCTGTCGGGGCAGCTGAACAGGGCGGGTTTCCAGGTCGTAATTGTTTCCTCCCCGTGGGACCGGTTCAAAGAAGCCCTTTCCCGCCAGGAGGGCGATGCCTTCATCTACGGCTGGACGTGCGAGAACTGCGACCCGGACAACTTTCTCTACACGCTGTTTTCTTCGGCGCAGATCGCCAATTACCTCAACTCCACCCGCTATTCCAACCAGAAGGTCGACACCCTGCTGGTTACCGCGCAGCGAATTGAGGACCCGGACCTGCGCACCCGTCTGTACCGCGAAGCCCAGCAGCAGCTGTTCATGGACGCGCCCGCTCTGTTCTTGAACCACAGCCTGAATGTTTTATTATCCCGCCAGGAGGTCCGGGGGCTGACACCTCAGCCGGGAGGGCTCGTTTATCTAAATTCTGTAAGTAAAACAAAAACAAAAAATAAGCTTTAAATAAGGAATATTCCAGACCGGCAAACGATTTCAAATGCATAATGCGGTCAGCAATGGAAAAGATAATTTATGTAAAAAACTTGTTCAAACAAGGAGGCAAGGATATGTTCTATCAAATGCAGAATGAACTGCAGACTTTAAGGGATCACGTAAATTCCATTTCACAGCTGGCCTCGCGTTTACAGCAGGACGAAATGGCAAATTCCGCCCATCTGCAGCAGCTGCAGCAGAAAGAAATTAACGCAACTCAGAATTTGCAGCACATCGCTCACCTGGCAAGAGACCTGGACATGGGTATGACCAGAATCAGCAGCATGGCCCAGCAGTCCCAGACCATGGGGACATACCAGTACGGTACCCCTGGTTACACACACGCGCAGACGGGTTGGGCAAGCGCCCCTGCTATGGGCACGCAGTACGGCGTCAGCGGCGGCTGGGGAACCACCCAGGGGCTTGGACAGCCTAGGACCCAGTTTGGTTACAGCCAGCAGCCCGGTTTTGGAATGCAGCAGTTTTCCGATCCGAGATCCTTCATCAGCCGGCAGGAGTACACGCCCAGCAGGTCCGGTTACACTCTGCAGAACAGACCGGAAAACGTCGGTATGGGCATGACGTCCTCTTTCAGCCCGAGCTGGGGGACTTCTTGGAGCAGTCCGGTCTGGATGCATCAGGATCCGTACGCCATTAACCGGGCCGGATACACAACGTTGAACGATCCGGCCAGCTTCATTCACCAGACGCAGTACACACCCAACCGGGCAGGCTACACGCTGCTTAATGCTCCTGAGAACGTAGGCATGGGCACGATGGGCGCCTCCTTCCAGTCTTCATTTGCGTCGCCTGCGCTCACTTCGTGGTCGAACCCGTATCTGGCGAGCCAGACCGCATTCACACCCAACCGCGCCAACTACACACTGCTTAACACTCCTGAAAACATCGGGATGAGCGCAGTGGGCAGCAACATCTCATCGTTTGCGTCGCCTGCGATGAGCAGCTTCTCAAACCCGTACCTGAGCAGCCAGTCGGCGTATATGCCCAACCGTGCGGGATTTATGCTGCAGAACGCTCCTGAGTCAAGCATAATGAGCCGTTCCTTCTAAAGTAAGCAAAGCAAAGCAAAACAAAGAAGGGGTTATCCCGAAAGTATGCGGGCCGCCCCTTCTTTTTTTGGAGGCCGTCCGTCATTCCCTGATTTTAGACATTTTATCCTCCTTAACAAATCCTTCCAATCGTTTTATAATTCTGGAAACAAATTAAAAAATGAGGTGGGAACCTTGTCCAAAGTTTTAAGGGAAGGAACATCCTTCAGCCAGCGTGAAGTAGTCGATTTACTCGTTGAGTTTTCAGCTTTTAAAGACCGCGTGGAAAAGAAATTCAAAGAACTGTCCCGGGAACTGGAGGGCAAACCAAACGAGCACGATCTCTGGGTGAACCTGTACATGGTTTCCAGCGATTACTGCGAGGAATCCGCCACGAGAAAGGCAAAGCAGGAAACCCTGCTTCAAAAAATATCCTAGGCTCAAGGAATAGCTTAACAATACAGCTTAACGAATAGAATAGATTGCTCCCGGGCTTTCCCTGTGTTATAATCAATAAGTCGCGGGGACATAGCTCAGCTGGGAGAGCGCTAGAATCGCACTCTAGAGGTCGGGGGTTCGAATCCCCCTGTCTCCACCAGAATATGTCCGAAAACCCTTGTATATCAAGGGTTTTTGAGATCTTTATAGAGATTTTTCATTGATTTCTCTAAAATATACCCTAGGAAATGGACAGCAGGGGTTTTTAAAACCCTTTATATTGGACAGGTGGAGTTTTGAAACCCCTTCATTTTGGACAGGTGGATTAT
>LDZT01011802.1_pt1 | contig 11477 bp, 7 predicted proteins | sample 615521 | NCBI WGS metagenome assembly LDZT01 (sample SAMN03408292, study PRJNA278302) | terrestrial metagenome | isolation source: oil reservoir sample SB1 | place: USA: Alaska, North Slope, Schrader Bluff formation | collected 2011-09
TCTTTCCCCTCACCAGCATCGAGCGGAAAGTTTTACACTGAAACGAGACGCTGGGGAGGGGAATCAAAGGGGTGGGGTTTATGAACATATTGTGATCTTCTTGAATATAAAGTTATTCATTCTTTGATGTTCTGGACATTTTCAACACCCTCACTAATAACGCAGCCAAAAAATTTTGTACTTAGTTTTACTACCCAACAAAATGACAAGAATTTCAGAGCTGATCGCATAAGCTGTTCATTTCGGCTAAATTGTTTTTTTCATCATTCTGTAGGATAATGAAAAAACGATTAGATTAACTTGAATTGCATAAAATAAGCGTGCTCTACTATTTCAACAGTTAGCAGGCAAGTATGCATAGGAGGTAATTAATATGAGAAACACAAAGTGTAATCTTCACGTCCTAATTGTACTTTTTACCATGCTTGCACTGGTTTTTCCCAATGCAACGCCAAGCGTATTTGCCCAAAATACGCCGCAGCCGGAAACGGTCACGATTGCGGGAACAATGCAATCGGAGCTAGGCTGCGATGGAGACTGGATGACCAATTGCGAAATTACCAACCTGATCTTCGACGCCAATTCAGATATTTGGAAAGGGACTTTCGAGGTCACCCCGGGAAACGATCAGGATAAAAAAGGCCCGCGGTATAAAGTTGCGCTGGATGGCTCCTGGAGTGAAAACTATGGAATGAACGCCAAGCGGGACGGCGCAGATATTCCTCTCGTCGTCACAGAGCCAACAATGGTAACTTTCTATTACGATCACAAGACGCATGTGATCACTGACGACTACAACACCCCCATTATTGTCGCAGTAGGGGATTTCCAAACCCAATTAGGTTGTTCACAAAATGATGATCCAAACTGCCTGCGGGCCTGGCTGCAAGACCCAGAGGGTGATGGCAGCTTTACCTTTGCTACTAGCGCGCTCAAGGCAGGCACGTATTCAATCGCCTTAGCAATCAGCCAGAAATCTGTCACCACTATCTTGGACGAGACCAGCTTCACCGTCGCCTCGGATAACGATGAAGTCTTCTTCAGCTACGACCTGGCAAATGAAGAGTTATATATAAGCACAACAGGTGCGCCTAAGGGTAACCTGAATGCACAAAAAGCTATCTGGGTCAACCAGGATACAATCCTCTGGGATGTCATTGGTTCATCGCGCTACCAGTATGCGCTGGTCTACTCTCCTGAAGCAGCTTTGGAGCTCACGGCTGATGGCATTTCGGGCGGCACCGAAATCCCGCTCTCGTATACGGAGTCTGGTCCTGGTGATGAGGTCCTAACCCAGAATCCTCACCTCAAAGGTTATTCCGCATTCAAGCTTGCCGAAGCTAATCTTGATGAGGTACCACAGATGCTGCGCGGTCAGCTAGCGGTAGTCGCTCGTTATACTTCAGGTAAGATGGTGGATGCCACCGGCGTTCAAATTGCCGGCGTCTTGGATGATCTCTATACATATTCCGGAAAACTGGGTGTTGAATTTGTTGATGGAACCCCGACCTTGAGAGTGTGGGCACCAACCGCCATTTCAGTTGGAGTCTGGCTATATGACAACGCCATGCTCACAACCGGGCAATTTTACCCCATGGAGCGCAACGATGCCACAGGTGTGTTTAGCATCACCGGCGAACCTACCTGGAAAAACAAATTTTATCTCTACGAAGTCAAAGTTTTTGTGCCCAAAACCGGCAAAATCGAGACGAATTTGGTGACTGACCCCTATTCGTTCAGCCTTTCGATGAACAGCACCCGCAGTCAGATTGTGGACCTCTCAGATCCGGCGCTTAAACCCGCCGGCTGGGACGCATTGGAAAAACCAACGCTCGTAAATCCTGAAGATAGTGTGATTTACGAATTACACGTGCGCGATTTCAGCATCTCTGATGAAAGCGTGCCCCCAAAATACCGCGGAAAGTTCATGGCTTTCACCGTGGATGATTCCAACGGAATGCAGCACTTGAAAGCGCTGGCTGAGGCAGGCTTGACTCATATTCACCTGCTGCCGGCGTTCGACATCGCCAGCGTGAACGAAAATTACTCCACCTGGAAAAGCGTAGACGAAGACTTGCTTAAAACCTACGGGCCAGCCTCAGAGCTTCAAGCCCAAGCCGTGGCGCTCATAAAGGGGCAGGATGGCTTTAACTGGGGTTACGACCCGTACCATTACACAACGCCTGAAGGCAGTTATGCCACCAACCCCTTTGGTTATGTCCGCATTCTGGAATTCAGGGAAATGGTGCAAGCCTTAAATCAAAATGGCTTGCGGGTGGTGATGGACGTTGTCTACAATCACACCTCTCAAAGCGGACAGGATGAAAAATCGGTGCTCGATAAGATCGTGCCTGGCTATTACCACCGGCTGGACGCGGAAGGTAATGTGGAGACCAGCACCTGCTGCCAAAACACTGCCACTGAGCATCGCATGATGGAAAAGCTGATGGTCGATTCGGTAGTAACTTGGGCGACCGAATACAAAGTGGATGGGTTCCGCTTCGACCTGATGGGGCATCATATGCTCAGCAACATGCAGGCGGTGCGCGATGCATTAGATGCATTGACACTGGAAAAAGACGGTGTGGATGGAAAGTCTATCTACGTCTACGGCGAAGGCTGGGATTTTGGCGAGGTCGCGAAGAATGCACGTGGGGTCAATGCTACCCAGCTGAATATTGGCGGCACGGGCATCGGCGTATTCAACGACCGGCTGAGAGATGGCGTTCGCGGCGGCAACCCATTTGATGATCCCCGCCTGCAGGGCTTTAGCACCGGCTTGTACCTCTTTCCCAACGATGCTGAAACCCAAGATCCACAAGAGCAGCTGGCAAAATTGTTGGATTACGCCGATTGGATTCGAATTGGCTTGGCAGGCAACCTGAAGAACTACACACTCACCCAAAAGGACGGAAAAACGGTGGATGGCAGGCAAATCCTCTACAACAACACGCCGGCTGGTTATACCCTCGACCCGCAGGAAAACATCGTTTACGTTTCCGCCCATGATAACGAAACCATTTTCGATGCTGTCCAACTCAAGGCGCCAGCAGAAGCAAGCCTGGCAGACCGCATTCGCATGAACAACCTGGCGCTCAGCGTCCCAATGTTCAGCCAGGGTGTGCCCTTCTTCCATGCCGGCGATGACATCCTGCGTTCCAAATCTTTAGACCGCAATTCGTACGACTCGGGAGACTGGTTCAACCGTCTGGACTGGACTTACCAGACCAACAACTGGGGAGTTGGGCTGCCCATCGAAGGCATGGATCGGTGGGATATCTATGCTCCCTTATTAGCCGACCCCGCCCTCAAACCATCTCCCCAGCAAATTACCAACGCCGCCAGTGTCTTCAAGGAATTCCTGCAAATCCGCAAGAGCTCTCCGCTCTTCCGGCTGACTACTGAAGAACAAGTTATGGATACAGTTTCGTTCCTCAACACTGGTCCTGAGCAAATCCCCGGTTTGATCGTCATGCGGTTAGTGGATACAAATCAAATCGACCCGAACTATAGTGAAATCCTGGTCTTCTTTAATGCCAGCCAGGATACTATCACCTTTAGTGACAGCACCTGGATCGGCGCAGGTTTTGCGTTGCACCCGGTGCTCGTCAACTCCGTCGACGCGATTGCAACCAGGGCTGCCTTCAATTCAACAGCGGGCACATTTTCGATCCCCCCGCTGACGACCAGTGTCTTTGTCTGGGAGGATTAGAGCAAACTAACTGTAGGAGTCCGAAAATCTGCTACAGAGGACCATTTAGCCTCCTTCCTTTGCCGGAAGGCGCAGTGTGAACATTGTTTTTACCAAGGATTGGTGCATGAAGAAAATGTTCTAACTTGCGCTAGGGCATAGAAAGGAGGCGAAAAATGCAAATCAACCGTAAACCCTTGAGAGTGAAAGATACCTGATGGAAGAAATCGTCATCGCTATGCACATGCACACCGTTTACTCCGATGGCCATGGCACTCATGCCGACCTGGCAGAGGCAGCCCTCAAAGCCGGCTTGGATGCTATCCTGGTTACCGACCACAACATTTGGGTCCAAGATGTGGAAGGATATGTTCAAAAAGGTAAACATCGCGTGCTCGTGCTTGTTGGCGAAGAAGTGCACGATCAAACCTTAGAGGTCGGGAAGAATCACTTGCTTATCCTGGGCAATACCCGCGAGCTGGCGCGTTACGCTGCTGACCCCCAAAAGTTGGTTGATCAAGCCACAGCAGCAGACGCGCTCACATTCATCGCCCACCCGATTGAAGATACTCTGCCGGCTTTTGGGGAAGCTGCCTATAACTGGGAGGATTGGCAGGTTACCGGCTATACCGGCATTGAACTTTGGAACCACCTGAGTGAGTTCAAAACCCGTTCAAAAACCTACCCCAAGGCGGCTTTGCATGCCCTCGTTCCAGGCTTCATGTCCTTGGGACCTTTACCGCAAACGCTAAGCCTGTGGGATGAACTGTTGCAGAAGAGCAAGCAGTCGGTCGTAGCCATCGGCGGTGCAGATGCCCATGCACTAAAAATCAAGCAAGGGCCTATCCACTTGGTGCTTTACCCTTACGAGCTGCATTTTCGCGCAATTACCAACCACCTCTTCATCCCCAAGCCGCTGAGCGGGAACTGGATGGAAGATAAACGCACCATTTATGAAGCCTTGCGGAAAGGGCATTCTTTTGTAGCCTATGACCTGCCGCATTCTACACGAGGGTTCCGTTTTACCGTCAATTGTAATGAGGGCACCTTCCTGATGGGCGACCGCGTACGTGTGGACTCCGGCATCACTTTTCAGGTGCGCCTGCCCATGCGAACGCACGTCCGGTTAATTAAAGATGGCAAAGTCATCAAGGAACATTGGGATCGCGAAGTGCTCACCCACATCACTAAAGAACCCGGCATTTATCGCGCAGAAGTGTATATAGATTACCTCGGCAGGCATCGCGGCTGGATCTTCAGTAATCCGATTTACGCGCTCTAAACAGCTTGATACCATTACTGCTTGGGAAATCCTGTGAGGGACGCCCAACCGTTACTTGGTATAATTCTTGGAAGGAGCTATCCGCTTATGTGGTTGGAAACAATTGAGAACAAACTCCGCTCCATCTTTGAAGATACCTTAGATCGGTTGCTTTATCCTGGGGCCTCGCGCTCATTAAGCAGTCAGATTGTGGCACTCATCATGGAACAGATCGAAGCCCAGCCAGAAGGCAAAAAGAAAGCCCCAGACCAAATTCAAATTTTCGTCTCCCCAGAGAAATGGGATGCCTGGCAATCAGCACATGATACACTCACCAAAGCGGCTCTGGAGTTGGAAAATAGCCTTTCTGCGGAAGGCTTCCGCTTCAAGCATCAACCGCAATTTAACGTATTAATGAACCCAAGGCTTGACATTGATGCGATAGAAGTAAAAATCGGCTACACCCAAGACGCTTCTCCACTCGAAAAGACTGCCCTTCAACCGGTGCCATGGCAGCCCTCGGAGGAGTCTGTTCCCATAAACGCCTACCTGATTATCAACGGCAAAGAGCAAGTTCCCTTGCAAAAAGCAGTTATCAATATTGGCAGGCGCTCAACAAGCGATATTATCCTCCAAGACCCTATGGTCTCACGAGATCACGCCCAGCTGCGCGCGCAACAAGGGCGTTACATCCTCTTTGATCTGAGCTCCACCGGTGGCACAATCATCAACAATCACCGCATTCATTCTGCTACACTCAAGCCTGGAGACGTGATCCGCATGGGTAAAACCATTCTGGTCTATAATCAGGAAGTCAGCGGCTTGCAAGATGCAACCAAAGCCGCTGTGATCCTACCGGAGCCTGAGGAATGAACGCTATAATTCTGCTTGCTCTAAGAATCCTCATCGTGATTATTCTCTATATTTTCTTGGGCAGAGCCATCTGGCTCCTATGGAAAAGCATTGGCAGCCAGCAAGCTGCAGAGAGCCGTGAGGTCATCCCCCCGCTCAGACTTTCTTCCACGCTTTTAGGGGATCACAGTGCCAAAAGCTTTACCCTTCCCGAAGTCATAATCGGGCGGGACCCGAGCTGCGATTTTGTCCTCCCGCATGAACTGGTTTCCGCCCGCCACGGCCGTTTCAGCTTCCATCAAAATCAATGGTGGTATGAGGATCTCAAGTCCACCAATGGCTCTTACTTGGAAGACCTGCGCATCGAAGAACCTATTGTGGTAAAAGATGGTGATGTGCTGTTTTGCAGCGAGGTTGATGTTAGCATCAGTATTCAAGAAAAATCCTAAAAATAAGTGAGGCAGCTATGTCTGAAAATCAAATTGCGTTAGGAGTTATCGGCGGCTCTGGGTTGTATTCCTTTGAGGGCTTGGAGAATCGCCGCTCGATCATCGTCGATACACCCTTCGGCTTACCTTCTTCACCAGTATTCTTGGGTGAGGTGCATGGCAAACAGTTGGCTTTCTTGGCGCGCCATGGAATTGGGCATACGATCTCCCCCTCAGAAGTCAATTATCGCGCCAATATATACGCCATGAAGCAATTAGGCGTCCAGAAGCTGATTAGCGTTAGCGCCTGCGGCTCCTTGCGTGAAGATTATGCGCCTGGGCATATCGTCGTGCCTGACCAAGTTTTCGACTTTACCCATAAGCGCGAACGTAGTTTTTTTGGCGAAGGTTTGGTCGTCCACATCGGCTCAGCAGACCCATTTTGTCCGGCGCTGAGTGCAGCTCTCACTAAAGCGCTCCAAGAAGAAAACGCCACCGTTCACACCGGCGGTACATATATCACCATCGAGGGTCCGCGCTTTTCCACAAAAGCCGAATCCAATATCTACCGTAGTTTGGGTATGTCCATCGTAGGCATGACCGCCTCCCCAGAAGTCTTCTTGGCGCGAGAAGCCGAGATGTGCTATGCCACGATGGCACATGTAACCGATTATGATGTTTGGCATGTGAGTGAAGCACCCGTAAGTGTGGAAATGGTGGTGCGCACCCTGAGCCAAAACACCGCCCTGGCACAGAGAGCATTGATTCGCTTGGTAGATATCTTGGATGAGCCTGAGTTCCAAGCAATGGAATGCGATTGTGAGGAAGCACTCAAAGATGCTTTTATTACCGATATGGCTAAAGTGAAAGCAGAGACCCGCGAAAAATTAGACCTCCTCATCGGAAAATATACGAAATCCTCTTGAACGATACATTTGCACCCTCCAAACCCGTACGACGCTTTGATGCGTTGATTCTCGCCGGTATTTTCGTTTTCCTTTATGCTTTTGCCCTGGCGTTGGCACCAGCCGTACGCACGCATACACGTGGCTTCAGCTTGAAACTGAGCTATCTGCTGCCCTTCGCAGGCTGGCTTGCGGGTATGCTTCTGCTCAGGCAGGTTGTCAAAAAAAGTCTACCGGGTGCAGACCCATGGCTTCTTCCGATTATGGGCATGCTCACAGGCTGGGGGCTGCTAACGGTTTGGAGGCTCTCCGCTGCTTTGGGCCAAAAGCAACTCATCTGGTACTTAGTGGGCTGTTTAGTTATCGTTTTGGGTATATCTATGCGCAATTTAGTCGCTACACTCAAGCGCTACAGTACAGTCTGGCTGGTCGCAGGTATCTTGCTGGTCACGCTTACCTTCTTCCTCGGTGTCCATCCGAGCGGCGGGGGACCTCGGCTCTGGCTCAATCTCTTTGGCGTTTACCTGCAGCCCTCTGAGCCCCTCAAACTGCTGATGATTGTCTATTTATCTGCCTTTTTTGCCGACCAAATCCGCCCAAATATTACTTTAATGGCTTCTATTTTGCCCACAGTGGTTATCACAGCGTTGATCGCGGTATTACTCGTTTTCCAGCAAGACTTAGGAACCGCTGCACTATTTGTGTGTATTTACATTTTTATGCTCGTGCTCACCACCCGCCGGCGGCGCTTTTTATGGATTTTTCCGCTTGTTGCCTTAGCAGCTGGCGTGGCAGGCTATTTCCTCTTTGATGTTGTGCGCGTGCGCGTGGATACTTGGCTAAACCCTTGGCTGCAACCTGCTGGCGCTTCTTACCAGCTCGTGCAAGCCCAAATTGCCATTGCAGCCGGTAAAGTGTTCGGCACCGGTCCTGGTTTGGGCAGCCCTGGGTTCGTCCCTGTGGCAGTCTCCGACTTTATCTTTTCTGCCATTGCCGAGGAGAGCGGTTTGCTGGGCACCTCCGCTTTGTTGCTGCTCTACCTCTTTCTGATCGTCCGTGGGGTACACATCGCACTGGAAACCAAGTCTACTTTTGGTCGCTATCTTGCGTTCGGCATTTCGATCTACTTTGCCATTCAGACCTTTTTTATCGTTGGGGGGAACTTGAGCCTCGTGCCCCTCACGGGCATCACGCTGCCGTTCCTCTCTTATGGCGGCTCCAGCCTGCTCACCAGCATGATCAGCATCCTTTTGTTGCTCTTACTGAGCGCTGAGAGAAGCAGACAGCCATTGCCAGCTTATTCACGCCGCCCTTATCATTACCTCGCAACCGTTTTAATATTGCTCTTCATCCCTTTATTTACCAAAAACCTTATTATTTCTGTGATCAATCAAGAAGAACTCACTTCACGGCCAGAGAATTTACGCTGGGCTGTGTATGACCAATACTCTCCACGTGGGGATATCGTTACCCTAAGCAACACAGACTTGGCAATCACCACGGGCACGCCGGGGCAATACGAGCGCTTGGTGACTTACCCGCCATTGAGTAACGTGATTGGTTATACAAATGGTCTATATGGTCAAACAGGCTTGGAACGCAGCCTTTATCCCTACCTACGCGGCTATGGCAAGCCTTTTTCTACCTATTGGCAACACGAGCTGCTTTATAACCAACCTCCGCCTGGCTCAGACGTACGCGTCAACCTGAACCTTAACTTGCAGATCGCTGCAGACGAACTGCTCGGAGACCAAAAAGGGGCTATAGTGTTGATGAATGCACAAACTGGTGAGATTTATGCCCTTGCCAGCCACCCGAGCTTCAACGCTAACACGCTCGCAGAGGAATGGGAAAGCCTGATGGCAAGCCCAGACGCGCCTTTGCTGAACCGTACCACGCAAGCTGCTTACCCGATTGGGACATTAATGAACTTTTTCGAACTAAGCGCGTTATGGAGCGAGCAATCCTCGATGAGCGCTGAACCCGAGTTGCCATTCCGCTTAGACATTGAATGCTACCGCGCAATGCAAGCAGGCGCCAGTTCATTGGATACCTTGCACTATGGCTGCGAAAGTGCTGCATCAGTCCTACGGAGCTCACTCACAGACTTGCAATTAATCGAAATGGCGCGCGCTTTCGGACTTTTTAGCGCGCCAACTTTAGCGCTTGAAGTAGCTCCTGCTGCGGAAGACCCAATCGCTGCAGGTACCATGGAGGCTTGGTTCGCAGCACCCGAGAAGACCACGGTCAGCCCGTTGCAGATGGCATTAGCTGCTGCAACGCTCACCAATGAGGGCAAGCAACCAGCACCGAAGTTAGCTAATAGCTATCAAGGTGAAAATGGAAATTGGGTAGCTTTTGCGCAGAGCACCTCACAGCAAAAAGTGCTCGATTCTACGGCCGCCTTGCGCGTGCGCGAACGATTGAGTGCGGAGAAGCAAGCTATTTGGTACCAAATCGGTCATGCGACTATGGCGGATGGCGAACCCCTCACTTGGTATATCGGTGGAACGACGCCAGAGTGGACTGGTACACCGCTTGCTATCGCCATAGCTATTGAAGGCAGCCAGCCAGCCCTGGCTTTACAAATCGGTAGCGCGCTGCTAAACCCCGCGGCGCAGTAAATGCCTTAAACTTTAATGCGCAAGTAATGGCGCTTACCGCATTGCAAAATGCAAGATCGGTCAACCACCAAGTTGACGTCCGTAACCGTCTCGCCATCAATTTTCACACCCTGCTGTTCGATCAGCCGGCGGGCTTGGCTGCGGCTTTTTGCCAAGTTGTTTTTGACCAAAATTTCCAGAATGTTTTCTTGCCCGCTGAGTTGATATTCAGGCATGTCTTTGGGCAGATCACCCTTCTGGAACACTACAATAAAGTTTTCCTGAGCTTTATCAGCTGCCTCTTGCCCATAAAACACCGTGGTGATCGCATGCGCCAACTTCATTTTAGCGTCGCGCGGGTGTAAGCTGCCTGTCTCCAAGCCTTTGATAAAAGCGTTCACCTTTTCAGGTGTCCAATCCGTCGCCAAGCGCGCATAAACGGGCATGACTTTATCCGGCAGGCTCATCACCTTACCGTACATGTCTTCGGCAGTGGTATTCAAGGGAATATGATTGCCCAGCGACTTGCTCATGCGCACTTCGCCATCCGTTCCGGGCAAGATGCCCAAAATAATGCCAATATTCGGCTTCTGACCATAGAAAGCCATCACTTTGCGCGCAGCCGTCATGATATTGAAGAGTTGATCCGAGCCACCCACCTGCACATCTGCCTCGAGCACATGCGCATCATAACCTTGCATCAGCGAATAGAAGAACTCATGGAGGTAAATGGGCTCATTCGCCTCCCAGCGCTTGCGGAAATTATCGCGCGTCAGGAATTGTTGCACGGTGAAATTGGAAGCTAACTCGAACAAATCAGTGAGCGTAAGTTTGGAAAGCCACTCCGAGTTATAGCGCACATGCGTCTTTTGGGGATCGAGCACGTGAAAAGCTTGCTGGGCATAGGTTTCCGCATTTTTCATTACCGTCTCAAAGCTGAGCCGTGGGCGCAGTTTATCTCTATCCGAAGGATCGCCAATGAGCGAGGTATAGGTACCAATGAGGAAAGTAACATCGTGTCCCAGTTCCTGAAACTGGCGTAGTTTCCGCATGGTGATGGTATGCCCCAAGTGTAAGTCGGTAGACGTGGGATCATAGCCGCAATACACCTTGAGCGGTCGGCCTTCTTTCTCAGCCTCGATGAGGCGTTCGCACAGCTCCATAGCCATAGCCTCAGCCAAGGCTGGGTCGCCATAATCTGCACCTTGCATCAAGTATTCGACCTGTTCATCAATGTTCATCTTCGCCTCCACGTTTTCAGTCGATCTTGTCTGAAATGGAAATCCCTGATTATAGAATGTTGAATTTTACCATTTCCTAAAGGTTATTTTCGCTTTGCAATAAAAAGTGTAAGAGCAAAGTGATAATGTCCTAATTATGATTAGGAGCTATGAAATGGACACACGAAGTGTACTTCGTAATCGCAATGACAAGTAAGGAGTTAGCCCGAAAAAGAGCGTTAAGAATGCCCTGATTATCAATCTTTGAATCGCTTAGTTTATAACGATCTCAAAACATAGTCGGAATCTGCACTGCATCCCCCACCCCTTTGATTCCCCTCCCCAGCGGCTGGTTTCAGATTTAACCTGACTGCCCGACGCTGGTGAGGGGAAAATGCTTGCAGGTGGGGGCGGCCGGCCGCCCCCACCTGCAAAAGAACCTCCCTCTCCCAGCAGATTGATGCCAAAACAGGCGTGACTCGGAGCTGGGAGAGGGCAGGGTGAGGGTATCCTGAGA
>LDZT01009989.1_pt1 | contig 11470 bp, 14 predicted proteins | sample 615521 | NCBI WGS metagenome assembly LDZT01 (sample SAMN03408292, study PRJNA278302) | terrestrial metagenome | isolation source: oil reservoir sample SB1 | place: USA: Alaska, North Slope, Schrader Bluff formation | collected 2011-09
AAAAACCAAATTTTATAATCCTCACGGTTTGGATCAAAACAATCCGCCCCATAACCAAAGCACTGCTTATGAATTGGCTATTTTAGCAAAATATGCTCTAGATAAATTCCCTATCTTAGAAAAAATTGTCGTCACTCCCAATATCACCATTGACAAGAGCGGCAATCACAAAAAATACTCGCTGTCTAATAATCTAGGCCCAAGAAAAACCTATCCCGGTCTAGTGGGAATAAAACCTGGTTATACCGATGCCGCCGGATATTGTCTAGTTGGCTTAGTAGAAAAAAATGAAGAAAAAATACTAGTCGTCCTTTTAAATACCTCTAATTTAAAAAAAGACTTGACCGATCTTTCAGATTATTGGCTCGAATAAGTTTTCACTTGACCGGTTTTTTTTAACTTTTTTAAACATTTGGTACAAACAAAGGCTTTTTTTTCTTGGTCAGAAACCAAAAGGGTCGCTTTTTGCAAATTGGGCTTACGAACCTTTTTGACCCTCTTCTTAATCCATTTACCGGTACCGGTTCTAACAAGCTTATTACCTACAACTGGTTTTTTACCACAAACTTGACAATGCATTATTTTAAAAAGTAAATTAATTTTTCCTGTGTTATACTAGCACAATAGAGCTAATTTTTCAATTTTTTTATCAAAAAGTTTATGTTGACTAGTTTTTCTAATCCTTTTTCTTTGGCGATTTTCGTTGTCAGCTTTCTTTTTTCTCTCTCAGTTCATGAAGCTGCTCATGCTTGGGCGGCTAATCGCCTTGGAGATCCTACCGCTAAATTTGCTGGACGGCTAACTCTTAATCCTCTAGCTCATCTAGACCCAATCGGCACCATCTTATTATTTCTTTTGGGGTTTGGTTGGGGCAAGCCTGTTCCAATTGATGAATTTAACCTTGACAATCCTCGCCGAGATGGGGCTCTAATCTCTTTAGCTGGTCCCGGAGCTAATTTAATTGCCGCCACTTTTTTTAGCTTTTTTTGGTGGCTGACCTATCAATTAGGAAATAACAGCTTAATTGTTAATAATCTAATGTCGGGATTAATTCAGCTTAATGTTATTCTGGGGCTTTTTAATTTGTTGCCGGTTTATCCTCTTGATGGTAGTAAAATTTTAGTTGGCTTCTTGCCCGAAGAAGCTGCTCAAAAAATTGATAATATTTTAAAACAACGCGGCATTTTGATTTTAATCTTTCTTTTTTTACCAATTTTTTTCGGTCAATCCTTGATTGACCTTCTTATTGCTCCCGCCGCCAAATCAATTATTAATCTTCTTCTTTTTTGGGCTAAAATCTCCTAAGGAAAAGGCTAAAAATATTGAAATTTTTTTAAAGCAATAAAAGTCCCGCCCCTGAGGTTACTGCAGCAGTGTTCCCCGGTTAAACCAGGTGGGCTCCTGTCCCAACTTTTTAAAGCTAGGAACTTATCAGATCCCGTACACTTTTGCTTGGTGAGGAAGACTCTCGTGCAGTCTTTCCCCTCAATGGCAGGACTAAGTCCATAATAGCAAAAGCGGCTCGAAGTGTCAACCTGATCTAGAAGAAAAATTAATCACTAATATCAACCTTAATCCCCGGACCCATGGTAGTAGAAATAACTAAATTTTTAATATTTTGCCGACCAATTGCCCTAATAAGCTCTTCTAAATTGGCCTCCAACTCTCCTTTTTTTTGCGATGCTCGCCCAAAAACAGTATGGATAAGCGGTGCCTTCTTTTCCGTTTTAATTTTTACCCCTAAATCAGCTATTTCTTTAGCCTTTTTTTGAGGATCGTCCGTTACCGTCCCTTCTTTGGGGTTGGGCATCAATCCTCGTGGTCCCAAAATTCGAGCATAAGCAACAAGCTTTGGCATTACTTTTGGGCTAGAAAGCAAAACATCAAAATCAATCTCTCCCGATTCAATCTTAGCCATGGTTTTCCTGTCATCAGCAATAGCAATTACTCTTTCTTTACCACAATCATAAGGAAATTTTACTCGAGTTGAAAATTGCTCCTTTTTTATTAAAAGGTGAGCTTCTGCGGCTTCGTCGAAATTTGCCCAAGCTGTTTTCTTAAGAAGAGAAATTGCTTCTTTCAAAGAATACTCCTTTTTCTCGTTAACAATTTTTTTTGCTTTTAAATATCGAGGGCTTTTCTTGTTGTTTCTAACCTTAGTCTTCTTCTCGGTTTTAGCCGGCTTATTTTTAGTCTTATTTTCAATCAATCGGCTCTTTTTGGCTTCCTTCTCTGGCTTTTCTGCTTTTTTCTTGTTTTGTCCGCTGACTACAGCTGTCTTTTTTTGCCCCATTATTCTACCTCCACCCCCATACTTTTAGCCGCACCGGCAACAATTTTTTTGGCTGCCGCCAAATCGTCAGTATTAAAATCGGCCATTTTTTCTTTAGCAATATCTTCTACCTGCTCATCCGTTAATGTTCCTACTGGCTTCCTTCCCGCTTCTCCTGAACCCTTTGACAAATTAAGGGTTTTCTTAATAAAATCAGACACCGGTGGTAATTTAGTAATAAAATCAAAACTTCTGTCTTCATAAACAGTAATTTCCACCGGAACAACACTTCCTTTCTTATCAGCCGTCTTAGCATTATATTGTTTAACAAAATCCATAATGGGAATGCCATGTTGACCCAAAACTGGTCCTACTGGAGGAGCCGGTGTTGCCTCACCAGCTGGTAAATTTAATTTAATTTTAGAAACAATTTTTTTTGCCATATTATTTTAAGCTTTTTTAGCTTGTAAAAAATCTAATTCTACCGGTGTTTCCCGACCAAAAACTGATACCATTACTCGCAGTTTGCCCCTCTCTTTGTCAATATTATCAACTGTTCCCAAAAAACCAGCAAACGGACCATCGGTAATCTTGACTGCTTCACCAACAGAAAACTTAACCGTATATTTAGGTTTCTCCGTTGCCAAGTATTTTTCAATCGCCTTAATTTCTCTCCCTGCCACCGGACTGGGTTGATCACCGGAACCAACAAACCCCGTCACTCCTTCACTGCCTCGAGCCGCCGCCCAGGAATTATCATCAAGGATCATTCTGACGAAAACATAACCAGGGAAAAGCATTTCCTCCTTAGTGAAGCGTTTTCCTGCTCTTATCTTCAGTCTTTCTTCAGTTGGTATCAAAATCTCAAAAAATTTGTCTTCCAGCTTTAAAGACTGAATTCTTTGCTGAAGTATCCTGGCCACTCGAACCTCCTGGCCTGAATAAGTATGAAGAATGTACCATTTTGCCTTGGGGTTATCTTCTTCATTAATTACCCAATGATTTTTAGCTTTCTTTTTATCTTCTGTCATTGTCCAATATTAATAACCAATAATTATTTTCATTAACCGGCTAAAAACAAAATCTGCTCCGGTTAGGAAAAGGCCGACAAAAAAAGAAACCACTATTACTATAATAGTTAAGCTGATAATTTCTTTTTTAGTCGGCCAAACAACTTTCTTGAGCTCATTTTTGGCTTCTTTAAAAAAATCAATAATTTTCGCCGCCATAAGCCTTATTCTATCACAAGTCTCCCTTATTTAAGCTCTATTTTGCCACCAGCTTCTCTTAGCTTCTCCGCTGCTCCTTCGGCTTCTTCTTTTTTAACATCTTCTAAAATTTCAGCTGGAGCACTCTCCACTAGTTCTTTGGCTTCTTTAAGACCTAAATTAGGATTAATTTCTCTAACAGCTTTAATTAAGGCAATTTTATTATCTCCGATCTCTTGGAGAACAACAGTATAACTTGATTTTTCTTCTTCTGAAGCTCCCCCCTCACCAGAGGCAACCGCCGCAGCCGTTGGTACAGCAGCAACAGCAGAAACCCCAAACTTATCCTCTAAAGCGCTAACCAAATCAGCTAACTCTAAAACGGATAACGAACCAATCTCTTCGATTAGCTGATCAACCTTCTTCGATGTCTTCTCTTTTTTCTTCTTCTTATCAGCCATTACTCTTCACCCCCTTGTTTATCTTGTAATGCTTTGATGATAAAGGCAAATTTTTGTATTGGATTGTTAAGAGAAATTGTTAAACGACCCAAATTGGCCGATAATCTCTGCACCAACATCGCCCTTAATTCTTGAGCTGATGGTAAACCGGCCAAACGTAACGATTCTTGACGATCAAGGCATTTTCCTGTTTTAGTCAAAAATCCCAATTTTAAATCCGCCTCTAAGCCCTTATCTTCCAAAAAACTGCAAAGACTAGATAGGGGGGTCACTTCGTCGGTTAAATTAAAAAGACAAACGCTTGGGCCAACAATCGGTTCATTCTGATCAATTAAGTCTTTAACAGCTCGACCGAAAAGACTATTGCGAACCACTCTTAACTCTCCCCCCTCCCGAGCGACTTCTTGTCGAAGCAAATTAAAGAAATTGGCATCCCAACCTTGATAACCAACTAAAAAAAAGCTCTTCGCTTTATTGATTCTAGCTTTTAAATCATCAACTTCGTAAAGTTTTTCTTGTTTAACCATATTTATCAAAAAAAAACACCTCTTGCCGAGGTGTTTAACCAGAACAAAAAACAAACTGGTTGCCTCAGCAGGAAATTAAGTTCGCTATCGAACACCGGCTATCTTCGGTAAAAACAAGCTTATTTTTATCACACCAGCTAATCAAAGTCAACCAGCCAAACTGCTTTTAAAAAATTTTTACCTTTTCCCATCCCAATTCTCTTATTGACAACCTAATTAATATTTTGATATACTTCTTAATAGAAAAGATAGCAAAAAATCGCTAAAATATAATGAAAAAAGAAGAAAAAACAACCAAAGAAATTTCTCTAGACAACCTACCCGACTTATTAACGGTTCGAGAAGTTGCCCAATTGCTAAGAGTTTCTCCATTAACTATTAAACGTTGGGGCAAAAGAGGCAAATTACCAGCTATTAGAATTAATTCCCGAGGCGATCGTCGTTATCGCAAGGAGCAAGTTCTTTGGCTTTTGGGAATTAAAGAAAAAAAAGATTAATTTTTCTCAAAAAACTTCTTTTTTATTACTAAAAAAACAAATTTCGGCAAAGCCGTTTGTCGACGCCATCGCCAAGGCTCCTTTATCAAACGCCATAACCATTCCAGGCCTAATTTCCTAAATAATTTTGGAGCTCGCTTGACTTCTCCACTTAAAAAATCAAATGCCCCTCCTACTCCCATACCCATCTTAACCGGAATCTTATCTAAGTTTCTTTTAATCCAATGCTCTTGTTTTCCTGCTCCATAAGCGACAAAAATAAAATGACATTTTCTTAAGCCAATTTTTTCTCTAATAATCTGGCGGGTTTTTTTATCCCAAGATTTATCCGCCCATCCCGAATAGGTTCCTAAAACTCGAAGGCCATACTTTTTTTCTAATTTCCGAGCGCACTTATCAGCTACTCCCTCTTTGGCTCCTAATAAAAAAATTGACCAGCCTTTCTTACCAGCTATCTGACAAATATCAGCCATCAGATCGACACCAGTAATTCTTTTTCGAGGAGCTTTCTTTTGACCATAAAAAAGCTTTGCTGCCCAAACAAGGCCAATTCCGTCAGGAACAGAAAAATCAGCCTCGTTTAAAATATCAGCAAAATTTTTATCTTTTTGCGCTTTTACAATAAATTCTGGATTGGGAGTAACGATATAGCCTTTTTTGTCTGCCGTACTGGCCATCCGAACAATTTTTTCCAGCATTTCCCCCCTGCTTTCGTTGTTTATTTTTACTCCCAGAATGTCAATCTTGGCCATAAATTAGGAAGTTATTGTTTTTTAATTGCTCTCTTATAAAGATCAATATTTTCAATAGCAATCCCTGTTCCTTTGGCAACACAAAGAATTGGGTCAGGAGCAACAAAACAGGGCACACCAATCTCTTCAGTCATTAATCGATCTAAATTATTCAACAAGCTAGTACCCCCAGACATAACAATTCCTTTGTCGATAATATCTCTTGTCAGCTCCGGCGGAGTATCTTCCAAAACTCCCTTAACAGCCCCAATTATTTGATCCAAAACAGGACGAATTGCTTTGTTTATTTGATTAGTAGTCAATTCAATTGAGCGGGGTAGCCCTAACAAAGAATCCCGACCCTTAATTTCCATTTTAGCCTCCTTTTTGGGTTCCGTTTCCGTTGCTGAACCAATTTTAATTTTAACCTCTTCAGCTGTTTGATCACCAATAATTAAATTGTATTTTTTTCTTAAATAACTAATAATCGCTTCGTCTAGCTTATTGCCTCCAACCCTAAGTGAATCATGAGTAACCACTCCTCCTAAAGCAATAACTGCAATTTCCGTCGAACCCCCGCCGATATCAACAATCATATTACCAGAAGCTTCAGCAATGGGCATTTGGGCTCCAATCGCCGCCGCTAACGGCTCATCAATTAAATAAACTGTTTTTGCTCCAGCCTGAACAGTTGCCTCCATTACCGCTCGTCTCTCTACTTGAGTTGCCCCAGCCGGGATGCAAATCATTACTTCGGGCTTAATAAAATGAGGCCCTAAAGCCTCACGAATGAAATATCGAATCATTGCCTCAGTAATTCTATAGTTGGCAATTACTCCCTCCTTAAGAGGACGAGAGGCAACAATATTTTCTGGCGTTCGCCCCAACATTTTTTTGGCTTCTTGACCAACAGCAACCACTCGATTATCATCAAAAGCCACTGCCACTACTGTCGGTTCATTAAGAACAACCCCCTTTCCCTCCAGATATACCAAACAATTTGCTGTTCCCAAGTCAATACCAATTCGCCTTGGTGATAATTTTCTGATAATATTTGATATTCTTTTATCCATTAATAAGGAGTAAAAACAACTCTTAAAATCAATTATAACACCCTAGGTAAAACAAAAAGCTAAAATTAAATTCCCTATTTTTAAATAATTTTTAATAACAAGATTAACTTTTCTTCTTTTGTGTTATCATACTAATTATGAATCGGGCGAAAAAAAGAAACTTAATCACTCTGGCTAGTCTTGCTCTAGTCTTTGGCTTAACCCTGGTGGTGGGTTTTTTTGTCCGCGGATACCGCCTTGATATTAGCAGTAAAACCCTTCGGCCGACAGGAATTCTATCAGCCACTTCAGTTCCCGAAGGCGCCCAAGTTTGGATTAACGGTAAACTAAAAACTGCCACCAATCAAACAATTACCCTATCACCAGGACAATATCAGGTAGAAATTAAAAAACCAGGTTTCACTACTTGGAAAAAAGAAATCACCATTAAAAAAGAGGTAGTTAGCGAAACTAATGCTCGTCTTTTCCCTATTGCCCCCGACCTAAAGGCCCTAAGTTTCACGGGAGCAGATAAGCCAAAAATATCTCCTGATAACACTAAGCTTGTTTATTTTGTCACCTCTGAAGAAAAAAATAACCTAGACGAAACCTTTTTAGCAACAGAAGAAAACTCAGAAGCTACTGCTGACGCCGTCTTGCCAGAAGAAACAAAGATCGGCTTATGGTTAATTAATTTATCGGAAAAACCTCTTGGTCGCTCGTTTCAGCCAAGAATTCTTGTTAAGCTGCCAAGCGATTTTGACTTTGACAACACAACTATTAACTGGTCCCCCGATTCAAGAAAAATTCTTATGATTACCAAAAAAAACGAGACAAAAAAAGACTATTTCCTAATTGACACTAATCAAACTTATGATTTTACTTCTCCTCCTTTAATTGGCGAAAAAGAAGCTGGGGCTCAGCAAATTTTATCCAATTGGCGAAAACAAGAAGCCCTAGCTTTCCAGCAGATATTCGAAAAAATCCCCGAACGATTACAAGACTACCTAACCACTAAGGCTCAAAATTTAGCTTTCTCCCCTGATGAAACAAAAATTCTTTACCAAGCTAAAGCAGACTTAGATTTACCAGAAAAATTCCTTACCAAAAAAATTATTGGCGCCTCAACCCAAGAAGAATCTCGACAACTAAAAGCCAATTACTGGTATGTCTACGATTGCAAAGAAGATAAAAACTTCTTGGTCTCTAAAGATAAAGATATTAACCTCCTTTGGTTCCCCTCTTCACGACATCTTTTATTAATCAAAGAAAATTCATCAATTGGAATAATCGAATACGATGGCCACAATCAAACCAATCTTTATTCCGGCCCTTTTAAAGATAATTTCGTTTTTCCGTTCCCCTCTGGAAAGCAAATACTAATCTTAACCTCCTTAAATGAAAATCGACCAGCCGATCTCTATTCTGTTTCTCTAGAATAGATCCTCATAAACAAAACTTATAGCCATTTTCCTTTTCCCTCTTTTCATCTGCAAACGAAAAGTGAAATATCGGCCCTACCCTCATCCCGGCTTGCAACCTCTGGCTGTCGCTTATTTTTATAAATTCTTTTTCGGCTAGCTTTTTTTAACTAATTGGTGTTCGTGTCGACGGAAGGAATCGAACCTTCATCGGTCGCTTAGGAGGCGACTGCTCTATCCGTTGAGCTACGTCGACTAAAATTTTCCCTCAAACATTTGAATTTTAACATATTCCAGGCTAAAATAGCCCTTAAGGGTTCTTCAAAACGGAGAGTGGCGCAGTGGCTTAGCGCGCTAGCATCGGGAGCTAGAGGTCCCGGGTTCAAGTCCCGGCTCTCCGACACGATTATATCCTAAACACCACCCCTAATTGTTACTATACCAATGGGTTTCTAGGCCTCCGTGAACAAAAAACGCAACTCTTCCTATTTCGATTTTTACTTGCCTGCTTATAAAGATAGTTCCTCTCAAAACAGAGCTATTTATTCTTAAATTTTTCAGAATAAATTTCATTCTCCTTAAACCAGAGCTGTTTTTCTCTTTTTCCTTCTTCAACGGTTCCTGAAGCATGAATCAAATTATGAATTGACCTCTTTTCCGCATTAGTAATATCAGGAGAATCTAAGCCAAAGTCACCCCTAATAGTTCCCGGAGGGGCTGAAATTGGATAGGTCGATCCAACAATTTTCCTAATTATTTCTACTGTTCCCTGAGGACCTTCCCAAATCATAGCCAAAACTGGCCCCTCGGTTAAGTAGGCGACATTCCATTTTTGGACCATCTCTCCCATTTGGTGATTGGTCATTTTGCCGAATTCCTCGTCAGGATCCAAACCGTGCTCTTCATAAAACTGTCTAATTTTTTGACCAATATTTTCAAACCACTCGTCATCAACACCATAGTGCTCAAAAGCCAAGTCTTCATCAATCCAAACCATTTTCATCGCCACTGGTTTTAGACCAGCCTTTTCAAAACGACCAATAATCTCTCCAATTAAACCCCGACTAACCCCATCAGGTTTAATCAAAACAACTGACTGTTCCACGTTAATTGATCACCTCCTCATCTGTTTTTTCTCCTAAAAAACAATCCCCAACTAGAGCTATCTTAATTTTTTCTGACAAAAATAATTCTTTAGAAACCAATAAAATATCCGATATATCAACCCTTTTAACCATTGATATCACTTGACAGACGTCTTTGATATTTGATTCTAAAAGCGCCTGCTTGCCATAAAAGAAAGCTTTTTCATAAGAATCTTCAAGAGATAATGCCAATTTACCTTCGAAAAAATTCTGTGCTTTAGCCAATTCCCCTCCATCAACCTCTTTTTTAGTCATCAAAAATAGTTGATTTTTGATGGCTTTTATTGCTTCGGGTAATTTTACTTTATTTATGCCAGCGGTGATCTCAAAAGCGCCAACTTCATTAAAAGTTTCAATCGAAGAACTTATCGAATAACAAAGACCCTGTTTTTCTCTAATTTCCTGAAAAAGACGAGAAGACATTCCTTTACCAAGAATAATATTAACTAAACTTTGAGCATAACGCTTTTTATCATTATACGACAAGCCTCTTACCCCCATGGCCAAATGAACTTGATCAGTCTCCTTAAAAACATTTTTATTATTTTTTTGGGCTTTGGGCTTTTCGAACAAAACCGGATCTTTTTTCTTTCCTCCTTTTAAGAGAGAAAAACGTTCCTCGACTCTTTTCTTTACCTCTCTTGCTTTTCCCATTCCCCCACTAATTACCAAAACCATTTTTTCTGAATTATAAAAATTATTTTTAAAATCTAAAAAATCTTTCCTGTCAAAAGAAGTAATTGTTTTTTCCTTACCAATGCCGCTGTTTCCTAAGGGATGATTAGGAAACAGGAGGTTGACCAACTCTATTTGGGCCCGATATTGAGGAACGTCATGATACATATGGAGTTCTTCTAAAATTACTCTCCTTTCCACTTCAATCTCTTTTTCCGATAATAGCGGTTCAACTAAAAGTTGAGAAATTAAATCTAAGCCGAGAATTAAATCTTTCTTAGCCGTCTTAACATAATAGTAAGTATATTCTTGACCAGTGGCTCCATTACATTCGGCTCCAATCTGATCAACCACCAAAGCTAAACTCTTTTTCGAGGGAAATTTTTTAGTTCCTTTAAAAACCATATGCTCATAAAAATGAGCTAAACCTTCTTGTTTCTTGCTTTCATATCGAGAGCCGGTTTTCACTAATCCCAAAACAGTAACGCTGGGACTATTGTCAGGCAAAAATAAAACTCGTAATCCGTTTGGCAAGCTGAACTCTTCAAAAGACATTTTCGTTAATTTTAACATTCGTTCTCTTTTCTGACCAGAACTAAAATCTCATCCATTATTATCATCGTCATTCTCCCTTAACTTCCCGTATTTTCCCGTATTTTCCCGTCATTTCCCGTATCCTCCCGTATCTCCCCTTATAACCTCCCGTATCTTTTCCCATCATCCTGAAACTTTTTTATTTTGTCATCCTGAGGCCGCCAGCTGGCGGAGAGGAATCCCGCCCGAGAAGGCAACCCTCTTTTCCTACCATATTCATGGCATTATTATCATCTGACGTAGGGGCGTCCCTTGTGGACGCCCAAACAGATGGTGTTCATCAACGGGAGGGTAACAAGACCGTATCTTCACCACTCGACCCAAAGTAGCAAACTCGTGCCGTGTACCTGAAATGGTGTACTCCACGCAGTACTGCCACTGCGTGGTACTGCACTTAGTTCGCGCCAATTGGAACTTGGTGTTTTGGAATTTCATTAGAATAATCCGCCAAAGGCGGACAGGTTAGAATAATTAGGTCAATTGGGAATTTTCTCTCTTCTCTCCTAAATACTAGATACCAAATACTAAATACTATTTTTTTGAAGGTTTTAAGTTTCCGTTTTGAGTTTTGTTCTTTGGGTTTAATAGTTAAGGTATAATGTTCTTATGTTCAACCATCGGGCCCAAAAGCAACTCGTTGGATCCAAGACTATCTTGCCCCAATATGATAATTATTGTTTCGCCAATCTTCATCAAGCCATTATCAACCTTTTTCTTAATCAACCCGATCTTGATCAAAATCTTCCCGCCGACGTTTTCCCTAAAAATAAACAGGGCTTTTCACATATTTTTTTTATTCTTATTGACAGCTTAGGGTATTTCTCTTTTGAGAAATTTAGAAAATATTTTCGTCTTCCCCAAAAAACCCTAGTCTCACCCCTAACCAG
>LDZT01011803.1_pt1 | contig 11466 bp, 8 predicted proteins | sample 615521 | NCBI WGS metagenome assembly LDZT01 (sample SAMN03408292, study PRJNA278302) | terrestrial metagenome | isolation source: oil reservoir sample SB1 | place: USA: Alaska, North Slope, Schrader Bluff formation | collected 2011-09
TTTTCTCCTGTAAAAATTGCATCACAGCTTGGCGCAAGGCTAGTTGGACTGCGTCTTTAGGCTGCATCGCATCAATTACGCGCCAGCGCTCTGGTTCCAGTTGGCAGAGCTGGTGATACCCCTCGCGTACTCTTTGGTGAAAAGCGAGCTCATAAGCATCCAAGCGGTTCCACTCGTCTTCTTTGCGCTTACGCTGCAAACCAATTTCCACATCCACATCTAACAGTAAGGTGAGATCTGGCTTGAGCTTATCGGTGGCAAAATCCAACATCGCGCGCAAGGTGGCGAGGTCAATGCCGTGGCCATAACCTTGATAGGCTAAGGTAGAGTCACCAAAGCGGTCAGAAAGCACCAATTTACCCTCACGCAACGCTGGCTTAATCACCTGCTCCACCAGCTGGGCGCGTGAGGCTAAAAAAAGCAAAATCTCGGTGCGAGGATGCAGCTCTTGGTTATCGAGCCGCATCAGAATCTGGCGGATTTGATCACCAATGAGTGTACCACCCGGTTCCCGCGTGGTGAGCACGTCCCAGCCTTGTCCGCGTAAAAATTCCGCCAGCTCTGGGAGCTGGCTGGACTTTCCGCTGCCTTCTGGTCCTTCCAGAGTGATAAACATGTTCAATCCCTAAAAATGCGCACAAAGCGATTGGGCTCTGTGCCAAAAGATTGGGAGATCAAGCTCGCCTTTTGAGCTAACTGGTGTTGTTCTCGGCGGATGTTGGCTGAAGCTGGCCGTAAATCAACATATTTTTCACCAGCCAGGACCATCTGGATGGCATCTTCGGCTTGTTCCATTGCCTCGCTATGTTGGCTGATCATGTTGTGCGGCGCAGGCACCATAAATAGGTCTGCTAGGAACTGCTCGATTTGGTTAACCGAGTTGGATTTAATCACAAATACCGGAATGCCCATTTCTTCCGCTTGAATCACAGGTTGCAGCCGCTCGCGATAGTAGCGCCGCTGCGTGACGAAGGTATCTGCATCTTCTAAGTTACGCACCAAACGCGCAGGTACGCTCATATTCTTGATCACTTGTAATAAGCGGTTACGCGCCACGCCAAAAGCGTAGATGTTTTTTACCTCCACAGCATGGGCGGGGACGTGAGTCTCAAAATCCGCCTCAAGAAGAGGCTCGGAGGTTATCTTCCGAGTGGATTTATCGTTGCTCAAGCCTCGCTGAAAAGGTGTCTTCTCCATGCTATTTCCGCGCCTCAGCGACTGATTTACCGTGGGGGCTGGCTTCATCTCGGCGCGCTGAATGTGAATCTTACCTTCTTCATCCCAAAAGCGTTCTTCTGGAGGGGTAGGGTAACCGCGCAGCAATGCGTCCACCGCTGCGGCGACATCCGTATAAACCGCCAAATGTTGCCGGCTTTGAATCTCCACCAGAACAGTAAACGTCGGCGGTGCGCGCCGCTCGAGGACGGTTTTTTGCGTTCCACGCCGCCGGGCTTCATCATCCGAAAGCGTTACCGATTCAATCCCACCGACCAAGTCGGAAAGTGTCGGGTTGAGCAGTAGGTTTTCGAGTGCATTGCCATGGGCTGTGCCAATCAGCTGCACGCCCCGCTCAGCAATCGTACGGGCAGCCTGGGCTTCCAGCTCCCGTCCAATCTCGTCAATGACAATCACTTCCGGGTTGTGGTTTTCCACCGCTTCAATCATCACCTCGTGTTGCAACGAAGGTTTTGGCACCTGCATGCGCCGTGCGCGGCCAACAGCCGGATGCGGAACGTCACCATCCCCACCGATTTCATTGGAGGTATCGACGATTACCACGCGCTTGGTCTCCGCCAAGATGCGCGCGGCTTCTCGCAACATGGTGGTCTTACCCACGCCGGGTTTTCCCAGGAGCAAAATGCTTTCGCCAGAGTTGACCAGGTCAGTGATGATGTCAATCGTGCCGTAAACCGCCCTGCCCACCCGGCAAGTGAGACCGACAATATCACCACGTCGGTTGCGGATAGCAGAAATACGATGCAACGTACGCTCCAAGCCTGCACGGTTATCAGCATCAAAGCTGCCGATGCGCTCGGTGACGTAATCCAAATCGTATTGGGTCACGTCCCGAGGGAGCAACACCACTTCACTATCCGTGAAGCGTGCTGCCGGCTTTCTCCCTAAGTCCAAAATAATCTCGAGCAGGTTGTCGAAATTATCTTCAGATTGTACGGCTTGAGCAATGTCTGGCGGCAAAATCGAGAGCATTGCATCCAGGTCATCGGTTATTTTTTGATGTTTGCTTGTCATTTTCTTTCTTATTACTTCTCCCCTCATGGAAGGCTAAGCAACCCAACCATGAGTCTAACTAAATTCTATCTTATTTTCTCATTCCATTCAACGAAGGACGCTGATTGTATATCAACTTCATAACTTAAGCATAAATCTTTGAGGGTGTTGAAAAACATTGGTTAATCGATTACATCCAAATTTTTCAAAGTTAAAAGTTTCAATCTGCCCTCACCCTGCCCCGAGTCACGCCTGTCATACTCCTTTGGTCATTGCGAGGAGGGCATTCTTTGCCCGACGAAGCAATCTTTTCTAACCTGTCAGAAGATTGCCTCGCCCCTGTGGGGTTCGCCCATCGGGGCTCGCAATGACAAAATATGAAACGAGACGCTGGGGAGGGGAATCAAAGGGGTGGGGTTGAAAATATTGAGATCTTCTTGAATATAAAGTTGTTCATTTATTAATATTCTGGACATTTTCAACACCCTCAACCTTTGTGTAAGCTCTGCAAAACTTCGTAACATCGCTGTAAGAGTATATTTTTCAATGCAATGAGATTAGTGTTCTTTGCTGCTGGCTTGAATTGCCGGCACACTCGATTCTGAGTGGTTGCCGTTGAACACAGGCTGGGTTGCTCCTTCAGGCACCTTCTCCTGTAACACTAAATAGCGTACAAGCAGCTCCATCTCCTTAATATCCGCAGCTGGAAGGTCTATAGCCATCCCTTCCAGCCAAGGCTGATAAGCACGCAAGCTCAGGTAAATTGGACGGCGCAGCGCATCTCCTAGCCCAAGCAGTAAATCGATCAAAATTTGGGGGTCATGCGCTTGGGGTGCCAACACGGGTTGCACCCAAATGCCATGTGGGCCGTAGGCGACATCAGCATATCCTAAAAGTCCTCCGGCTTCATCGTAGAGTACTCTCCCCATTGCCGCTTGACGGGTTGGCGCTTCGATCATCTGAAAGAGCTTGGGCACAACTGCACGATGCAAAGCTACCACTGCTTTTATGTCATTATTCGTCCAAGAGCGCCAATTGAAGGTTTTAACAACCTTATTTTCAGGAAGCTTAGTAAAGCGTAAAAGCTTTTGGCGGGACCAAACGGTGAAATCAGCTCGGCGAAAAGCCGGTAATAGCTCCGTTTCTTCGGCTATATCCGCAAGCAAATAGCGCACCCCCCACCTGCCACTCACTTGAATAAGATGCTCCAAAAGCGCGGTCACATGGGCATCCTCACAGTTCGGCGTGGGTGCAATATAGGTCAATTGGCCAAGCGCTTTGCCCGCCTGATGCAAAACCTGCCCATAGCAGCGGGGCAAACCATCATCGATCCACACGCCTGTGTAGCTGTTGAGCGTCGGTCCGATTGTGCTTACCAAACTGGTGAGGGAAAACGGCTTTCCATAAGTAGCCAGCCTTAAGCTATCCAGGCTTTGGGTTCGCGGCGCTGCCTGGAAGAGGACAGGGTAATCCGAAAAATTTAAGTTGCGGGCTGGGATGTCAGTAACTCCAAAAAATAGCGATGAAAACGTAAATCCGGGGTCAGCTCTGGATGGAAAGAGGTAGCCAGAAGCCTTCCTTGCCGGGCTGCAACAATCCGCCCGTCTGGCAGGGTTAAAAGTACTTCTGCAAGACCATTAACGGTTTGAATGATCGGCGCGCGGATAAAAACCGCATGATATGGCGGCTCTGGGGGCTGGAGAAAAGGCGCTTCGAGGTCCATCTCGAACGAATCAATTTGCCGGCCAAAGGCATTGCGCGCGATGCGAATGTCCATAATCTTGAGCAGCACTTGCTCGCGCCCCACATCTTGTGCCATGAGGATCGCGCCGGCACACGTGCCCCACACGCCTCGCGTTTGCGCAAAGGCGCGCAATGGCTCGATGAACCCATAGGCATCCATCAGCTTACCAATGGTGGTGGATTCCCCACCTGGGATGATTAACCCTTGCAGCGCTTTCAGCTGTTCGGGCAGGCGCACCTCCACGGCCTCTACCCCAAGCTGGGTGAGGCTATGGCAATGTTCCTCAAAGTCGCCCTGCAGGGCGAGCACGCCAACTTTCATAGGCTCCGCTAAAGATTACCAGCCGCGTCCGGCTAATAAATCCTGCTCAGGGAGACTCGAGACCTGGCGCCCAACCATGGGCTCACCTAAGTTGCGGCTGATCTCTGCCAAAATTTTGGGCTCGTTAAAATGCGTGGTCGCTTTGACGATAGCAGCCGCGCGTTTGGCAGGATCGCCGGATTTGAAGATGCCCGAGCCGACAAAAACGCCATCCACGCCCAGTTGCATCATCAAAGCCGCATCAGCCGGGGTAGCGATGCCGCCCGCGGCAAAGTTGACCACCGGCAGCCGTCCGAGCTCGCGCACTTCTAAGCACAGCTCATAAGGCGCGCCAATGTTCTTGGCAAATGCCATCACTTCTTCTTCCGGCATAGCTTGCAGGCTGCGAATTTCGCTGAATACCTGGCGGGCATGCCGTACGGCTTCCACCACATCACCCGTGCCGGCTTCGCCTTTGGTGCGGATCATGGCAGCGCCTTCGCCAATACGGCGCAGGGCTTCGCCCAGATTACGGCAGCCACACACAAACGGCACCTTGAAGGCGTGCTTGTATATATGATTAGCCTCATCCACAGGGGTCAAGACCTCGGATTCATCAATGTAATCCACGCCTAAAGCTTCCAATATTTGTGCTTCAACAAAATGCCCAATGCGGCATTTAGCCATCACCGGAATGCTAACTGTCTCCATGATTTTAAGGATTAGTTCAGGGTCACTCATGCGGGCTACCCCTCCGCTGGCACGGATATCTGCCGGGACGCGTTCGAGCGCCATCACCGCTACTGCGCCGGCATCCTCCGCGATGCGCGCGTGCTCAGGCGTCACCACATCCATAATGACGCCGCCTTTTAACATTTGTGCTAACCCCTTTTTCACAGCAAAACTTGATACTTGCTGCTCCATGCAACCTCCAAACACTTAAATATTCTCACTTGCATTGTACCACTGCTCCAGCGTTAAGGAGCCTTATGCACGCTCCACCAAGGCAGCCACGAGCTCACGGTTAAAATCGGGAATATCCGCAACCACCCGCCCCCACACCAGGTTGCCTTCGCTGAAAGCTGGGCGGTCATCCCAAATGGCACCGGCGTTCTCTAGGTCATCTTTAATCCCCAGTGATCCAATGGCGTGCTTTCCGCGCACAATGCCGGCAGAGATGGCAACGAGCCCGCCATGGCAGATGATACCAATAATTTTTTCTTGCGCGTTCACCTTGGCTACTAGTTCTTTCACTTCCGCATACCGGCGCAGTTTATCTGGCGCCCAGCCGCCTGGCAGTACCAGCGCAAAGAGCTTGTCAGCTTTCAGGTCCTTGATCAGAGTATCCGGGGTAATGACCAAGCCATTTTTGCCATGCAAGGGTTTCAGGTCCAGGCCGGCGGTCAGCACCTCGGCGCCTTCTTCTTGCAGGCGCATGGCGACAACATAATATTCTAGGTCTTCCACGCCTTCAGCCACTAAAAATGCAATTTTCTTTCCGTTCAATTTCATGTTAAGACTCCTTTTTTGTGTATATAATGAGTTTACCAATTTGACACTCAAATTTCCACTTTGATTAAAAGGTCGAGGCTGACCAAATGGCCAGCCTCGCAATGCAAATCTTGGGTTTCTTATCTGAAGATAATCGGCAAGTAGATTCGCGGCAGCGGGATCACATTGAGCGTGACCGTCGCTTCGTTGGAGTCCAACAGTCCGTCGTTAGCCGTAAAGATAAAGCTATCCATGCCAAACCAGTGAGGATTAGGTGTGTAGGTACAATTGACACCCGCGCAATTCAAGGTGCCGCGTGCCGGTCCACTAACCAAGTTGTAAGTCAGCGGGTCATCCTCCACATCATAGGCAAGCAAATCAAAAGTAACGGAGCTATTCTCCTGCAATTCCACCTCAAAAGATACCGCCACCGGTGCGTCGTTCACGGGGGTTACAGTGATGGTCACAGTCGCAATGTTCGAGTACACTTGCCCATCGTTGACCTTGTAAGTAAAGCTATCTGGCCCGTTATAGTTAGCATCTGGCGTGTAAGTGACTATCAGCCCGCTCACTGAAACCTGACCATGCATTGGGCCAGAAAAAATTTCTGCAGTTAGTGCATCGCCGTCGATGTCAGTGGCGTCTAAGGTGATAGTTTTGGCGGTGTCTTCGGCAGTGGTTTCGGTCATGTCGTTGGCCACCGGTGCATCATTGACCGGGGTAACGGTGATGCTGACCGTGGCTGTGTCGGATTCCAGTTCGCCATCGCTAACTTTGTATGTAAAGCTATCCGGGCCATTGTAATCAGCATCCGGTGTATAGGTGACAACGAGCCCGTCGATTTCGTAAGCGCCGTGCATCGGCCCAGTTACAATCTCTGCTGTCAGTGGATCGTCATTGGCATCGGATACATCCAGTGTAATATCAAGCGCTGTATCTTCCGGTGTACTCACTTCCATATCTTCTGCCACCGGCGCGGCATTAAAGCTGATCGAAATGACCACCGGGTCATGGTCCGAAGAGCGGTAGGCATCCGGGGCATAGAGCTCATCCTGGGCGTCCTGTTTGAAGTCCATATCATAATTCAGGATATCTGGTTCATCAGCATTGATATGCCAGAAGTTCACGTCTACAATGCGCTCAGCCAGCGAGGCATTAGCTAAGGCATAATCAAGGTAGCCGATTTGGCCATCATAGACATAACCGTAAGCGTATTCGCCACGGAACTCAGCCATCATATCGTGAAAGTCATCTGGTGTATCCGCTATATCATCCGCGCCGAGTTTAATCATATCAATGGGGTCTTCATGGTCATAGGAGTTCAGGTCGCCGATGATGAGTGCGTTTTCCACATCCGGGAAGTACTCCGTGTTAGCCAGCCAGTCAACCAGAGCTAGAGCTGCATTTTTGCGGGTTAGGTTGCAGTTGCCCTGCCCATCCAGCAGGTCGGGGTCATCCGGGCAGGCCGAGCCTTTGGATTTGAGGTGATTGACTGCAACCACGAAGGTCTCACCGGTGAAGTTGTCCTCGAACACCTGCGCCAGGACCGGCCGGTTGAGCGTATCGATGAAGCGCGGATCAACAGCTGTGGTGAGCAACTGGAACTCACCCACCGGAGTAACCGCGGCGGGTTTATAGATAATCGCTTGCTTGATGGCATCCGTGCCGATGGCGCCGGTAGCAATATAGGCAAATGTACCTTCGCCAAAAGTGTCATTCAAGCCGGCGACCAGATCAGCCACCGCATAATCGGGGCTTTCCCCCTCGCCCAAAGGCCTATCGTTCTCGATTTCTATGATGCCAAAGATATCGGCATCGATCCCGGAAAGCGCCGCCAAGATCTTAGCGCGCTGGCGGGTCAGTTCTTCAGCGGTATCGGCGCCGCGGCACTCCATATCACCCGAAGGACCACAAATCCAAGCGCCTGTATCGATCGTGGTGAAGTAGTTGAGCACATTGAAAGACGCCACCTTGAGGAATCCAGGAGCCAGCTCGGGTGTTTCCGGCCTTGGGTTAGCCTCAGTGTAGTTTGCCCCTTGGGTGGGCTGGATGCGATATTTGCTGAACTCGTAATCCATCACGCCAGTTACATCGCTCACCAGGTCCCCGCCGCGGAAGCGATTTTCGAGCGTAAACTCTTCCCCATTGGGGTGAATAGCCGGGTCAGGGTTCTGGCTCTCGCGGCCGTCATCTAAGGTGATGCTGTTGAGCTTGAACGCTTCTTGCCAGGCGGCAAAGCCATCCACGCTGGGTTCATTGACGGCAGTAAAGGTCATAAAGCGCTCGGTCGTGAGCACAATTTCGCCGTAGCGGTCAAAATTGTAATATTCGGAGATAACCAGATCTTGCGGAATAGTAACTAGCATACCTTCCAAGCGCTCGAAATCGAGGAGGCTAGTTGCGGGCAGTTCAAACGATGTTGGCGTCACGCTATTACCGCTGGAACATACCTGGATTTGAGAAACAGAGGAGAGTTGCGTCAAGTCGTAATATTCACTCGCGGTACCAGTCACACGTACATGATCGCCCACAGCGACATCGACCAGATACGAATAAACAAACAGACCCTCCGAGGTATTGGGGTCAGCGTCCGGTGTGATGCTCTGCATAAAGAAGCCGTTGCGCGTGCCAGAGACGTACTCATTGGTTTGATAATCTGCCACCACTATGCCTTCGGTGGAGACAACCTGCCCAGAGAGCGGCGTGCTCATGCCCTCCCCTTGGATGGCTGAGATGGCGGTATAGGGATCGCCGCATCCGTAAGCCACATTGAAGGTGAAGCTGTAATCCGATGCCATATTATCTGGGGGATCTTCTGTGTCATCATCGGTTACTTTAGCGGCATAGACAGTTACGGTGCAGCTCTCCCCGCCGGTGAAATCCGTATCCGGGTCAAGCGTATAAACCGGATCATCATCTGTCACATCTGCGGTATGCGTGCCGGAATCTGTGCAGATGATATCAAACCAGCCTTCGGCGACCGTCACGGGTTCGCTAAAGGTAATCACGATATCACCGTCTTTAGCGAGCGTGCCGCCATCGGCTGGGACGGTGCTGACGACAGTCGGGGCAGTATCACCAGCAGCCGGCGTTCCGGTGATGGAAATGTTGTCCACGCCCACCCATTCATCACTTCCGACAGCATTGGTGGTCATTATGCGTAATTGAACAAGCGCAGCATTATCGCAAGCAGATGGCAGGGTAACGGATACATGGGTGGTCTTAACGTCATTACCAATAGTGGCATCTGCGACATAAGCTTCAGGGATATTGGTAAAATTCCCACTATTGCCTACTCGGTAATGCAAAGCAACTTGCTGTATGGCATCATCACCTCCCGTTTCCAAATCCCGCAGGTCATAGCTGACCTGAATAGTGGTCATTCCGGTGGTATTGATCAAAATCAGAAGATAAGGCGCATCAGCTGTACCTGAGCCTGCGAGAGCTACTACGGGGTCAGTAAGCTCAAATTCAGTTACTCCGCCTGTTGTAAATGTATTAGGATTAGTTTGATTAGCATTTACATCTACAACTCCAGGATCATCCGGCTGTAGGATGGTTTGGGGATCGGTACCAATTGTCGAAGTTAAATTATCGCCGCGGTACCCCATGATACCAAGGACTCCTGACCAGTCATCATTAGTCGATATCAGTCCGGTATCGCTCCAATCCTGACTAAAGGGTAGAGGTTGAGCAGTGCTATTTGCCTCTGCCTTAGAGAATGTTATCCCCAATGGACCAGCGACCATAACCACAGCAATGAGAATAATCAACCACTTAAATTCTGAATTCATTTTTCCTCCAAGATTAAACTAAATCTATTGCATCACAGCGATCAAACTAAAAGCGCTAGAGAAAAACCTCCGCGCTTTTAGTTTTCATGAATAATCGGTATAGAGCACGCATTATCTGTGTATAACAAAGAAATCCTTGCACTTAATTTTATTATCGCAAATGAAAATATTTCTTGAGCAGATAGGTGAAACGCCATCATAACCTTTCTCAATTAATAATACCATTATTCCCTTTAAAAACCAGACTAGTAGTAATAAATTTGCGTAAAAGATAGTTTAAATCTATAGACCGCTCTCATTTATCCTGCCCAATTAAAACTTCGCCTATGCAGCGGGCAGGGGCCAAGCGCGTCCAATGCCGCCCGATGCTTCGCCGTACCATACCCTTTATTTTGTGCAAAACCATAGCCCGGGAAATACGCTTCCTCGGCACGCATGAAGGCATCCCGCGCGGTTTTAGCCAAAATCGAGGCACAGGCAATCGAAAGCGAACGCTGGTCACCCTTCACCAGAGCTGTTTGTGCCAGCTCCACCTCGGGTAAGCGGAAATAATCCAGCAAGAGGTGCTCAGCTGGCATCCGCAAACCTTCCAGCGCACGGCAAAAAGCCAGCCGGCTAGCTAAGGCAATCCCCTGCTCATCGATCTCTGACGCCTCTGCCCAGCCCACGCTCCAAGCTAACGCCCGCATCTGAATAATCGGAGTAAGCTGTTCGCGCTGCCGGGGAGTGAGCTGCTTGGAATCGCGCACGCCTGCCAGTGCCTCTGCTAAACCATCGCTTCCCATAGGGAGGATCACGCCAGCGGCATACACCGGTCCAGCCAGAGCACCCCGCCCCGCCTCATCCAACCCAGCCACACGCAGGATGCCCTGGTGCCACAGCGCCTGCTCGAAGGCTAAGTTTGGCGCCGGCGGCAGCAATGAGCGGTCAAATTTGGTCCGCACGATAAACTCCTCGGCGGGCTTGGCGCCGAATATAAAGCAGGTCGCGCGCCATCCGTAAGGAATCGCGCAGCACGTTCACACGGCTGCCCGCATCATATATCCAGGTGATTGGCACCTCCTGGATCTTCAAGCCAAGCTCCCGGCCAATCACCAAAACTTCGACGTCAAAGCTCCAGCCTTCCAATGTCTGCTTAGGGAAGACTGCCTCGGCAGCCGCTGCGGTGAAACATTTGAATCCACATTGGGTATCCTGCACGCTTGGCAGGACCAGCCAGCGCACCAGGGTGTTGAACACCCTGCCAACAAGGTGGCGCTGATACGGCTCGCCGATACGCCGGGCACCAGGCGCTTCGCGCGAGCCGATGGCGATATCTGCGCCAGCTTCTAAGTAAGGGAAAAAGCGGTTGATTTCTGCAATGGGCATGGAAAAGTCTGTATCCGCCATGAAGCGGTAAGCACCACGTGCTGCCAACATCCCCGCGCGTACGGCATTACCTTTGCCTGGCTGCTCCAGGCAGAGCAAGCGCAGCTGCGGCATGCGCGGCTGCCAACTTTGGGCAATCTCCACGGTTGCGTCGCTGCTGGCGTTTTCGACCAGGATCACTTCTACAGAATAAACTTGCTGCCCGATGAAACTCTCCACCTGCTGCAAAGCTGCCTCGAGGCGCTTTGCCTCGTTATGCGCAGGGATGATGAGGGAGAGAAATGGTGTATCCACAGGCTTTAGGTAAACACTGGTCGGGGTGGGCGGACTTGAACCGCCGACCTCTGCGTCCCAAACGCAGCGCGCTAGCCGACTGCGCTACACCCCGGCAATAAAAAGTATATCCTGAAGCGCGCCCAAACGTCAAGCAAAGCCATGGAGGGGTTACTGTTTCAAAAGTTCATAGATTAGAGGGATGCAAAAAAATGAGAGTTCCTTGATAATAGGGTTTGTAACACCAAAAACGAAAGGAACTCTCAA
>LDZT01012626.1_pt1 | contig 11451 bp, 12 predicted proteins | sample 615521 | NCBI WGS metagenome assembly LDZT01 (sample SAMN03408292, study PRJNA278302) | terrestrial metagenome | isolation source: oil reservoir sample SB1 | place: USA: Alaska, North Slope, Schrader Bluff formation | collected 2011-09
CACCGATAAAGAGCATTTTTAGCCGATATTTTACTATTTTGCGCTTCAACTATTCGACTTTTCACGTATTCCAAAGAGGTTTTTCTATCGCCTCTGTTTCTAATCTTCCTTATTTCTTAATTCAAAGTTCGGTATTTCTTAAGTCAATCTACAGTATTTCGCGATTAAAATACTTTAACGAAAACAACAATAAATATAATAATTAAAAAAACTATGCCATATTTTGTTCTTTTTTAATGTTGGTTTATTTCAACTCCTAAAAAGAATTATTTTTTAAGGGCCGGATAATCCCCACTTAGATATTTTTTAAGATTCTCTTCGGTGATATACCATTTTCCGATAATTTTTTGCCCTTTAATTTTTCCTTCTCTAAAATAAGCTCTTATAGTAGGCTTGGTGCTTTTTAACATCTCTGCAACTTCATCCACACTATATAATTTAATTCCACTAACCTCTAAAGGCATTTTTTCTCCTCCTATCTATTAAAACATAAGTAGACGTCAAAACGCTTTAGGTTTTTGTTCCCTTGTCTCTTTAGAATCTTTTTTTCTTCCCTGGTATCCTGAATCCAATTCAAAGGAGATTCTTTAAAAGGATCACTGCCTAACCGTTCTTTTTTTGCCATTTATTTAACCTCTTTTTATAATTTCCTTACAAAGGTCTAAATAATCTTTAGCTCCGTAACTGTTAGCCTTATATTCGAAAATAGTTTTACCAAAACTTGGGGCTTCGGCCAAAGATATATTATCTCTAATTAAAGTATCAAATAGTTTATTACCAAAATATTCTTTTATTTTTTCTACCACTTCCCGGTTAAGATTTTTTCTGCCATCAAATCTTGTGGCTATAATTCCAGTTATTTCTAAATCTTTATTTAGTCTTTTCTTAACTATTTTTATCGTCTCCAAAAGCTTGGTCATCCCCTGTAAGGCCAGGAATTCGGTTTGTAAAGGGATGTAAACTCCTTGGGCAGTGGTTAAAGCATTTAAGGTTAAAAGGCCCAAGCTGGGTGGATAGTCAATAAACACATAATCATATTTTTTTAATCCTTCCAGAGTTTCTTTGAGTAAAAATTCCCTGCCGGCTACTCCCGAAAATTCTATCTCGGCTCCGGATAAATTAAGAGAAGAGGGGACCAGAAAAAGACCATTTCTTTCGATGATCGTTTCTTTTAAAGTTACGGTTCCCCTTAAAAGTTCATAAACTGTATTATTAAGCTCGTGGGCAGGGATACCCAAGCTATAAGTTAAATGTGCCTGTGGATCTAAATCTATCAATAAGACGCGCTTTCCCAGCTTGTTTAAGCCCGCTCCTATGTTAATGGCGCAAGTAGTTTTTCCTACTCCGCCTTTTTGATTGATTAAAGCGATTGTTTGCATGAATTTATCCTTTTATTTGGTCTTATTATGCCTCTGCTGCACATAAAAATTGAATTATATCTGCTAAATAACCAACTTTATCTTTTTTATTAGGTATCATTTTACTTTCAAATTTTGAATCATATTTATCAAGCAGATAATTTACTATTATATTGAGTTCATTTTCTTCGCATTCTGAATTTATTATGGTATCATATTTTATTCTAAAATCTCTATCTCTTTTCAATAAATCTAAAAAGATTGTGGTGAAATTCTTCTGATACTTGAGCAATATGGCTCTTTCCTCAATTGCTATTAATTGGGATAGCCAGATATCGTCATATCTCAGTAAAAGCAAATCAGATACTGGAAAACTTTTTTTAAAAAGATTTACGTAATATCATTTCCATATAAAGCTCCCACCTTCACTTTTAGATTTGAATAACTCAAACCAAGTTCCATCTGTAAGTTCTCAGTATCTTTGTTAATTATCTTTATTATTGAACTTTGTTTTACCAAATTTTGCAGGTATTCAAAACCTTGCTTACTTGAAGAATAAAAGCCACTAGTTTTATCGCTCTGTAGTGTTGCAGGATTATCACCTTTATCAAACAAAATACCAATATATATTTCAACAGTTTTTATTCCAAAACTCTCAAGCAACTCTGTCAGAGAAAATTCTTTGTTGCTTTTTCTAAACAATTTTTTATTAGACTTCAGATTATCTATAAAAATTCCAAACTTTTCAGATGTCCAGATTTCTCGCCTTCCAGCCGTCCCCCCAGTGTCCACCCTATTTTTAAGTTCGACCAATACCATCGTCCTTTCATCTTTTATAATACTTCCTAAATCTATACTTACATCCCTATTACCTAACCAATCCCACTCATTTGTTCTTAAAATTTTCTTTTCATCTGGTGATAATCCTAGCTGAGTAAATATTCCTTTCTTTTTATGAAGAGACGGATATTCCAACCAAAATGGAAATTTACTAAGTTCTATGTCGAGAGAGCAAGTTTCGAAAGACGAGGCTATTTTCTTTTCAATATACTTTCCTCTACCCCCTTGACTATGCTGATAATAAGATGTGACGCCCAGTAAAGCCTCATAGTATTCTCTAATTTCAGAAGGGACACTTAATAGTCCGTCGTAAACCTTAGCAACAGGGTCAAAGCCCTTAGAATGGATATCAACACATAGCTTTCTAAAATTTAATAATATATTTTTATATGGTTCATAGAGTAATATTCGGCCAAGATCTAGTCTTTCTTTTGCCTTAACACAGAGAAGATTTCTTTTTGTAATCATATTTATTACCCCTTCTCACAGATTATTACACTTTCTCCTCTTATTGCCCTATTGCGAGCGCCCAAGAGAGGATTAAATATCAACTTTTCAAATTTAAAACCCACTTCTTCACAAAACTTTTTAGTTGTAATGGTTGTCGGGATTTTTTTGCCATTAACGGTACTATCTCCAATTATAATTGCTAACTTACCCCGAGGTTTTAATGACCAGTAGATATTTTCTATAGATTTTTTTAAGTCCTCATAATACATAGCAACCCTCGAAGGCAATCCGTTATAATTATTTTTTGGATATCCACTATTTTTCATTCCCAAATATTTTGATTCAACCCTTTTCATATCAGCACCTAAATAATCATAAGCAATCTTATCTTTTCCCACATAATCTATAGAAAAATAATAAGGCGGACTTGTAATGCAGGCATCAAACTCTTCTTCCATTTCAATCATATTTTTAAGTTCAAGTATATCCCCTTCTATGATTTTGGCAGGTTCAAATTTAAGTCCATATTTTTCTTTAATCTGCATAGTCTTTTTATAGCAGTCTTTTATGTAATTTAATTTTTCAATAAAGAGACCTACTTTCCCTTTTCTGTTATATCTAGAAGTCCTTGCAAATGCGTCAACCGTATCGAAATATACTGCCAACATTAACTTATGAATTAAAGGGTCATTATGCTCCCATCTTCTATTTTCTATTGCCTGTAAAATATCTTGTAATTCCTTTGGTGTAAAACTCAATTTCTGTTCATCAATAAAAAGTAAATCATTTTTCAACTCAGATAAAATGATTCCCATTGGAGTGACATCTATACCTACACTTTTAATTCCCATAAGAGAAGCTTCATGTGTAGTGGTTCCAGAACCGTTGAAAGGATCTAAGAGAAGTGAACCATGATCTAACTTGAAAGCATTTATTAAAGTCCGAACGATTCGAGGATAAAATTTACCTTTGTAGGGATAAAGATTATGAAACGCATAAGCATTAGTATCGCCAAATTTATCCACTAACTCAGTATAAAAGGTTGCTTTTCCTTTAACTTTTTCAAGATGGGCTATTCTTAATCTTATATAATCTTCATTGCCTTTGAGATTAACTACTCTATTTATTGAATCAATGGTATATTCTTCAGTTAACCCCTGTAGTTCTAAATCTAAAAATTGCAAATCAGCTAAGGTTTGCATCCAGAAGCCAAATATTGTATCACCTTTAGGGATAACATAACTTTCAAATTCTTTAGCATAAGCATCCATTATCTCTTCGTAAGATGGAAACTCATAAATGCCAAACATTGTAGTTTGTTTTGGTATTTGTTTTTTTAGTTCAGTTTTTTTAATCATATTTTTCCTCTTTTTTTAATATTTGATATTGCCAATGACATCTTAGACATTTTATTAAACTTTTTTCCTTTTCGACCGGCCAATTTTGTATAACTTAAAATAACCGAATTACTTTGTGTATATTTCCAAACTGTTTTTTTCTAGAGACTTTATTTATTTATATATAACCTACTGTATAAAAAATAAGTATTTTTTATACAGATGTTTAGCTTAAAACTATCGAAATAAAGCTAAATCCTTATTTTTTACATTATTTTCCTTATAATGAGCTATCCCCTTATAAAGAGGATTTTCTAATATATATTTAATGGTCCCAGCGTACCACTTGCCACCTCTTGCAGTAGGTACGCCTTTTTCATTTAATTCCCGGGCAATTTTTCTTAATCCCATTCTCTTATATCTTTTCATTTTAAAGATCATTCTAATTACTTCTGCTTGTTTTTCATCTATCATTAGTTTTTTGTTTTTTGTGTTATACCCTAAAGCAGTGGCTCCCCCGGCATAACCGCCCTTTTGGGCCTTATTAATCCTTCCTCCACTAAGTCGCATAGTGATAAAAGCTTTTTCTAACTCAGATATTATTCCCATGAATTGCCGGAAGGCCTTTCTCACAGGGTCCTTGCTGTCTAAATGAGGCTCCTTTATACTGATAAGCTTTTTATTAAGCTCCTCTAATTTTTTAATCAAATGCTCCTGGATATAAAGATCCCTGGCTAATCTATCTAACTTGAAGATTAAAACCCCTTCAATCTCTTTGTCATTCTCTATATAATTAAATAATTCTACTAATCCTGGTCTATTTTCTAATTCAGATCCGCCACTTATCCCATTATCCTTGAATACTTTTACTAATTCATAACCATTTTTCTCAACATACCCCTTTAGGCTCTTTTCCTGGATCTCAATAGTTCCCTCTTCTTTTTGATTATCCGTGCTTACCCTGCAATAACCCACTAACTTTTTAGGCTTTTTCACATTTTTATACCTATATTATTATTGCTTTAAACATACATTAACATATATAAAATATCTTTGTCAAATATTTTTAATATATTTATTTGAATATTTGATACAAAGAACAAAAGACGATGTAGATTTTTATCAATACAAAATTTTTGATATATTAAACTAATAATTAACTTTAAAAGTTTTTGTTGGGGATATTTTTAATAGAGAGAGAGTTTAGATGACGTGATTTTACACAGAAGACGACGGAAGGTAAGTTATCGAAAAAGACTTATGACTTAAGAAAGAAGATTAGAAATATACCTTCAATAAGTTTAGATGATTTTTTTCGTTTATGAAAATATGAAAAGTTATAAAATTTAAATAAATAATTTAGAATTAAGAGTACCTAAAGCACCTTTACACGAGAGAATACAACTTCGGATTATTCCAGATAAAGAATCTGGTTTAACGAAGATTAGATTCTGGCATAAAGATGAACTTTTAGGTATTCAAATAGTTAAAAATACTGACCTTAATTTAGTCCAGTTTTAAAATTTAACTACCAGACTCGATCCTTAATATTGCCAAAAAAGAATGTTCCAAGAAGAAAGAGCAAGCCGTATAAAAAAAGGCGTCAGCAGGACTTTTAATCTGTAGCTTCAAACTCCTCGGGCCGGGATAACTGGCATAATACGAGAATTTTCGGTATCAACTATCCCAAGATCCGACATTTTGTAGCGGGGGCTCACACTTAATGCCAATACGCTGAGAAGAATTAACGGGTGTTGGTGTTTTACCCCCATCAACTTGAGTCGGTCCTCTATCATTCGCTGTTTGGTCGCTACGTTTTTGAAGGGTTCGTCAGTGATCAAACCACCTATTGGAAGTTTTTGTAAGAGAGTCGACCAATCATCTGATACCGCCATTCCACCGCCTGCCTGGATCACTGTATTTGCTGAACTCACCATAGGTTCAGGTTCTTTTCCGACAACGAGCAGGTTATGGCTGTCGTGTGCGAAAGAGGTTGCGAAGGCACCTTCTTGGAGGCCCAAGCCCTTCACCAATCCGATACTTCCTGTGGGTTCTACTTTGCCCCTGCGGAACACGGCGATTTGAACCAAGTCTTTATGTTTTACGATTGGATGTCCATCTTTGAATTCCACTTCCTCTTGCACTAGATCTGTAAGCGAGTTCTCTTTGTTAACGGTTATTATGTTAGCTTTCAACCGTACTGTTTGCCTATTCTTGAGCATGCGAAGGTCCAACTTGGTGAGTTTCCTGATTCGCAATAAGGTGGTAAATTCTTTCTTTCTCCTTGTCTTGGCCAATGTTCTGGAGGAAAAGGGCTTACCGTTTATGAAAACACGACTGGGTCTTAAATGCCCCAAATCTTCTGTGATAAAAAAACTCGCGACTTTGCCCGGACTTATGCTGCCTAGGTCTTTGATTCCAAGATAATCCGCTGGGCGTTTAGTTGCTGAGGCAATCGCGTCGATAGGATTCCACCCCTTAGAGATTGCCAGCTGTACAACCTGATTTAGATGCCCTTCCAAAAGATCTGCGGCTGGAATGTCGTCTGTTACAAAAAGAATTCTGGACTTGTCTTTCAGCTTCATGATGAAAGTAAGGTTCTCTTCTGTTACTGATTTGGCCTGAAGCATCACATAGATCCCTTTCCGTAACTGCTCCAGTATTTTTTCCGGGTTAGTAAGCGTATGATCCGATCTTATTCCAAAGGCTATGTATTTTGATAATTTCCGACCTTTGAGCGTAGGGGAATGACCCTCTATACTAAGACCTGCACTTCTTGCAGCAGCTAGTATACGTATAATTTCCTCATCTCCGTCCAGAACCCCGTTATAATCCATAACCTCTCCAAGAGCCACAACACTTTCTTGTTTGGAAAGTTCTACTATATCTGCTGCCGAGATCTTTGCATTGCAAGTTTCTAGATGTTTCCTGGTTGTGGGTACACAGCTTGGGATTGCCGTGTAGATTCTCAGAGGTTGGGGTCGAGAGTTTTCGATCATAAACATCACTCCATTTGCGCCAAACACATTGGCCATTTCGTGCGGATCTTGGAGGACGGCACATGTACCCCACGGTATCACGGCTTCAGCAAATCTCCTGGGAGTTAGCAGACTACTTTCGATATGCATATGTGCATCGATAAGTCCTGGAACAACGTACCCTCCGCTTAGATCTACAACATCACCTACAAGATTTTTAGAGTAATTTCCCTCTTCAACATACTCAAAGAGTCTATTAACTACCGAGAACCACCCATCGTAGACACTTTCATTTATCGTATCCACAATTCTTGCATTCTTAAAAATCTTACGCCTACTCATATATTAACCTCATTACTTTCTTCCATGATAGCCAAACGCAAGTTTTATTTTCTATGGGGCTGTATTGACTTTTCACCTTTATTTTCCCCCAATATTAGATTTTTGATCATCCCTCTATCCGTGCCTATTTATATAGCACACATCATAAAATTTGATAGAGGATTCTCTCACCTTTCCAAGAACGCTACCGACAATAGTATACCAAGGTTTCGAATTCCCTCTTAGTAATATTTATCATCTAAAAATAAGATATTTAATAATTATAGTAATCTTGTAGTTCTTACATGCTTATTATAGTAGAATCATCCAAAATAAACTTTCCCTCTCATTTAGCACAGTTTAATTAATGACCTAATAATAAATTAGGTAGAAATAAAACAATTTGGGGGAAAGCAATCAAAAGTATCAATACAATAATATCACAAACGACAAAAGGCCAGATTCCCGAAAATACTTCTTCTATTGAAGTATCCTTACCCGCGATTCCTTTAATTGCGTAGACGTTTAAACCAACCGGTGGCGTTACTGCAGCAATTTCACCAAGTTTACAGGTAATAACCCCAAACCATATCGGATCATAACCTAATCTTATAACGATCGGAAAAAGAATAGGCAGGGTAAGAGCCTGAATACTCGTTGGATTCATGAGCATTCCTAAAATAAACCAAATCAAAAAAATTGCACCTAAAATAAATATTCGTGGGCCATCCCATTCTTGCAGCAGCATAGATAGCTTCATTGGAAGTCTGGTTAAGGATAGTACCCGACTATAAAACATTGCTCCAACAATAATTATAAAAAGCATGGAAGTAGTTTGAGCTGATTCTCTTAAAGATTCTTTAAAATATTCTAATTTACCTAATTTGCCTAACCGTATCCCAAAAATAAGAGTAGCAAATGCTCCAGCAGCGGCAGCTTCTGTAGGGGTAAAAAGACCGCTATAGATGCCTCCCAAAACAATTAATGCCAAAGTAAGTATTGGTCCAGTCTTTTTAAGCGCAAATATTTTTTGTTTAATAGTAATTTCTTTCCCATCAGATATTACAGGAGCTAGTTCTGGATTTTTTTTAACTCTATAAATAATGGATATCGAATAAACACTTGCAGTAATGATACCCGGCAATATACCAGCAGCAAATAATCTTCCAATTGATTGATCCGTAAACATGGCATAGACAATAAATCCAATACTCGGCGGGATCATCGCAGCGAAGGTACCTGCTGAAGCAATACAACCTAGTGCAAAGGACTTATTATATTTATAGCGAACCATTTCTGGTAAAGCTATTTTACCAAAAACTGCCGCTGTAGCCAGCGAAGAACCAGAAACTGCCCCAAAAGCAGCACAACTATAACAAGTGGCAATCCCTAGCGAACCAGGTAAACCTGTAGTTGCCGTATAAATCCCTTCAAATGCTCTTTTGGCAAATCCTCCATATACGGCGAAGGTCCCCATCAAAACAAATAATGGCAAAGAAGCAAAGGTTGGTGAAGCAATCGTATAATACATACTATCTCCCAATAATATTAAGGCACGATTAAGCCCTATAATTAATGTCCCGCTAATAACACCAACAAGAAAAAAGTTTAGACCAATTTGAAATCCTAATCCTATAAAGATTAACAGTAAAACAATTGATACAATTCCTACAGTTACAGGTTCCATATCTTACCCTTTTTTTCTATAATTATATTTTCACAAATTTATAAATCGTAGCCTTAGTTTCCTAAATTGACTTCAACCTTATCTTTTTTTTAACTCATTTATTCCATTAATCAGTACTTGTAAACAATAGAATAGGCACCCAATAAAAATTGATAGTTTAACTGGCCATGTTACTAAATTAACGGCACCACCAATTGCTTCTCTACTTTGATATGCATGAATAAAATTTCGACCAACAGAAAATACAACAAAAATTAAAAACAAAAACATTAAAAGATAAACACTCGAAAGAGTTAATTGTCTTATTTTTTGAGGTAGAAATCTAGTTATTGCACTCACCTTTACGTGGTTTCCCAGCTTTTCACAATAAGGAATTCCTAAATATACTACCATTATTAACACAAACACTGCTAATTCACTCACTCCTTGGATAGGGTGATATAATCCCCGGCTTACGAAATCAGCAATAATAAGGAACATCATAACTACTAAAAACCAACTACTTATCTCTGCTAAAAGACTATTAATTTGCTGAATGATATTTTTCATATTAACGCCTTCTTTTTGATTAAATTTTGGGACTCTCTCATTTAATTTTATAGCCTTTCCGTTCTAAACGTACAATAGTTACTAGCCAAAAAGTATCCATACTTAAAAATAATATAAATAATACTACACTACCGAAAAACTTTAAACCATACTTAGAAAAAGACCACCATAATGTCACCATCTGCCGCTCAAGAAATCAAGAGATAAAGATCTAAAAGGTAAAATTAAAAAGTACAAAAAATGCTTTAAAACCCTATCATCTATATAGAAAGGGTGGAAACCCTACGAACAAGTACGTGGCACCTTTTCCACTTTTGAGCTTTGCTCGACGCCCTTTGAGTAAATTTTAATCAAGTAGGAGATAGATGAGTACATCATCTATCGTCCGCTAAGTAGAACGATGGCACAAATAGTTCCAGCTAATGGCTGCTGCTACCAAGCTATTAACTATGACAGGCATACTAGAATACCACGGGCAAGCCCGTGGTATTCTAGTATTTGGTTATTAAAATATTACTAACCCTTTTCTTCTTCTATAGCCTTATTGATAATACTATTCATTTTCTCCATAATTTGTTCGGGATTTTTAACCCCACCTTCTTTTGCTAATTTAATCCATTCTTCTCTAAGCTGACCAACCTCTGGACTAGCCATCCATTTTTGGATATCCTCAGGTGAAGCATGGGTTATAGTGCAACCCATTTCTTCCTGCTCTTTTATAATTTTATCCCATACAGCATCATATATTTCACCAAAACGTCTACTAGCTACTTGTCCTGCTTCTACTAATTGTGATTGAATATCCTCAGGTAAGCTATTAAATTTATCTATATTAATTGTGTAATAGAATATAGTCGCCCCCCAAAGTTCTTTATTCATTGTAAATATATACGGGGCAACTTCCTCTAACTTGGCTCTATGTATACTTTCTAAACCAGTATAGACTCCATCAATCGTACCAGTCTGTAAAGCCATATAAGTATCTCCCCAGGGAATCGAAACCGGAACTGCTCCCCCACCTTTTAATTGGGCTAAAAACCAATGACCAGGTGCACGAACTCGTTTGCCTTTAAGATCTTCCACGCTAGTTATTGGTTCTCTAAAGCAAAAAGCCATAGGTGAAGAAGGGTAATAAAAAAGTATTTTTTGATTTAAGTCTTGGAATTCACGTTTAAACTCCGGGATTTCCTCAAGTATCCTTGTATTTACCTTAAAGACAGAATCATATTGAACGGGACCTCTGGGAAAAACGACCATGGAACCATTAACTAAAAGCTGACTCGGGTAGTAAGCAGAATTGATAAAGCCTATATCAACTACCCCATCTTTGACTCCTTTCAAAATCTCTTTACCCTTTAAAAGTGATTCTGCCCAAAAAACATCAACTTGGACTCTTCCATTAGTCTGTTTTTCTATTTCTTCTAAAAATAACTTCGCAGCCTCTCCTCTCATTCCCGTTGGGGGAGTATTATCAGCCCAAGTAAGTTTTATTATTTTTTCAGAAGCAATACTAGCACAAACAAACACACTTAAAATAAGCAATACACTTATTGTAAATAAACTTATGCCTTTTTTCATAATAAAAAATACCTCCACTTTTTTTAGTCAATTTTATTAATAATTCTCTTATATAACATCTCCTATGCTAATATTATATCCCCTCCTTCCTTTTATAATTTTTTTTAACATGATCGTCATTCAAAATTAATCTTTAACTTTACTAATTCCAAGTCTTGTTAATAATATATTATCAAATAACTTCTGTGTAAACTCTTTGGGGGTAGTTGTTGGTGTTATAATTATACCAAATAATCTACTTAATTACCAACCAGTGTTTGAGTCCAATACATTTGCACCATTTCCGCATCTCTATTATTTAACTTACTACAATATTCAATCGGAGTCAAAAGATTCAAACTCCTATGAGGTCG
>LDZT01008486.1_pt1 | contig 11424 bp, 6 predicted proteins | sample 615521 | NCBI WGS metagenome assembly LDZT01 (sample SAMN03408292, study PRJNA278302) | terrestrial metagenome | isolation source: oil reservoir sample SB1 | place: USA: Alaska, North Slope, Schrader Bluff formation | collected 2011-09
GAAATGCAGGGGACGATGGTCTGGTCCAATGATAAAGGATATGTGGATACCCACGTGTTTAATCCCTCGGCCATGCAGGTGGGTATTGGATATGCCAAATCTCTTTCTACAAAATTTTCTATCGGCGGCCAAGTGAAATATACTGCACAGCAATTTGGGAAGAGTAACGTGCAAATGACAGATAGTCTGATCACCAAAAAATACAAAACCAACGCTGTGGCTATAGACTTTGGTACCATTTTTAATACCGGATTTCGGGACGTGAAGTTTGGTATGACGGTCCGGAACTTTTCTAATGAAATAAAATACATCGATGAAAGTTTCCAGCTACCTCTTACTTTCTCTATTGGATTAACAGCCAATCTGATGAATTTTATCTCCGCTGAAATGCCAAATCATAACGTGGATATCTATGCGGATTGGGCACACCCCCGGTCTTATCCCGAATACCTGAATCTGGGTATTGAGTATAGCTTTGTGAGAAAATTCTTCCTCCGGTACGGGTTCGAACAAAACCGGGATGAAAGCGGATCCAGTTTTGGATTTGGTCTGAATGCTTTTGGGATTGTTTTCGATTACAGCTATACCCCCATGAAAACATTTGACGATATTCAGAGATTTACCCTGAGAGTATCTCTTTAGAGGAGTATCCTTATGAATAGGATTTTCTATAAAACAATGGTTTTGCTTACCCTGGTGGGACTTTTGTTACTGCCTGTTTTCTCTCAGGCTGCCCAGTCAGGAAAAATTGCTGGTCAGGTTACCAACGAGGCCGGTAATCCCCTGCCGGGTGTCAATGTGATTGTTGAAGGAACTATGCTGGGTGCCGCAACAGATGAAAACGGGTATTATTCCATTCTGAATGTTCCGCCGGGAACCTATGAATTATCTGTATCCATGATAGGATATGAAAAGGTGACGGTCCGGAACGTCAATGTCAATATGGGACTCACGTCCATCATTGATGTAACCCTGAGGACCCAGGCGGTGGGTATGTCCGAAGTGGTGGTTGTAGCCGAAATGCCCGTCGTGATCCGGGATATTTCCAACAGCCAGCTGAATATTAATTCTGAGAAAATTGAGGCTCTACCCATTAATGAAGTGATGGATGTGATCGGTCTTCAGGCCGGTGCACAGGGACTGACCATCCGGGGAGGCAGTTCCAGACAAACATCGTTTATTGTCGATGGAATTGTCATGAACGATGAGCGCTCCAATGATCCCTATTCCGCTGTCAGCCTGAGCACTGTGAAAGAAGTTCAGGTCCAAACCGGTGGGTTCAACGCAGAATACGGAAATATCCGCTCCGGGGTGATAAATATCGTGACCAGTGAGGGAAGCAGGGAATCCTATAACGGCTCCCTCTCTTTTCAATATAAACCGGCGGCTCCGAAACATTTCGGCATTTCACCCTATGATCCCATGTCTTACCATAACAGGCCTTATCTGGATGATGAAGTGTGCTGGTATGGAACGGAACCTAATCCGGAAACCGGTTATGAACCCTGGGACCGTTTTACCCGGCGCCAGTATCCTTCTTTTAAAGGATGGGTTGCCGTATCACAGGAAACCTTATCTGATGACAATCCGGACAATGATCTTTCACCTACAGGAGCTCAGCGCGTCTATCGTTATATCCACAGACGCCAGGGGGATATCAAAAAGCCGGATTATGTAGGGGATTTTTCGTTTAGCGGTCCTGTCCCCGTGATCGGGAAAAAACTGGGTGATTTGCGATTCAATCTGTCCTACCGCGATCTGCAGGAAATGTTCTATATCCCCCTTTCAAGAGACGCCTATTCAGAAAATATCAGTCGTCTTAAACTGACTTCAGACATATCAGATAATACCAAACTGACTTTGACTGGGATGTATGGTGAGATTCATTCCGCTTCTACATATAACTGGACAACAACGCCCACCGGAGATGTTGTCCGATCCTCCTATACCCTGGCCAGTCTGGCGAAAACCAAAGAATCACTCTATGTCCCCTATTACTACAGCCCGGCATCCATTTACCGGACTATTGTCGGTGCGAAACTCAACCATATCATAAATTCCGATTCCTATTATGAAGTGACCCTGCAGATGAATAAGAATATCTACAAAACATTTCAGGGAGATCTTCGGGATACATCCAAAACAGTTGAAGTTTTCCCCGGATATTTTATGGATGAGACCCCTTATGGATATTGGGGGTATGGAACCGGCTCTATTGGGGATAATATCCGTACCGGCGGTTGGATGAACCTCGGCCGGGATAATTCGGTGGTTACCACCTATTCTGCCCGATATGATTATACAAACCAGATTAACCGGTCCAATCAGATCCGTACCGGTGTAGAACTGGTTCTTAATGATTATGATATCAAATCCTTTACCTACAACCCGGGTATGACAACATGGAACCGTGAACAAGTTTATCAGGTTTTCCCCTATCGTATCGGAGCGTATATCCAGAATAAAATGGAATTTGAAGGATTTATTGCAAATATCGGCCTCAGGCTGGACTACTCCGATGCCAATACCGATAAATACCTCCTGGATCCCTATGATGACTTTTTCAAACAAGGGAATGGGCATCTTATTGAGGAACAAGCCCCCCGGGAAGATTCTAAGCCCTCTGTTGCTCTGAGCCCCCGCCTTGGAATTTCCCATCCCATCACTGAAAACTCCAAACTCTATTTCAACTATGGGCACTTTCGCTCGGAACCTGCATCGACACATCGCTTCCGTTTGCAAAGAGAGTATAACGGTCTTGTGACATCCATCGGGAATCCCAACCTGGATTTTGAAAAGACCGTAGCCTATGAAATCGGTTATTCGCAAAATTTGCTGGATATGTTCCTGGTGAATATTGCAGCCTATTATAAAGATGTCACTAATCAGGTCGGTTGGATTACTTATCAGAATATTAACAGTTCCGTCCGGTATTCTGTCACCGATAATAACAACTATGAAGATATCCGTGGTATTGAGCTCACATTGGATAAACGATGGGGAACCTGGATTACCGGTTTTGTGAATTATACCTACATGGTTCGTTCTTATGGATGGTTTGGATATCAGATGTACTATCAGGATCCAAATGCCATGCGAGCCTATTTGAGGGATAATCCCTACCAGGAAAAACCTCATCCCCAGCCCTATGCCCGGGCCAATATCGATCTCCATACTCCGGATCAGTTCGGACCGGCCGTTGGGGGTGTTTATCCTGCAGGTGGCTGGGTTGCCAGCTTCCTTTTTACCTGGAATGCCGGAAGCCAGACAACCTGGAATCCAACCGGTGTGGTGGGTCTTACAAACAATGTGAAATGGGTGGATACCTATAACCTAGATCTCCGACTGATGAAATCCATGAGCTTTGAGAAATTCAAACTCCAGCTATATATGGATATTACAAATTTTCTCAATACAAAATTCCTCAGTTATAACGGGATTGCCGATACCTATGATTATAACGATTATCGCGAATCTCTCCATTTTGACGGTCAGGTGTATGATGATCTTGGTATCGGCGGTATTCCCGGAGAGGATAATCTGGGTGCTTACCGGGATTGGGACACGGAATTTCAACCCATGAGGTATCTGGAAAGCATCTCAGACGATATCAATGTAGATAAAACTTGGTACTATATTGGAAATACCCAATCACTGGTTGAAAGATTCCCCAATCTCTTTACTTCTCCTGAAGATGTATCAAAAACCGATCGTTTTGTCCAGCGTGTAGAAGTCGAAGATCCCGAGAATCCCGGAAACATGATAAAAGTATGGCAAAAAGTTGATTCCAATGAAGCAAAGAAAGCTTTGGAAGATAAAGCATATATTGATATGCCAAACCTCAGGTTCAATACCTTTGCCAATCCCAGAGCGGTAAAATTTGGAATTAAAATCGTCTTTTAAGAGAGCTGACTATGAAATATACTTTAAAAATTTCCACACTACTTTTTCTGATTGTCTGTCTGTCCGGACAAGCCCTGAGTCAGGTTGCGGCTACGGACAGGCGATATGTCAGAATAGGTTCCTTGCAAACACACTTCAATTCATACTTTGGAAAACGGGCATGGAACAATGTCTACTACGAAGGTATGATTTGGCCGGCAGATTACCTGTACCAGGATAATGATGTAATTCAGAGGGCTTGGATCGGTGTTGATGACTTCACCGATGCCGCAGGCTATGAATGGGAAAAATGGACGTCATATATCACCCAGGGGAATGTGGATATTTCCCTTTTTCCCGTCCGTTTAAGGCAAACAGCTAAATTTCCTTCACCTACGGTCTATGTGGACGGGAACAACCTGACAGCCCCTTATGAAGGGGATGTGGATGCCATCAACCCCAACCAGATTGCTGACCGGATTGTAGAGAATATTGTAAACACGACTGCCGGCATTACGATGACCATGCGGGTACATGCTTTCAGCCAGCAGTACCATGATAACTACTTTATCAAGGAATTGGTGTTTACAAATACCGGGTACGTGGGATATGACAGTGTCCGTGTTTTGAATGAAACCATTAAGGGATTGCGCGTTGGCTGGAGTACACGGTATCAGTGCAGTCGGGAAGCAGGAAATGCCATCACCGGTGCCATAACCTGGGGAAAGCATTCCTGGGTAAGCCGCAGCCGCTTCAAAACCGAGGACCCCGGTGCCATGCCCTACCCGGTTTATCATACAAACCTGGCGACTTTAACCGAATCCACTCCGATTGATCAACTGGAATGGATCCGCTGCGGTTATTCCTTTTTAGGTCAGGTGGATGGCTGGGCTTTTGATAATGTAGGCGGTCCCTATGCAAGCCGGGATGGAAGACTCACAGCACCCCATTATGTGGGGACCGGTGTGTTGCATGTAGATAAATCAGCGTCGGATCATAGTGATGACCCCAATCAACCCACCATGCTGGGCTGGCACGCCGGAGATACCTATCCTTCAACCGGTGATTTGAAACCGGCGGACGAAGATAAAATGGTCATTGCCTATCAGCATCTTTCCGGTCAACCCTACGGGGGTAGCGGTAAAGGGGGCGGAAATCTTTTTTATGAGGATAATGTTTCATCTGTAACAGACAGAGTTGATCCGTCAACAATTCATGGCGATGGGGGGGGAACGAATGTATGGATCACCTATGGCCCTTTTGATATTCCCCCGGGAGATTCTGTGAAAATCGTTGAAGTGGAAGCAATTAACGGTTTAAGTCGCCCGATGTGCGAACAGATTGGCCGACGCTGGAAACAGGCTTATATGGATCCCAATGATAAGGGTCCCTTTACCCTTCCAGACGGTTCCACTACAGATGATAAAGATGTCTTTAAAAATACCTGGGTTTTTACCGGTCGGGATTCTTTTCTCCTGACCATGAGCCGGGCTCTAAGAAACTACAGCTCTGGCTTTCAGATCCCCCAGGCTCCCAGACCGCCGGAAGTGTTTAACGTGGAATCAAAAGGGGACCGGATTGACCTCATCTGGACACCTTCGCCTGATGAAGGCGCATCCAATTTTGCAGGATACAGGATTTACCGGGCCATTAGCAAACCCGATACGCTATTCGACTTGATTGCCGAAGTGCCTCCGGGGACCCAGCAATACTATGATGAAAGTCCCGCCCGAGGTTTTTCATATTACTACTATATCACCGCTTACAGTGATGGAAGCCTGAATAGTGACGGGATATATAATCCGACTGGTCCATTGGAAAGTACCCGGTTTTATACGAAAACCACTGAACCGGCCTACCTGAAACGCCAGGCCGGCGAAAATTTGAAGGATATCCGGGTTGTTCCCAATCCCTTCAATATCCGGGCGGAACAACTTCAATATACGGGAGAAGATGATAAAATCATGTTTCTGAATATTCCGGGGAAATGTATCATCCGGATTTTCTCAGAACGGGGTGATTTGATTGAAACGATCGTTCATGACGACGGAAGCGGTGATGAAACCTGGAAATCCCTGAGCTCTTCCCGACAGGTTGTTGTCAGCGGTATTTATATCGCCCACTTTGAAGTCACCGAGGATCAGGAGGATCCCTTTACCGGAGAAATTTTGTACCGGAAAGGTGAAACGGCAACCCGTAAAATTATTATTGTCAGGTAAGTATCATGATAAGTAAACATATTCATCTGAAACACTGCCTTGGAATCTTTCTCATGTGCTGTGTGATATCCGGTCTTCACGCTGAAGATAAAAAATTGGGACAGACCGGGTTTCAGTTTTTGAGTGTTACTAACGATGCCCGAAGCAGTGCACTGGGAAATGCCGCCACAACGCTGGAAAATGGCGTGAATTCTCTCTTTTTTAACCCGGCCGGTATGGCCCGGTCTGATAAAACAATTGAATTGACAGCCAGTCAGAATCAATGGATTGATAATATCCAGCACAATACCTATGCCCTCGCTTTCCGTCCCAGAGACGGACGTATGGGTGTTTTTGGACTCACCGCTCAATCCGTGGATTATGGCGAAGTCCAGGGAACACTGCCCTGGCAGAATGATCAGGGCTATGTGGATACGGAAATCATGTATCCTTCCGCTTTCGCTGCCGGTATCGGGTACGCCGTGGCTCTTTCAGACAAGTTTTCCATTGGCGGCAGCATCAAGTATTCCGGGCAACAACTGGGAAAAAGCATTGTCCATGATGCAGACAGCCTGAAAGTGAAGAAAAATCTGGCGAATGCCACTTCCTTTGATTTTGGAACACAGTTCAAAACCGGTTTTAAAAGCCTGACATTCGGTATGACATTTCAGAACTTTTCTGAAGAAATAAATTTCGAAAGGGAAAACTTTCAGCTCCCCCTGACCTTTACTATCGGAATTACAATGGATTTACTGGATCTGATGCCTGAAAAACCCAAAGGACAGGAACTCTGGCTCTACGCGGATGCCACCCATCCCAGGTCTTATCCTGAACAGGTGAATCTGGGCCTGGAATATGCTTTCATGAAAACCCTTTATCTTCGGGGGGGATATATGATGAATAGCGATGAACGGGATTTTGCCGTGGGTGTCGGACTCCGGAAATTCGGTTTTTCCTTTAATTATGCATATACCCCTTTTGGAGTGTTTGATTATGTGCAGCGGATCACCCTTGGCTTCGGATTTTAATCCATGCACGCATGATAAACTATTAATAATTGACATTTGATAAGAATGATACTAATATTACGCGAAGGAGACTAAAGATGAAGAAGGGATTAATACTGGGCTTGCTGACTTTGCTGGTTGCAATGTTTGGTGTGACAGGATGTGAGGATACAGATTATCCGGATAGTGTTTTTGATCCGAATGATTTTGGAAAACCTACTCCTGAGATTACTGAGGTCAACCCGGCTTTGAATTCATATCAGGCAGTAGGCCTTGTGGAAATATACGGAAATAATTTTTCCGAAAATATTTCTGAAAACGTGGTCTTCTTTAATGAAGGCATTGGCTTTCCCGAACCGGCTGAAACGGATCTCACGGCAAGCCCCCAGAAAATGGCGGTATATGCACCGGTGATTATTAAAGATCCGGCACAGTGGGCGATGGATTCAGTGAAAGTGCGTATCGCTGTTCAGGGTGCCTATCTTTTTGGGAATTATATGGATAATGATGGGAATTTTATTCCCTATACACTGGAAAAACCCGCGGTGGAATATGGCGCCTTCTCTGACCAGACACTCCCTTTGGCTGTCGCTGTGGATAAAGATGAGAATGTTTATGTCACATCTTTTGACAAGAATGTGTATAAACTGATGCCGGCAAAGCACGATTCCATGATTATTTATGCCGATGGCAGCCATAATAATATGACGGATTTAAAGTTTGCTCCCAACGGTGATCTCATGTATGCCAGAAATTATACTACCTTATATTTCTTTCCAGCAGGCGGTGGTTCAAGAAAAACGGGTGTTAAATTCGGTGACCGGGTATCAACCATTGATTGGGATGCCAATGGCATTTTATATGCTGCCGGAATGACTAAAATGCTCTTTGCTCTTTTAACGGATGGTTCTACCATTGTAGAAAATGATCTCTATGAGGATTATGCGGTTCATTCGCTGAAAGTTTTTAATAATCAAATCTATACGCTGGCTGAATATACAGGTACTGAGACAACGATCACCAAATTTGGTATTTACAAGCATGATATTCAGGCAAACGGTGTTGTGAGTGCCAAGACACTTGTTGTGGATTGGAAGGACACCGGATTTGATGACACAACACCGGTGTTTATGGTTCTGGATGAAAACGGCAATGCCTTTGTCAGTGGCGATGATCACGGTGTCCCCCTTGTTCATGTCAATTTGAGTGACGGTTCTGCCAAAGCTATCTATAATTATCCAACCCCCGCCCTGTTTACTAAGGGGGTTCACATGACATTCGGAAACGATAATAAACTGTATATGGTAAGAAGAAGTGACAGGACGGATAATAATGCGCCTACACCACGCCTGATTCGTGTCAGTTTGGATGTGAATGGTGCACCCTATTACGGCCGCCCATAAAAGAAAGAAAATGGTTAACCAAAAAAGGAGAACGAGATGAAAAGAATGTTAGTTGTTGTGGCTGTCTTGCTCGCAGCCACCATGGCCTTCGCAGGATGGGACAGTGGGACATCCTTTCCGAACCCGGATGAAAACACTGTCGAATCTTATGGACATGGTGTTGCTGTGGATGGAAACGGCCGGATCTGGTATGGTTCATACTATAAGAGGGACTCTATCTACGTGCCGGCTCCTGCAGACAGTTTTGTTGCCTGCAGGGCACTGAGGGTTTTCAATCCCGATGGAACACTTGAAACATCAATTAAAACCTTTGGCCCCCTGGATCCATCCGAAAGCTACTTTGGCTATGAAGTGGATACTTTTTGGTATTCTTTACGTGGCCTGGGCACAACACCCGATGGTGATGTGATTGTATCGGTATATGATTCATGGTATGTTCTTGATAAAGATGATTATACCGTGAAACAGTTTGTGAAAATGCCATTTGGCGAGAACTCCATTACCAAGGTTGCAACTGATGCTGCCGGCAACATGTTTGTGAACATGGTTGTTGCCGGGGGTCAACCCGTCAAGGCGTTTGATCCCGATGGATTCCTCATTGATGATGTGATTCCCGGAGATCTGACATCCGGTTATTCAAGAACTGTTGAAGTCTCACCTGATGCAAACGATATCTATTTCTTCAGCTATACAAGTTCTGGTGTTGTGATTTTCCACAGTGATGAAGGCCTGGATGGGGATTATACCTCTCAGATTGATACTATTTACGGACTGAATGTAGAATCTGCTGCTTGGTCACCCGACGGATTGCTCTGGATGGGTGTAAGGCCTCCCAGTGACGTTCCCTTTACTCCCTGCTCTCATATTGCATGGGATCCCACACAAAAAGCTTTCGTGGATTCAATGGTACCCGATTCTGCACAAACTATTGGCTGGACCATCTATCCACGGGGTATCGACTTTGCGGATGCAAACACAGCTTATGTGACTTACTTCAATACCTGGGATAACAATGGTATCTACAAGTTTGTGAAGTCTCCAGAAGGTATCTGGGAAACTGAAGGTGTTTTTGGACCGAAATCCTTTACACTCAAAGCAAACTATCCCAACCCCTTTAACCCTGCCACAACCATCAACTTCAACCTGACGGCTGGCGCCAATGTGAACCTTTCCATCTATGATGTGAATGGTAAACTGGTTGAAACACTGGTGGATGGTTACCGCGAAGCCGGTGACTATACTTCCACATGGAATGGCTCGAATATCGCCTCCGGTACATATCTGTACAGATTGACAGTCGACGGCCAGTCCATTACACGGAAAATGACGCTGCTGAAATAAGCAGATCTTCCCGAATCATAAAAAGCCCCGGAATCCCGGGGCTTTTTTATTTTAATGCATTTTTTTATTTCTGTATTGTTGATTTTGAATTACATTTTATGTACGTTCACTTGCTTGAGTTCAACAATATTGAATTTGAAAATACTGGGAGTAAATAATGAAGAAATTTTTGATGTCTGTACTCTGGGTTGCCCTCTTTGCCGGATTGGGTGCAATGTATTACTATCAGACAACATTTGATGCCCGCATCAATTCTATGAATGAAAGAGCCGGTAAAATTGAAGATAAATATCAGAAATTCACAGACCAGCTCAATGACCTTGAAGTCAAATTTGTGGGCAGAGCGAAACATGTCCGCCAAAATCAGAATGATATAAAAGATATCTACAGTAAAATTGAAGATGTGAAAAGAATGCACAGCCAGGATATGTTTTTAATCAATACACGGGTTGATTCCCTGGGGGCTGTTGTGGATAACAACCTGAATAACCTGGAAACTCAGGTTGAAGCGCTAAGAAAAGTAACCACCAGCCTGAGAGCAATGGCTAACCAGAACCAGATTACTACTAATCAGCAAATTCAAAAACTATCCCGCGACCTGGAAGCCCTCCAGAAAAAAGTTGATGATATCGAAGTTTTGGTATTACCCCGTGAAGAAGGCAGTAAAAAACGTCGTTAAGTCTTATTACATCTCACGTTGATAGATCGGGAGCAATGAAATCATTGCTCCCTTTTTTATATCCCAAAAAATAAGCCCTTTCAGATGAAAGGGCTTCATAAAAAGGGGAGTAGCGAAGCAGGGATTCGAACCCCGGACACGCGGATTATGATTCCGCTGCTCTAACCAACTGAGCTACTTCGCCGTCAAAAAGCCTGAAATAATACGAAATAATTTAAAAAAATTGCAAGAACTTTTAATTAGCTTAGGGATTAATACCGTTCGTATAAATCAAGGATGGGATAAAACCGGACGCGCACTTCCGCCAGGCTTTCCAGGATGGAGACAGGTAGTTCCAGTTCATATACACCAACATACGGTGCCTGTTTTATATAAAGCTGAATATCCGACCGGGAAGAGGTCATGATCAACAGCGGTTTGAAGTGATCAAGAAGACTTAATCCATCATGCTGGTTGATTTCCCGAAGATCCAGATATTGCCCGTCAATAAATGTGTGTATGATGCGTCCCTGTTCGTCTGTTAGCTCTACCACCGGGATGGTCCGGTAATGTCCTAACTGTATATCCCGCTGCAACTGAAATGGAATATCGGAATAATTTGCCTGAAAAGTGAGATAGGAATAATTATCATCGCGGGTGTCGATCTGTTGAAAGGGGAGTATATCTGTGAGTTCTTCAAGCAAATCCGGATGGAGCTGATAAGAGACTTCTATGCGAATGGTTCCCCTGTGAGGTCTGTATGGAAGGGTGGTAATGTTCGGTTCGTTGATCTGGATCAGATAGGGATTTAGCAGTAATTCGTACATGGCCTGACGGGTCGTATTCAAATTCTCCCGTTCCATATCAAGGCGTAATTTGGCCTCGGTCTGGTTGAACCGTAAAATCGTTGTCCCGGCAGGAGGCTGTAAACTGAG
>LDZT01005191.1_pt1 | contig 11423 bp, 9 predicted proteins | sample 615521 | NCBI WGS metagenome assembly LDZT01 (sample SAMN03408292, study PRJNA278302) | terrestrial metagenome | isolation source: oil reservoir sample SB1 | place: USA: Alaska, North Slope, Schrader Bluff formation | collected 2011-09
CCCATGCTCGGTGATCTGTACCCGGGCGGTCTCCAGAATCCTCGCGCGGTTGCGTCGCGCGTCCGCACGCAGTGATTGCATCACGTCTACCGTCTTCCGATCGTGTCCCATCCGCCAGCGTGCAGTGCGGTGGTCTCCAAAAGATGAATCGCGGTTCACGATAGTATCACGACCGCGCCAAGATGCACGCAGGCCCGGCTTCCTGGTGAGGAGACCGGGCCTACATCTATGCTGCTACTGGCGGAGAGGGAGGGATTCGAACCCTCGAGACGGGGGAAACCCGCCTAACGGTTTTCGAGACCGCCGCATTCAACCACTCTGCCACCTCTCCGGGTGGGTGCCGCCTGCGCGAAGGCGGCAATGCCGCAGTATACCTACCGTGCGGAGCGCGGGCAATCCGCGCATGGGACGGGCCCCGGACAGAACGCCCGGGGCCCGTTGCGCCCATCAAGCCAGCGAGCAGTGCCCGCGTGGCTCAAGCGATACTACTTGCCGAGCCAACCGTCCACGAGCGCCTGGTTGGCCGGATCGGACAGCCAGTCCTCGACACCCTCGGCCTCCTGGCCCGTGCCGTACTCCTGGATCACGGTGTTCGTGAGCGAGCCGATCTGCTCGTCGCTCAGCTTGAAGTTCGTGAGCCACTCGGCAACCTCGGGATACTCGTCGCTGAAGCCCTTGTGGGCAACAACGTGCAGCTCCTCGGCGCCACCAAGGGCGCCCTCGGGATCCTCAAGGTCACGCATGGGGTACGCGCCGTAGGCCCAGTGCGGACGCCACAGCGTCACGACGATGGGCTCCTCGTTGCTCACGGCACGATCGAGCTCTGCGAGCATCGCGCTCGTCGAACCCTCAACGAGGGTGTACTCCTCAAGACCGTAGCCGGGGATGACGGCGTCCTTCGAAAGCCTCATCAGACCGGCGCCCGCCTCGATGCCGATGATCTGACCGTCGAACATGTCAGACTGGCCCTTGAGGTCGGCGATCGACTGGACGTCCACGTAGTCCGGCACGGCCCAGGTGAGCAGGCCGTTGTTGTTCCAGACGCTCAGGTACTCCCAGTTCTCGTCGTACTCGTCGGCGTAGTCGCCATGCGTGATCGGCAGCCACGCGTCGAGGTACAGATCGAGGTCGCCCTCGGCCACACCGGCGTAGACCGGTGCGATATCGAGCTGCGTCAGGTTGACCTCATAGCCCTCGCCCTCGAGGATGTGCTTCCACAGGTACGTGACGGCGATGTCCTCGTCCCACGGCACCCAACCAATCTCGATCGGATCGGCGTCTACCGACGGGGTCTCGCCGTTGGCGTCACCGTTCGTGTCACCATCGGTGGTATCCGCGTCGCAGCCGGCCATCACGGCAGACATGCCGAGAAGCGCGACAGCGAGCATGAGACTCAAGATGAGCCGCATACCCTTTCCTCGTGCGATTTCCATGGTCCCTCCTTGTCTTCGGTGCACGTACAAGGCCTCATCGCCGGCGATGCCGGACAGAGGCCTACAGAGCCAGAGTGCGTGAAGGCTGCCGCACAAGCGGATCGGGGACGAATACGCCGTGTACTCTCTACCCCGCCAGACCCTTCCGGTCACGTTGGGACCGGAAGAGCACGTGCGTTGAACCAACCTGTCGGAGATCCTCCCCGCGGAGTGATCCACACCACACATCACATCACGCGATCCATGACCCCGTGATCGCCGGTATCCCGGCAACCGAAGTCCGAGTATAGCAGAGACCCCCCGGCGCCCCAAACGAAGTGCCGCTTATAGCATACGGCATGCCTCTCGTCCAGCATGGGTCGCATAAATTTGTCGTTCCGTTGCCGATTCGGTATAATGGCGTCATCCCTGGTTCATTCCGTCGTGTGCCGGACGGTGTTCTCGGCGCACATACCGACCCGTACCGCGCGCGCTGGCGGACCGGATCGGGGTGTCCGTACCCCCAAGGACGGAGGTCCGACGGAATGAAGAGACTGCGCACGATCCTGTTGTTCTCGGCGCTCGCCATCATGACGGCTTTGGCCGTTGGCTGCAGCGACGGGACCACGGACAGCGACACGGGTGCCGATACCGGCACCGACACCGATGCCGAGGTGACCGAAGAGTTCGTCTTCGCCAACTCCGGCGCGTACAAGCCCTTCAGCTTCGACCAGGGCGGCGAGATCGTCGGCTTCGACGTGGACATCGCCAACGAGATCGCCGAGCGCATCGGCCGCACCCCGGTGATGAACTCGCCGGTGCCGTTCGACACGCTCATCCAGGGGCTCAAGGCCGGCAAGTACGACGCCCTCGTGGCGTCGCACGGCATCACCGCAGAGCGCGAGGAGCAGGTGGACTTCACCCGCCCCTACTACCGCTCGGGCCCGCAGATCTTCGTGCAGACCGGCACGACCGACATCAACGGTCCTGACGATCTGGACGGTCGGAAGGTAGGCGTGCTGAAGGCCTCGACCTATCTCGACCTCGCGGCGACGCTCACCGATGAAGGCAACCTGGTGACCTACGACAGCGACGTCGTGGCGCTGCAGGACCTCACCACCGGACGCGTTGACGCGGTCATCACCGACAAGCTCGTGGGTCTTGTGGCCCGCAACGAGTCGGGGCTCGAGATCGAAGCGGTAGGCGACGTGCTCATGGCCGACGAGATGGGTATCGCGGTCCAGGAGGGCGACAGCGAGTTGCTCGCCGAGATCAACCAGGCTCTCGAGGACATGATCGCCGACGGTACGTACGAGGAGATCAGTCTGCGGTGGTTCGACGAGAACATCCTCGGCGAATAGACCGCACTCTGCTGACGGCACCGCGCCGGTCCATCCGGTGATGTGACCACGGGGGCTGGCCTCACGGGCCGGCCCCCGCTCACCGTAAGGAGACATCCGTGGCATTCGTGACCGTTATCCAAGAGCACTTCTGGGGCTTCCTGAAGGCGACGGGGATGACGCTGCAACTCACCGCCGTGTCGCTGGTGCTGGCGGTGGTGATCGGCCTCATATTCGCGTTCCTCAAGCTCTCCAACAACCGCGTGGCGAACCTCGTAGCCAACGGCTACATCGGCCTCACGAGAGGGCTCCCGCTGATCGTACAGCTGATGTTCCTGTACTTCGGCATCAGCGAGATCATCCTCCTGAGCTCCTTCTGGGCCGGCTCGCTCGCGCTCGCATTCCATGCAGGCGGGTACGTGGCCGAGATCTTCCGTGGCGCGATCCAGAACGTCGATCGCGGCCAGACCGAGGCCGCCAGGTCGCTCGGCATGTCGAGAAGGAAGGCCATGCGGCTGATCATCCTGCCGCAGGCGTTCCGCAGGGCGATCCCGCCGCTCGGAAACCAGTTCATCATCGGCCTCAAGGACAGCTCGCTCGTTGCGTATCTCGGCGTACCGGAGTTGTACAGCAACGCGATGACGGCATCCGCCGCGAACTACCAGCCGTTCGAGACCTACCTCGTGGCAGGTATGTACTATCTCGTCCTCGTCGTCATCTTCACGTGGGTCGTGAACAAGCTTGAGGTCCGGCTCACGCCCCATCGACAGGAGGCTGCGCGATGAGCATCATCGAGATCAAGGGACTCCGGAAGAGCTTCGGCGACCTGGAGGTCCTCAAGGGCATCGACCTCACCATCGACCCGGGTGAGGTGGTGGTCGTCATCGGGCCGTCAGGCTCGGGCAAGAGCACGCTGCTTCGCTGCCTCAACTTCCTCGAGTACCCCACCGGCGGCGAGATCTACGTGAACGGCGACCTCATCGACCCCGCCACGAGCAACCTGGACAAGGTGCGCCAACACATGGGGATGGTGTTCCAGCATTTCCACCTGTTCCCGCACAAGAACGTGCTGCACAACATCACCATCGCCCCCGTGAACGTGAAGGGGCTCTCACAGAAGGAGGCGAACGCGATCGCGCGCGACCTCCTGGACAAAGTGGGGTTGCCCGACAAGGAGAAGGCCTGGCCTTCGCAGCTCTCGGGCGGGCAGAAGCAGCGCGTGGCGATCGCCCGGGCGCTTGCGATGGATCCCGACATCATGCTCTTCGACGAGGTGACCTCGGCGCTCGACCCCGAGCTCGTGAACGAGGTGCTCCAGGTCATGCAGGACCTCGCCGAGAAGGGCATGACGATGGTGATGGTCACCCACGAGATGGGCTTCGCCCGAGAGGTGGCCGACCGCGTGATCATGATGGACGACGGCGTGATCATCGAGGAGGCGACGCCGTCGGAGATGTTCGAGAACCCGCGGGAGGAACGCACGCAGGCGTTCCTGAGCCAGATCCTCTGATGCGGAAGACTCCCAGACGCGGCCTTCACCGTCTTTACGCCGCTCTGGGGCCACGAAGCGCCATGTGCGCATCCGTAGGAGGGAGCACCAACGTGAAGACGGTGACCACATCCGGCCCGCTCGGGCTGCACGAGCCCGAGCCACTCGGCCAGGCGGCACGCTGCATGATCGGCGTGCGGGGACTCGACCATCTGAGCGCCGAGGAGCGCCAGGGGCTGGAACGTGTCACGAGACGCTTCCCGTTCAGGGCGAACGACTACTACCTCAGCCTCATCGATTGGAGCGACCCCCACGACCCGATACGCCGCCTCGTGGTCCCCGATGTGAGCGAACTGGATGCGTTCGGCGCCGACGACGCCTCGGACGAGGCCTCCAACACGCGGCTGCCGGGACTCCAGCACAAGTACGGCGACACGGCGCTCCTCCTCGTGACCGACCAGTGCGCGGCGTTCTGCCGCTACTGCTTCCGCAAGCGGCTCTTCAGCGCCGGAGGCCGCGAGACGTCGCCGGACATCTCCGCCGGGCTTTCGTACATCCGGCAGCACCCTGAGATCACCGATGTGCTGCTCACCGGCGGCGACGCGCTCGCCCTGCCCACCTCACGGCTCGCCGAGATCGTGGAGTCGATGCTCGGGATCGATCACCTGCACACGGTCCGCCTCGGCAGCAAGATGCTCGCGTACAACCCCGCGCGCGTGCTGACCGACGAACGGCTTCACGCTCTGCTCCGGCGCGCCACCGCCTCGGGCAAGAGCATCTACCTGATGTGTCACTTCGACCACCCGCGGGAGCTCACCCCGGTAGCGGTGGAGGCGCTCGAGCTGGTGCAGAGGCTCGGGGTGAGGTGCGTGAACCAGTCGCCCATCACCGCAGGCGTCAACGACCACCCCGACACGCTCGCCGATCTGCTTCAGGCGTGCACTGACCTCGGCTGCCCGCAGTACTACATCTTCCAGTGCCGGCCCACCACCGGGAACGCGTCGTTCGCAGTCCCGATCACCCGGGCGCTATCGGTGATCGCCGAGGCCCGTTCGCGTGTGTCCGGACTCTCCCGGCGAGCGCGCTATTGCATGTCGCACACCAGCGGGAAGGTCGAGATCGTCGGCATGGACGACGATCACATCTACGCCCGCTACCACCGCGCGAAGGATCCCGCCGACGAGGGCCGCATGCTCGTCTACCGGCGCGACGACGACGCCGTCTGGCTGGACGACCTGGCGCCGGCCTAGCAGAGGCCGCCGAAGCCCGGTCGCGCTACACTGTGCCTGACGTGTCGTGACACACGCAGCCTGTGCACATCCGCGCGGACGGTGAAGGGGGAACGCCGTGTACCACGTCGCCGGGGCCGACGGGGCCGTCTACGGTCCCGTAGACAGACCGACGCTTGAAGCATGGGTGGCCGAAGGCCGCATACGGCGCGACGCTCAAGTCTCCGGAGGTGCGTCAGCCGCATGGATGCCGCTCTCCCAGCACCCCGACTTCGCAGGGGCCTTCCCCGCCGCCGATACGGAGCGGCGTCCGGCACGAAAGCGCCGCACGACCGCTTTCATCGCGGCGGGCACGGCGATCGCGCTGCTGGTGGCTACCCTCTTCGCAGGCGTCCCTCTCGCGCGCTCCGGCCGATGGGGACTGCTGCCCGACGTGATCGCAGGCGCTTTCCGAGGCGATAGCGGCGGCGCACCACGGCCCGCCGGCCCCGTACGTCCGGACACCCCTGCGGTACGTGAAGAGCCTCTGCCGGGCATCAGGATCGACGCACCCGCAGGGGCGCTCGACGTCGAGCGCACATTCACAGCGCGTCCCCTCGACACGGCCGAGATGGCGTCGGCGGATGCCGCGGTGCAGTCACACGGGCTCATCGCGCTCGGAGGCTTCGACATCGACGCCGGTATGACCGAAGGCGACCTCTTCTACGAGCCCGTGACGATGTCGTTCGACCTTGAGGAGCTGGGCATACCGGAGCAGCTCTGGGGCGATGTGGGTATCGCAACGCTCGCCGATGACGGCGCCGTCTTCCTTGTGGACTCCGAACTGCGGCGTGGCACGCTCGCAATCGAGACACGGCACAACGGCACATGGCTTCCCGTGCTCATCCCCATGCTGGTAGCCGCGGCGACCACTCTCGTGATCAAGGACCGGGCGGAGATCCCCGCGGGCGAGTTCTCCGCCATCTACTGGACGCCCGGCGCACAGCACTTCCGGGTGATGTACCCCAAGACGTGGCCGAGCCGTGACCCCGCGGCCGTGAAAGCGGCCGCTGACGAATACGCGGACCTGCTCAGGAAGCATCGGCTCACACCCGCGGACCTCGCAACGTCCTCGGGTACAGCGCCGGGCGACAACGCCTCCGCATCTCCCGCGCTCGACCCCTTCTCCGACGTCCGCGATCTCGGCGCACAGATGGCCGAGCGGCTGGATCGCCTGGCGGCCCTCCACGCCGATCCAGATTTCGAAGCGCTCCGGGAGCGAGTGCGGAGCGAGACCTGGCTGAGGGAGGCGTGCCTCCCGACCCGCGTGGGCAACGCGCTCACCGCGCTCGACCGTGGCCGCGAGTACCTCGAGCATCGCGGCTTCCGGAAGCCCGGCGTCGAGAAGTACGGCATCGCCGTTGACGTCTACATCGTCGACAAGCCGCTCGCGCCCGAACTGTACGGCGAGGCGCACAACACCTGGACGTCCTCGCCGTTCATCGTGCTCGACGGCACCAAGATCCCGGATGCCGCCCCCTCGGCCTTCGACGCCGCGCAGAAGGCGGCCTTCGACGAGATCCAGATGGCGGCGATGCACGAACTCTTCCACGTGGTGCAATCCGCGTACGTGTACATGGACCGCAACGCCTACCTGTGGTTCAACGAGGCCACCGCCGTGCTCCTGGAGCTCGAGGCCGAGAAGTACTACGTGACCGAGAAGAAGTACGCCGCCACGTGGGACACCACGAAGCGTTCGTACGACGCGTTCTTCGACCCGATGGAGTTCTTCGACTCCTCGGGAGCGAAACCCAACCAACAACACGGCTACGGTGAGTCGTACTTCTTCGAGTTCCTGCGCGACTACTACTTCGCCACCGGCGGCGCCCGCGAGCAGTTCCTGCCCAAGCTGTACGAAGACGTCGCCTCTCTGCGCGGCGGCGGCGTCGCGAGCCTGTACCGCACCACCGGCGGCACACCCGAGTCGCTCCAGAAGGTCTTCTACGCCTTCACCTACGCCTCGGGGGACGACCTCGCCACCGCGCACACCGGCACCGGCACGACCCCGAAGACCCCAAAGGCCACCATAGACGCCGCACACCCGATGCACGTGATGCGGTTCGTGAAGGGCGGTTCTCCGCTCTCAACGCTCATCACGCAGATCGACATCGCAGGTGCGCCGGTACAGCCCGGCGCGAGCACGCCCACCGACCCCGTATACGTGCTCTCCACCCTCGGGGTCGAAGAACGCGGGGCGGTAGTCCGGCTGAGCGTCCCCGCCGCCGGCAAGGGTGAGTGGGACGAGATCACCGGCGGCTGCGTGCTCCCCACGCAACGCCGCTTCCACGTCATGCGCGCTGAGACATACGTCACCGCACCCGATACGGTCGCCTCGGCAGGTGACGCGGTGACCGACCACGGGCCGGTCGTCTTCGGCATGTACCCCGGGGCGGCGCCGACGGTGGACATCAAGGACGAGCAGGTGACGGTGAGCTGGAAGCCGAGTCCGGCGGCCGAGGTGCTCAAGCCCGATGGCTCAGGGGCGTTGATATCCGGCTACCGGGTCACACTGACGATGCCCGACGGGAAGACGACCACCTTCTCGGTGAAGGAGCCTAAGGCCGAGTTCCCGCTCGAGCTCATCGACAAGCTCCTGGACGCCGACAGGCAGACGGGCAAGAACCAGCTCTTCCGGATGCTGCAGGGCATCGGGCAGCGCGACGCGGTCACCCTCATCAACATGACCGAAGCGCTCAGTGCGGGTATGCGCCCGAAGATCAGGGTCGCGTACCAGGAGGTCGCCGCGGTACCCGGTTCGCCACGAGGGCCGCTGAGCAAGGTGGCCGAGTTCGAGTACGGCGACGAGGAACGCACCTCGAAGGACGTCACCGGCACCTGGGCGGGATCCGTGCCGTTCAGCGAGGGCGGACTCATGCGCATCGACATCGTCCAGCAGGCGGGCGGTGACTTCTACGGAACGATGCACTGGGGCGACACCATCCCGATCCGCGGCACATGGAACGCGTCCACGCAGTCGTGGTCTATCCAGGGCCGCGAGTCGGGCGTATGGATGCCGATGTTCCTCGTGTTCAACGGTCACCTCCAGAAGCTCCCGGGCGACAAGCTCTACCTGATGGCGCCGCCCGCCGTCCTGTCGCGGCACAGCGCCGAGACGCCCGACCTGGGATGGGAGCCCGAGGCGGGCGACATGGAGCTTGAGGACCTTCTCAACCAGATGCAACAGGAGCTCGACCAGATGCAGGCTCCTGCCGAGGGGGGAACGCCGTGACAGCGTCCACACCGGTCTGCGTTCCGCCGCATCAGGAGGGCGACCCATGTACTGCGTGAAGTGCGGTCAGCAGGTGTCCGGTAGCGACAGGTTCTGCACGCGCTGTGGGGCGCCGATGGAGCCCGCCCCCGCGCCACAGGTGGCGCAACCGGCACCGCAGGCCGCTCCCGCACCCGCTCCGGCGCCCCAGCCTCAAGCCCCCACAGCGACCGCGCCCCAGCCGGCACCCGCTGCCGTTACGCGGACCGCACCAGCATGGCCCGCCACCGTGCAGGCCCTCCGGTACGCCGGCTTCTGGCGGCGCTTCATCGCAGCGCTCATCGACGGCGTTCTCATCGGCCTGTTGTGGTTCGTGATGTCGGGGCTCTACGACTTCGCCACCACGCGCATCCTCGAGAGCACCGCGTTCGCCCCCGACGGCGTCGCACTTGGCCGTGCGCTGTGGCTGATCTCCGGTGGACGCTGGCTCATGGCTGTGCTGGTGGCGCTCCTGTATTTCGCCCTTCCTGAGGCTACGCGGCGCGGAGCGTCACCCGGGAAACTCGTGATGCGACTGCGCGTTGCGCGGACAGACGGCGATCGGGCCGGGATCGGACGATCCGTGCTGCGCACGGCTCTCAAACCGCTGTCGGCGGCTCCATTGATGCTCGGCTTTCTGATGGCGGCGTGGAGTCGCCGGAAGCAGGCGCTGCACGACCTGCTGAGCGGCAGCGTGGTGCTGCGAGCCTGAAAGGGGCCCGTATGCTGCGGGTGAGCTCTACCCGCCCACCACCACGGACGCGCCCGTGTCGAGCGGATTGCGACGTACCGCGAGCGAGAACAGGTACGGATACTCCTTCTGCAGGTGCCGCACGTGGTCGAGCCACTCCACCGCGATCGCGGCGTATGCCCGCTGAAGGTCGCCGTTGAGGTGGACGATGTCGCTCTCGGGCAGATCCGCAAAGCCAGGCCGGTAGCCGAGCTCCTCGGAGAGATGGAAGACCGCCCACAGCGCATTGGTGAACGTCTCGTGCTCCAGCAGCGTGGGGTTCTGCAGCAAGCCCAGCAGGAACTGCCGCTTGCCGGCAAGGAACCCGCCGAGCGCCTCAAGGTCCTCGGCGCTTGCACTGATGCCGTAGTCGTAGCCGAGGATCGCGGTCTTCGCCGTGGCGTAGCGACGTGAGTCCCACTCGTTGCTCACCAGGAAGTGCTCGCGGATCTCCACCGTCTCATCGAACCCGGCCGTCCGGCGCAGCAACTCGTCGCCCACCTCGCTGAAGAACGCGCCGATCACCATGTTGAGCTTGTGCATCTTCTCTTCGTGCTCGCGACGCTCGAGCAACGAGTGGATCACGAGCGTCACCACCAGCACCTCGAGCGGCATCATCGCGATCTCGTGCGTGAGGAGGAACGGGCCGAACTCGTGCAGGTCGCTGTGGTGGAACGCGACCGAATGCGCGTAGAGCATCACCGCGCTCAGAGCCACCAGCACGAGCCCGAACTTCACTTTCCAGCTGAGCTTCTTCATCTGCGCGTCTCCTCGCCCGTTCGCGTGCGGTGCGCACATGATACTCGAACAGCGGGCCCGATCATGCGCTCAAGCACCCGCGCAGGGTCGCTACAGCTCCTTCACCGCGGACTCGAGCGCTGGAACCAACTCCGGGTAGGCGAACTCATAGCCGGCATCCTCGAGTTTCCGCGTGGTGGGACGTTGGCTGTAGACCATGTACGGCGCGACCTCGCCCAGCACGATCCTCAACCCGAAGCCTGGCACCGGAAGCCATGATGGCCGGTGCAACACGCGGCCGAGCGCTCTGGAGAACTCGCGCATCGTCACCGGCTGCGGCGCCGTGCCGTTCACCGGGCCGGAGACGTCGTCGTGCTCGATCACGAACTTGTATATGCCGGCGATGTCGTCGGCGTGTATCCAGGGTGTCCACTGGCGCCCACTCCCCACGGGACCCCCCACGAAGAGCTTGGCGGGCAGCGCCATCTTGGGCAGGAACCCTTCGCTGCCGAGCACGAGACCCGTGCGCACCGCCACGACCCGCACGCCAGTCTCGTCGCCCACCGCGAACGTCTCGCGTTCCCATGCCACGCCTAGCTGCGAGAGCCAGTCGGTCCCAGCCGGAGCGCTCTCATCGAGCACCGTGTCGCCCGCATCGCCGTAGATGCCTACCGCACTCGCGCCGATGTATGCCGAGGGACCGCCACCTCCCTCTCGCGCGCGCCTGATCGCCTCCTTGAGCGCCCGGGCCGTGTACACCCGGCTGTCGCGCAGGAGCTGCTTGCGCTCGTCGTTCCACCGCATGACGATCGGGTAGCCCGAGAGGTTCACCACCACGTCTGCGGAGGCGACCGTCTCGGCCCACTCCGGAAGCGGCCCGTCGCCGAGCGGCGGCATGTACTCGAAGGCGACCTCGGTCACACCCCCCGCAAGCCGGTACCGGCCGGGACGGTGCGAGAGCCAGGTCACATCGTGGCCTGCCTCGAGGAGCTGATCCGTGAGCCGCCTGCCGATGAATCCGTTGCCGCCTGCGATCGCGACACGCATCACGACCCCCTGTCGTCACGACCGGACGCGCCGGCCAGCCGCTTACGCCCGCCTGTCCGCGGGCACGTCATCTACGATGTTGGTACCCGCGTCGCCAGCCACGATCCTCGTGATGTCCTCGAGCCTGCCGATCGCCGCGCGATTGCCCGTCG